>Ga0209237_1000454_pt1 | contig 23102 bp, 16 predicted proteins | sample GraSoi013_1_40cm_2_FD_185820 | JGI IMG/M metagenome (GOLD analysis project Ga0209237, IMG submission 185820) | Grasslands soil microbial communities from the Angelo Coastal Reserve, California, USA - Sample 10_02_2013_1_40cm (SPAdes) (version 2) | ecosystem: Environmental > Terrestrial > Soil >...
CGCCATCGTCGTTCGCCAGATGATGTACCTGACGCTCTCGTACGATCACCGGGTGATCGACGGCGTGACCGGAAACGGGTTCCTGCACCGCGTGCGCGAGCTGATCGAGGAAGCGAAGTTCGAGCTGTAGGCTGGGGCGCGCCGTTTCCAGCGCCCTTGGGCCGCAAGCACCCTTGCACCAAACGTGATAAAGTGTTATAAGAAGTTATATGAGCCCGGGCCGCATGCCCAGAGGATCCTCGCCCGCACCAGGCAGCGGTGCTGCGCCTTGGGACATCATCATCTACTGAGTGGGCCCTCGATTCGTACCTGAACCTGAAGCACGCCGGAGTTTTCACGGACCGGGGAGTATTGGGGCCAGATCCGTCCCGACGTTGAACTGCTTCGCGGCGGGATCCCGTCCGCGCACCCGAAGTTTAGCAATGCGCAGTTCTGGGGTCCGGCCAAGCAAGGCAACGTGCTCCTCCCCAATGGATACAAGATGAAGTGGCGGCAGCTTGGACCAGGCAGGGTTCAGCTCAGGCTGCCCGTCATGGCACGTGCCCCAGCCGCATATCTGTGCGAGGCGTACGTAAAACACAATGCCGCCTTGGAGGCACGGAAGATTGCTCGCTTCAAGACGCACATGAACCTGATCTCGCAGGGCCGCTACGTCTACCGAGGTTCTCTATGATCCCGTTCAAGACGACTGCCGAACAGGTCCTGAAACTTGCGTCCATCATGATCGAGATGGAGCGCTCCGGTCTGGATCGCGACTTCATCGTCGCAGCTGGGGAACTGGCGCGTACCGATCAAGGCCTCTACGACTTGATGCAACTCTGGGTCGACTCTACGGCGGACGCCGGCGAGAGAGACGAGATCATTGCCGACATTCAGGAGTCCATTGACGACTACAGGGAGGCCCCGGCCACGCCGTACGAGAAGCCTTATATCCACTTTGACAGACTCGGAGAGGTGGCCGAGCAAGTCATGGCGAAGAAGGCGAAGCTTCGTGAAATCATCGATCGCCACGGCGGCATATCCGCCGTCGCAAAAAAGACCGGCATTCCGCAGCCGTCACTGAGTCGCATGCTGAATTCCCCGTCGATCCCGCGCAAGTCCACTCTGTATCGGATCGCGACCGCATTGAAGCTGCCGGAGAGTGATATCGTCACGGAGTGGAGTCGCTGATACGCAATCTGGCCAGACTACTTTACCAACTCCCGGCCTTGGACCCTCCGCGTCGGGTCGCCTTCACCGAATTTACGGGACGGGGTACTAAGGCGTCCAGGTCAGCGCTGCGCGTAGCCCGCCGCTGTATTTCGTCGACCCGTTGACGAGATCCGCGTTGCCGATCCGCTCCCCGAAGACGCCGCCCGAAAGCGCGAGCGACTGCGTGAGCGCCACCTGCGTGTCGGCTCCCAGGCGCTGGCGGTGCTCGATCGGCCCGACCACCGTGACGAAGACGCCGCGCGTCTGGTCCGAGCCGTACTGGTCGCCGGAGAAGCGCAGCCATTCGACCCAGGGCGAGAGCACGAAGCGTCCTGCTTCGAAGTCGGCGCGCAGCCAGAGTGAAGTCCCGTCCGGGCCCAGCGCGGACCCGAGGGTTCGTCCGGCGTTCGTCATCCCCGTGTTGAAGACCGAGTGCTCCTGCGAGACCCAGCCGGTGTGCTCCAGCTCGATGAACAGGCGGCGCCACGCGCCCAGCTTCAGCTCGGCCAGCTCGATGCCGACCAGGTGGTCCGCGTCGTACCGCACCGAGTTCCAGAAGGCCTTGCGCGTATCCTCGAAGGCGATCTCGTAGTACAGGCGCGCGCCGCGCAGCTCGGGAACGCGGATCGAGAGGTCGAACGAGAGCCGGTTGTTCTCCGCCGTCCCGGCGGCGGTCTCGTGCGTGCGGCCGAAGTGCTCGAGGATGAAGCCGCTGAAGCCGCCGTAATCCGGGGCGCCATCGCCGCCGAGCATGAGCAGGCGCGAGCCGCCGAGCTGGACGCGGTTCCAGAAATCGAGCTGCGCGCGGGTGCAGTCGAGCAGGGTGCCGTGGAAGCGCTGCGGGTCGCGCAGGCGGTCGAGGAAGTAGAGCAGGGAGAAGCGGATGTCGGGAGCAAAGGGAAGGGCCACGGGCTTGAGCTGCGCCCGGATGCCGTCCTGCGGGGCCGCATTGCTGGAAACCATCAGCCCGGCGCGGACCGCCGGCCCCAGCGCGAGCGCGTCGCGGCCGATCTGCAGCAGGAAGGGGCCGGCTGTAAATCTCAGGTAGGCGCGGTCGAGGATCAGCTGGCTCGCGTAGCGGTCGGTCCCGGCCGACGCGCGCGCCCGGGTCGCGGCGGTGAGAAGGCTGCCCCAGCCGGCCTCGGAGTCCAGCTCGAGGGCGGTGCCCACACCGTCGCCGCAGGGCCGCCCTTCCTGGTACTCGCAGGAGAGCGCGATGAAGCCGGCCAGGTCGCGCGGCCGCGCCGGCACCGAGTAGGGCCGGTCGTACTCGTCGGCCGCGGAGAAGAGCAGGGCGGCGCGCTCGAGAGGATCGATCCAGAGATCGTCCGGTCGCGGTGCGGCTGCCGCGGGGCCAGCGAGCGAGGCCACCGTGGCGAGGATGGCACAGGACGGCAGACGCATCGGCCGCGGGATGTACCACGCCGATGCGTCGGAGGAACCCGGCTGCCGGTCCTACGGGATGTCTTTTCCTACGGGATGCCCCTGGTGTGGCACATCACGCAGGTCGAGGGGTTCGTCATCTTCCTCGTCGTGTGCGGGAACTTCCAGGCGGTCGCGTACGCCGTGCCGGTCGTCACGAGGCCGTTGCCGGCGGGCACGTTGTGGCACTGGTTGCAGTCCACCGGGTAGAAGTGCTTCGGATACGTGACCGTCATCCTACCCTCCGCCAGGACCGAGGCGAGGGTATAAGGCCGGGAGTCGCCCGCGCCTGACGCTTGCGCGGTGGCGCCGTTCCAGGGCGTACCGATGAGGTTGGTTCCGGCTTCATGGCAGGAGCCGCAGTTCGCGTTCATCAAGGTGGAGAGGTGGTCGTACCCCATGGCGTTCTTGCCGCCGGTCGACGTCGCGTGGCAGGCAGTGCAGGCCACCCCGGTTGCGACGGCCGGATGAGGCAGGTTGGCGATGCCCGTCTGCAGCATCGACGTGGTCGCCGGGGGCTGCGGGATGGTGAATCCGCCCACCGGGATGTACATGGGCATGGCGGCGGCGCCGAGCCAGTTGGGGCTCGTGGCCGTGCCGGTGCCCGGCCAGGAGTGGCACGAGCTGCAGTCCGGGGTGCCCGAGGTGGCGGTGTACGCGCTGTGATTGAAGGTCGTGAACGTCGCGCCTGGCTTGACGTTCATGTGGCAGTTGCTGCAACGCCCCGTGGTGCCGTTCGTCACCAGCGGATTCGCCGTCGTGAACTTCACGTGGAAGCTCGCCTGCTCCCATTCATTGCCCTGGACGCCAGCCACGGACGAGATGCCCGCCTGCGTGTGACAGAAATTGCAGTCGCGGCCGGAGACGTTCACGTCGGTGTGCACGATCTGATCGTGCGTGCCCGCGGGGACGCCGGTGGTGGCGTCGGCGCTCGCCGTCGTCAGCATGGTGGAGTTGGTCAAGCCGGCGGGCAGGTTGTTCTTGGTGCCCGCGACGGAGCCGCCGCCGTTGGTGAGACCGTGGCACTCCTTGCAGGTGGCCACGCTGGCCACCGGGCCGTGGAACTTGTCCGCCTTGCTCCACGCGCTCCCCGACGCCTTCGCGTCAGCCGCATGGCAGACGACGCAATCCTTTCCGGCGACGGAGCTCGAGCCGTGGTTCATCCACTGCGCCTGGTTGGTCGTGGTGCTCCCCATCGCCAGCGTGTACGTCCAGGTGCTTTGCGTCGACGCGTTCGCGGCGGGCCGGGTCGGCGTGTGGCAGTCGGCGCACGCCTTGGGCTGCGTCGCGAGCGAGGAGTGATAGGCGCCGGTCTGCCAGAGCGTGGCCGCGATCGGGGTCGTGGCGGCCTTCGACAAGGCGGTCGTGTGGCAGGTCTGGCAGCTCTGGAAGGTGATCTGGCCCGACTTGTGCTGCATGCTGTAGCGGGTCCCGAGGGTCAGGTCGGACTTCGCGGCGTCAACCATCAGCGGATAGTGGCAGGCGTTGCAGTCCTGCGGCACCCCCGCCCCGATGTTCGCGTGGAACAGCGGCGACTGCGCAGGAAGGCCGTCCGCCCAGCTGTTGCCCGGGTTGTGGTGGCAGACCGCACACTCGATTCCGGCGACGCCCGTCACCGAGACGCCGCCGATGGTCACCGGCGCGGCGAACATCGCGTTGTGGTCCATCGGCTGCAAATCCGAGCCGGCCTTCATCACGATGCCGGTGGGACGCATCTGGACGTGGCAGTCGGTGCACAAGTTGGTCGGCTGCGGGAACGGGGTGATGGCCCCGCCCGGAGTCGCCGAGTAGTTGGTCAGCGCGGAGTGGTACATGCCGTTCGCATAGGAGGTGACGGTCCCGTTCGTGTTCGTGTGGCAGTGCCAGCACTTGGTGTAGTCGGGCGTCGCGGACGGTCCGGCGTTCAGCTCCGGCGGCAGCGCCGTCGAGACGTGGAGCATCATGTTGTAGAGCGTCGCCGAGATCGAGCTCGAGCTCGAGACCAGGCTGCCCGTCCGGTTCAGGTTGACTTCGGTCACCGTGATGAACTGGTTCGGCGAGCCGATCGGCGTCGACCCCGGATACCCCACGCCGCCTTTCCAGTCGCCGCCGGGCACGACATAGCTCGCGTACTTGCCCGCGGCCACGGTGGCCTGGTGGCAACCGACGCAGTCGCCCATGCCGTTGGCGGAGTGATCGAATGCAGCTCCTCCTCCGAGCGGGGTGACCACGGTGGTGGGCCGCTGGCTCACGTGGCAGGCGATGCAGGTGGTGCCCGAGATTGTCGTCCGACCGTGCGTGAAATTGCCGCCAACCCAGTTCTGCGTGCTGCCCCAGATCCCGGTGCCCGGCCCGCGATGGCAAGTGGCGCAGTCCTGGCCATCGCCGTGCGTGATGCCCGAGCTGTTCGTCCCGTAGTCGAACGGAGAATTCCGGTAGGTGGTGCTCACCCAACCGGTGTTCGAGGCGGGCCGTTCGCCGTCGTGGCAGGGCAAGCAGGTCGCAGGGCTCGCGCTGCCCGCCAAGTGGAACTTGGCTTGCGACCACGACGTCCACTGCGTCGCCGCCGCCGAGGCGTTCACGTGGCAGGAACCGCAGTCGCCCAGGGCCGCAGCCGCTGTGTGATCGAACTTCAGGCCCGCCGCGATGCTGGAGTTGGCCGAACTGAGGAGGGCGTTCGGCCGCGAGTTGGCGTGGCAGTCGACGCAGGACGCCGGCTGCGGTTGCATGGCGGCGGTGAGCGACGCGTGGAACAAGGCCGGAGTGGTGCCTGCCCGGTTCGTTGCCCAGGTGGCCACCAGCGCCTTCGAAGGAGCCTGGTGACAGACCGCGCAGTCGTAAGGCACGGCGCTCACCGTGGTCGGTCCCGCGTTGTTCCAGACCACGGCGTCATGCTTCATCGCTCCAGATGCGGGGTTTCTCGCCGCGTCCGTCGGGCCGACGAAACCGCTCGGCATCGAGGAGCCATGGCAGTCCATGCACAACGCCGGCTGCGCCAGCACCGGAACGTTGTTTTCCAGGGAGGAGTGCAGCAGTCCCGGGAAGTAGGTGCCGGTGCTGGTATCGTGGCAGGTCGCGCAACTGCCGATGGTGCCCGCCGGCAAGTCGGTGGTCTGGTGGTTCATCGGCATCGGCAGCGCTTCGCTTGCGGCAGTCAGGCTGGAGATGGACGTGCTCATATAAGAAGGGATCAGCTCCGCCACGGCGATGTCCTGCGAGGGGTCGCTGGCGAGGTCGGGGGGCGCCTTGCCAGCGCCGAGCCAGCTGGTCATCGTGTGGCACGTGCCGCAGTCATTGTTGCCAACCGGCGGGTGCATGAACGCTCCGCCGTCCAAGCCGACTCCAGCCACGGGAAGCGCAGCGAATGTCGCCGTGGCGGCGTGGCAGGACGCGCAGTTCCCGGAGATGCCGGCGTGACTGAAGGGTACTCTGGCGCCGGTGGGGTGGCAGCCCAGGCAGGAGGCGCTGTCGTACGCGTAGGCGACGCCGCCGTCCGGCAGGGAGGCGCCCGCGGCCATCGTCAAGCTGGCGTGCAGCGAGTCCGTCAGCGGCTGCTCATGTCCGTGGCAGTTGAAGCAGGTGAACTGGTTGAACGAGGAAAAGCCGCCGTGGCAGGGGTTGCAGTCGACCGCGTGCGGACCCGTGGTGATCGGGAACATGTGGTTCGCGCGGGAAACCACCGTCGAGGCTCCGGGCTGGCACGCCAGCAAGGCGAGCAGGGGTAGACAGAATCGAAACCTGGCGGCGGTCGAGGTCATGGCCTCCTCCACGGGAAGAAACACCTCCGAAGACTCGAAGCGGACACGGATGGAACGGGCGCAGGGAGGAACTGCCATTTTCGGGGGTGATGGTTCCGTCAACTCCAGAGGCCGTCAAGGAACCGCAAAGGCGCATCCCGGAGCGGAAGAACGGCAATGCGCTCAGGGGTGCGCCGTTCAAACAGTGCGCGCGAAATATTCCAAAAACGATCAGAGGAGGGGTCGCCCCGAGCTGTAAGAATTGAGGCTGGGCGCCCGCGGCGGGAGTAGCATACCGGGATGATCGCCGTCGCCGCCGCCGGGGTCTGCCGGCGCTACGGTCGCCGCTGGGCCCTGGCCGATGTCAGCTTCGAAGTTCCCGCGGGCGCGCTGGTGATGGTCACCGGCCGCAACGGGTCGGGAAAGTCCACGCTGCTCCGCGTGCTGGCCACCGCCATCCGGCCCGACCTCGGCACGGCGCGCATCCTTGGCCATGACGTCCGCGCCGAGCGCGATGTGGTGCGGCGCAAGATCGGCCTGCTCGGGCACCGGACGCACCTCTACGAGCCGCTGACCGCGCTCGAGAACCTGGCGGTAGTCGCCCGTTTTCTCGGCGCCGACCCTGGACGCAACGCGCTCCTCCGTCAGCTGGAAGAAGTGGGCCTCGGAGATCGCGGCGACGATCCGGTGCAGACGTTCTCCGCCGGTATGCGCCAGCGCCTCGCGCTCGCCAGCGTCCTGCTCCAGCGGCCCCAGGTCGTCCTGCTCGACGAGCCGTACGGTCACCTGGACGCGGCGGGCTTCCTGCTCGTCGACAGCCTGCTCCAGCGGTTGCGCGCGCAAGGCGCCACTGTGCTGATGGCGACGCACTTGATGGCCCGCGGCCGCAAGCTCTGCGACCTCGGCCTCGTCCTGGACGCGGGGCGACTGGTCTTCGCGGGCGCGGCCGCGCAGCTTCCGGTGCCGCAAGGAGCGGATGCGATGGGCTTCGCGGAGGGCGCATGAACGCCCTCTTCGCCGCCTTCCGGAAGGATCTTCTCCTCCAATGGCGGGGGAGGACGCAGATGGTGGCGATCTTCGCCTTCGGCGCCGCCGCGCTCCTCCTCTTCAGCTTCGCCATCGGGCCCGACTCCTCCGCGCTGCGCGAGCACGCGGCCGGATTTCTCTGGCTGGGTCTCTTGCTCGCCTCGACGTTGTCTCTCGCGGAGAGCTTCGAGTGTGAGATGGAAGAGCAGGCGCTCGAAGGCCTGCTCCTGCTCCCGGCGAGCACCCGGGCGCTATATTATGGAAAGGCGATCGCCAACTGGGCACAGCTCGCGCTGTTGGGAATGGCGCTGGTCCCGGTGATGGTTGTCCTCTACGACGCCGGGACGCTTCGTCTGCTCTCGCTGCTGGCGGTGATCCTGCTCGGCACTGCCGGCCTTTCCGCCCCGGGCACGCTCTATGCGGCCATGACATCTCAAACGCGCGCCCGCCAGACGCTCCTACCCCTCCTCCTGTTTCCTCTGGTGGTGCCGGTGCTCCTCGCGGCGGTGAAGGCCACCTCGCTCGTCATCCTAGGCGATCCGATGGAGCAGTACCGACCTTGGATCACGCTGCTGGGCGCATTCGCGGTGATACACTGGTCGATAGGCGGCCTGCTCTTCGGCCGCGTCGTGGAGGACTGATGCGGGCATCGTCGGCCAGATCCATCGCATTCGTCGCGTTCGGCGTGGCGCTGCTGCTGGCCGGATCCTGGTGGGGCCTTGCGAAGGCGCCCGGCGAAGTCTTCATGGGCGATGTGCAGCGGATCATGTACGTGCACGTCCCGACCGCCTGGAACGCGATGCTCGCGCTCACCTTCGCCTTCGTCTGCGCCCTCTGCTTCCTCTTCACCAACGCATGGAAATGGGACAACCGGCTGGAGGCGGGGATGGAGATGGGCGTCGTCCTCTCCCTGCTCCTCTGCATGCAGGGTTCCATCTGGGCGAAGCCGACCTGGGGTGTCTGGTGGGACTGGGATCCGAGGCTCACCACCACGGCCGTGATGGTCTTCGCCTTTGGAGGCATCCTGGCCTTGCGCGCGTTCGTGGACGATCCGGTGAAGCGCGCCGTCTGGTCCTCGGTCGCCTGCATCGTCGCGTTCGTCGACGTTCCCATCGTCTATTTCTCGGTGAAGTGGTGGAACTCGCTGCACCAGGCGCAGTCGACGCCGCAGACGGTCTCGAGCGCCTTCCATTGGCCGCTACGCATCAACGCCTTCGGCATCCTCTTCCTCTGGATCGGCCTGGTTGGGCTGAGGGCGCGGGTCGCCGCGCTGCGCCGGCGTGGCGAGATGGCGCCTCCGCTGACGCAGAAGCAGCCGGCGACGGGCCGCGCGCCCATCACGGGAGGTGCAGTTTGAGCGGTGTGATCGAGGGCGGGTGGGAATTCGTGATCGCGGCCTACACGGTGAGCGCCCTGCTCCTCGGCGGGTACGCGACCTCCGTGTTCCTCCGCTTCAAGAAGGAGAAGGCGCGCGCCACGAACGAGGTGTCCGGATGAGCGAGGGCGCCACGACTCCGCCGGATCCTCGCCTGACCACGGCGAAGACCAAGTGGTTTGCTTTCGGCGCGCTCGGGGCCGCGGCCGCCGCGTTCCTCTTCATCGCCATCGGCGGAATCGGAGAGAACCTGGTCTACTACTGGGGGCCCAAGGAATTGCGCGCCGCCGGGTCGAAGGCGACGGGCGCCACCATCCGGCTCGGCGGTCAGGTGGCGGTCGGCTCGGTGAAGCGGGGCGACGGCGTCTCCAATCTCGAGTTCGACGTCACCGACGGCACGGCGTTGGTGCACGTGGTCTCGCGCGGCGTTCCTCCCCAGCTCTTCCGCGATCGCATCGGGGTGGTGGTGGAGGGCACCCTGGCCAAGGACGGCAATTTCGAGAGCCGCCGCCTGATGGTGTCGCACGACAACAAGTATCGCGCGCCGGCCGACAAGAACGTCGACATCAAGGAGCTGATGCGGTCGACGGAAGGACTCGACATGCCGCTGCCACAACCGGCGGTGGCGGGGTCCCCGCGCTAAGGCCGCAGACTGGAGCACATGGTCCCGACTCTCGGTCGCACATTGATCCTGCTTGCGCTGCTCGCCGCCAGCGCCGGCTCCATCGTCGGCTTCGCGACGGGCGCGCGGCCGAACGCCGCCGGCTGGAAGTGGGCCCGCCGGCTGGCCTATGCCTTCGCGGCGTTCATGGCGCTGGCGAACCTGACGATGGAGTACGCGCTGCTGACGCACGACTTCAGCGTCAGCTACGTCGCTCACGTCGGGTCGCGCGCGGTGCCCACCTGGGTGTCGATCGTCAGCCTCTGGTCCTCGCTCGAAGGGTCGATCCTCTTCTGGGGCCTGGTGATGGGCGTCTACGTCGCGGTCGCCACCTGGCGCAAGGCGGACGAGCACCCGGAGTACATGCCTTACGCCGTCGGCGTCTGGCTCGCTTGCGGCGCCTTCTTCAGCTTCCTCCTGGCCGGGCCGGCGCAGCCGTTCGGGACGATCCCGAATCCGCCGCTCGACGGCCCCGGACCGAACCCGCTCTTGCAGAACCACTATCTGATGGTGATCCACCCCCCGTTCCTCTACTCGGGGTACGTGGGCATGACGATCCCGTTCGGGCTCGCCTGCGCCGCGCTCCTCGTCGGCCGACTGGGGAACGACTTCATCCGGCCGCTGCGCAACTTCCTGCTCACATCCTGGATCTTCCTCACCTGCGCGATCGTGCTCGGCGGCTGGTGGGCCTACGAGGTGCTCGGCTGGGGAGGGTACTGGGCCTGGGACCCGGTGGAGAACGCCTCGTTCCTGCCCTGGCTCACCGCCACGGCGGCGCTCCATTCGGCCCTGCTGGTCGAGCGGAAGGGCGTCCTCAAGGGGTGGACCGTCATCCTCGTGCTGGCGACTTATCTACTCACGATTCTTGGCACCTTCATGACGCGCTCGGGGGTCTTCAACTCCGTGCACTCGTTCACCCAGAGCGCGATCGGTCCCACCATCCTCGTCTTCCTCGCCGCGGCGCTGCTGTTCTCCCTCGTGCTGCTGGCGCTGCGGGTGGACAGCCTCGGGTCCGACGGACGCCTGGAGACCGGGCCGTCGCGGGACGTGATGTTCCTCGTGCAGAACCTGCTCTTCGTGCTCTTCACCTTCACCGTGCTCCTCGGGACCGTGTTTCCGCTGGTCGTGGAAGCGCTGCGCGGCCTGCAGATGAGCGTGGGCCGGCCTTACTTCGACAAGATGTCGGTGCCCACCGGCGTCGCCTTGCTCTTCGTCATGGGGGTAGGGCCGGCGCTGCCCTGGGGACGCGCGACGAGGCAGCAGCTGCGGAGCGCGTTGTTGCCGCCCTTGGTCGGCGCTGGCGCGCTGGCGGCCGTTGGTCTCGCGCTCGGGGTCCGCAACGTCTGGACCCTCCTCGCGCTCCTCTTCGGTGGCTTCACCGCGCAGGTGACGCTCTCGGAAATGTTCCTTCCCGTCCGGCAACGGATGCGGACGCGCGGCGAAGGCCTCGCCGAGGCGTTCCGGCAGGCGCAGACCCGCGGACGCCGCCGCTTCGGCGCGTACGTCGTGCACGCCGGGGCCGTCGTCGTCATCGCCGCGATCGCCGTGTCGAGCACGATGGGGAGCTCGAAGGAGATCCAGCTCAACCAGGGACAGACGACGACCCTCGGCGCCTACCAGCTCACCTTCGTCGGCGCCGAGCAGGTGTCGGAACCGCACCGCGAGTCGGTGCGCGCGCGCGTAGAGATCAGCAAGAACGGCCGCAGCCTCGGGACGCTGTACCCGCGCATGAGCACGTACGAGAACCAGCGCGAGCCCATCGGCTCGCCGGCCGTGCATACCAGCCTGACGGAGGACCTGTACCTGTCGATCCACAACATCGACGGGGCGGCGGGCACCGTCGGATTGCTGGTCCTGGTCAACCCGATGGTCTGCTGGATCTGGATCGCAACCGCCATCATGGCATTGGGCGGGCTGGTCGCCTTGGTCCCGCCCCTGCGCGGCGCGACGGCGGCGGCCCCCGCGCCCGGCGCCTCCGCGATCGCGATGGAGGGGTCCTCCTGATGGCGACCTCCTCCGGCGCCGTCACGGCAACCGCGCCGCGCGTCAACCGCAAGGTGCTCCTCGCGGGCCTGGCCATCGTTCTTCCGCTGCTCGCCGTCCTGGTGGCGAACCTCGGACGCGACCCGCACACGGTGCGCTCGCCGCTGGTGGGGCGGCCCGCGCCGCCCTTCAGGCTCGTTCCCGTGGGCGGCGGCACCCCCATCTCGCTCGAGTCTCTGCACGGCAAGCCGGTGGTGATCAACTTCTGGGCGACCTGGTGCGTGCCCTGCTTCCAGGAGCACGGGGCACTCGTTGCATCGGCGCGGTTCCTTCGCGACGTGCAGTTCCTCGGGATCGTCTACGAGGACGAGGAGGGGAAGACCGATGAATTCCTGCGCGAGCGCGGGACCTCGTATCCGTCCTTGATGGACAAGGACGGCAGGACGGCGATCTCCTATGGCGTCTTCGGCGTGCCGGAGACCTTTTTCATCGATCCCGAAGGCCGCATCGTCGAGAAGTACGTCGGGCCCCTCGACCGCGGCACCATCCTCTCGCTGGTGGCGCAGGCGAGAGGAGGTGGCCGGTGACGGTCGTCGCCTTCGCGCTGTCCGGGCTGCTGGCGGCCGCGACGCCTCCGCCGCCTGCGACGACCTCGCGGCCTGGAGATGCGCCGCGGGGACAGCCGCTCTCCGGGAAATTGCTCGATGAGCGGACCGACGAGGTCGGGGCGCTCTTGCGCTGCCCGGTCTGTCAGGGCCTCTCCGTCGCCGACTCGCCCGCGACCATGGCGCGCAACATGAAAGCCGAGGTGCGCGAGAAGCTGGCCGCCGGCTACGACCGGGAGCAGATCCTCGCCGACTTCGAGCGATCGTACGGCGAGTTCGTCCGCCTCGAGCCGCCCATGCGCGGCGTGAACTGGCTGGTCTGGTTCGGGCCGGCCGGTGTTCTCGTCGCGGGTGGCGCCGTGATTGCCTGGGCACTGAGGCGATCGCCGCGGTCGGGGGGAGAAAAAGGCGCCTCGCCGCTCCCGCGGGATTCCGACCTGCCCTCGCGCGATACGCTTCCCGCCGATCCGCGGCTCGCCGCGGCTGTCCGGCGGGTGCGGACGCTAGCCTACGGCTGGCCCGACGGCATCGCCCCGAAAGAGCGGTCATGAACGCCGAGACCTCCGTCCAATGGGTCCCCGCCCTGGTCGTTCTCGGCGCAGGCCTGATCGTGGGGTTCGCCCTCGTCTGGCGCCTGCTCTCGGCTTCGCGCCGGGCCGTGAAGGCCGGCGCCGCCGCCCTGGAGGCGCGCGATCTGGCGGGGAAGAGTGAGATGCTGTTCCGCCAGCTCCGCGAGCTCGAGGACACAGCCAGCAAACGGACTCCCGAGCAGCTCGCGAGGGAGCGCTATGCGCTCGAGTTGGAGGCGGCGAAAGCCCTGCTCGAGCTCGAGAAGAAAGGACCGGCCGTGACGGAAAACGCAGCTTCAGCCAAGGCTATGGCGGCAAACCCGGAACCGTCTGTTGCAACTCGCGACCGCGCGGGGATGCGCGGGTTTCTCTGGGGCGTAGGGAGCGCTGCCGGCGTGCTGCTCCTCGGTTTCTTCGTCTACCAGTCGGCGAAGCCGCGCGAAGCGGGCGGCTCGGTCACCGGCAACACCCCGATGGCGAGCAAGCCTTCGGGCGGAGAAGCCGCCGACGGCGAAGAGGCCCAGCTCCAGGCAGCGGTGGCGCGCAATCCCTCCGACGTCGAGGGCCACCTCGCGCTCGCGCGGCTCTACGTCGAGAAGCAGAACTGGATGGGCGTCTGGAACGAGACGGCGCGAGTGCTCGAGCGGTCTCCCTCCAATTCTCAGGCCCTCGGCTACCAGTCCCTGGTCCGGCTGGCGATGGGCCAGACGGACGTCGCCGTGACCCTGCTGACGAAGGCGCTCGCTTCCGACCCCGACATGGTCGACGGCTACGCCTATCTCGCGCTGGCGTACACGCGGATGGGCCGCGCGCGGGATGCGGACGCCACCATCGCCAAGGCGTCGAAGCGGTTTCCCCAGCGTGCCGCGGATTTCCAGAAGTACCTGACGGATCTCAGGGAGAAGGAAACGCCGGTTGCCCAGGCCAGCGCGGCAGGAGCCAACCCCAATCCGCACGCGGGTGTGAAGACGCCCGGCGGCGACAAAGGGGCTCCCGCTCCCCAGCAGACTGCGAGCACGGTTCGCCACGTCGCGGGAACGGTCGACGTCGATCCGTCGATCCGGGGCAAGCTGCCGGCGGGCGGGATCCTGTTCGTCTTCGCGCGCCCGGCGGGCGGGAGCGAGGGTCCCCCGGTGGCGGTGAAGCGGCTTCCGGCACGGTTCCCGGCGACGTTCGAGCTGAGCGAGGCGGACTCGATGATGGGGCAGCCGCTGCCGGATCAGCTGCTCATCGAGGCGCGGCTCGACGAGGACGGGGATCCGACGACGAGGCCGCCCACCGATCCCAAGGCTCGCCTCGACGGCGTCAAGGTCGGCCGCACCGATCTGCGGCTCGTGCTGAAGCGGCCCTGATCGGGAAGAGTCTCACTGGCAGGTCCCGGCGCTCCGCGATGAGCCGTGACAGGCGGTGCAACTCGCCACGGGCCAGTTGCGCGCCCAAGGAGTGTTTCCCGAACCCACCGTAACGTTGTGGCAGACGAAGCACATGGGCACGCCGTTGAGTGCCTGGTCGACACGATGATTGCCGGCGGTGTCGATGCTCTCCTCGCCCATGCAGCGATATGCGTCATGGTATCGGGATGTTGTCGCCGTGGCACATCTTGCAGGTGTCGGGATTGGTCATCATCGATTGATAGTGCGGGAAGGCCCAGACTCCGGTCGAGCTGGTGCCGCCGCTGCCGATGTGGAGGTACTCGCTCCCGCTGGTCGTCGCGCCGTACAGCGGCGGGACGACGTGGCACTCGCTGCAGTCGACGATCTTCGTCCCCGAGTTGTAGAAGTGGTTGGGCCAGGTGACGATCATGAAACCGTTCCTGTACGCCGCGTAGACGCTGGGGAGTGTGAACGGCCGCGTGTCGCCCGCGCCCTGCGATTCCCCGGTCGCGCCGTTCCAGACCGTGCCGACGAGATTACTGCCCGCCTCGTGGCACGCGTTGCAGCTCGTCCAGCCCTCGGCGGCGGCGTGGTCGTACCCGATCGCGGGCTTCCCGCCGGTCTCCGAAGTGTGGCACGCGGTGCAGGTGCCGGCGGTCACGGTCGGGTGCGGCAGGTTGGCGACGCCGCCTTGGAGCAGCGGCGCCGGCGCGGGCGGCGCCGGGACGGTGAAGCCACCCACCGAGATGTACAGAGGGAAGCCGACAGCGCCGAGCCAATTCGGCGCGGACGGAGTGCCGGTGCCCGGCCAGGAGTGGCACGACGAGCAGTCCGGCGTTCCCGGCTCCGCCGACAACGCGCTGTGGTCCTCGACAGTGAAGCCCGGCGGCGGCTTCACGTTCATGTGGCAATTGCTGCAGCGCCCGATGGTGCCGTCGATCGTCAACGGGTTGCCCGGGCTGAAGCTCGCGTGGAAGGACGCCTGCGCCCACTCGCGGCCCTGCACGCCCGGTTCCGTCGAGGCGCCCGCCTGCGTGTGGCAGATGTTGCACTCGTAGAGGATGACGTTGAGGTCCCCGTGCGTGATCTGATCGTGCGTACCGGCGGGAACGCCGCTCCCGCCGTCGCCCGCGGCGCTGCTCACCATCGACGAGTCGGTGAGCCCCGCGGGCATGTTGCCGAAGCCGTGGCATTCGCTGCAGCTGGTCACGCCGGGCACCGCGGCGTGGAACGAAACGGAGTTGCTCCACGCCGTGGCGCCCGGTCTGGCGTCTGCGGCGTGGCAGGCGACGCAGTCCTTGCCCACGACCCAGCCGGAATCGTGGCTCATCCACTGCCGCTCGTTCGACACCGTCGCGCCCGCGGCGAGCGCATACGAGACCGAGCTTTGCGTTGGCCCGGCCGGCAAGGAAGACGCGTGGCAGTCGAGGCACGCCGTCGGCTGCGCAGCGACGCTCGAGTGCAACGCGCCCGGGCTCCACAGCGGGCTGCCGAGCGGCGTGGTCGTTGCGTTCGCGAGAGCGGAGACGTGGCAGACCTGGCAGCTCTGGAACCCGAGCTGCGAGGACTGGTGGCTCATCATGTAGCTCGAGCCCCACATGACGTCGGAGACCGACGCGTCGGCCATCAGAAGGTAGTGGCATACCGTGCAGTCCTGCGGCACCGCCCGCGCGATGGGCGCGTGGAAAGCGCCGTCGGTCCAGGTGCTGCCCGGCAGCCGATGGCACGACGAGCAGTCGATCTGGTTCGCCGACGCGCCCGAGATGAAGACCGCATCGTGGTCCATCGGCTGCAGCTCGGATCCGCCCCACTCCACGATGCCGCTGGGCCGCGTCAGCGAGTGGCAGTCGCTGCAATATCCGGTCGGCTGTGGAAGCGGCGTCACCGGCGCGCCCAGCGTCGCCTGGTAGTTGTCGAGCGACGAGTGGTAAAGGCCGTTGGTGTAGGAAGTGACGACCCCGTTCGTATTGGTGTGGCAGTGCCAGCACTTCGTCGGGTCGGGGTTGTCGGTCGGTCCGGCGTTCAGTGCGGGCGGCAGCGCCGCCGAGACGTGCAGCATGTCATCGTAGAGCGTCGCCAGGATCGTGCTCGAGCCGGTCACGAGCCCCGTGTCCGGCGAACGGCTCAGGAACGTCTCCGGCACGAAGATGACCTGTCCCGGCGCTCCGATCAGCGTCGACCCCGGATAGCTGACGCCGCCGCTCCAGTCGCCGCCGGGCAGCGTGCCCGAGGCGTTGAAGTAGTGGACGTAGGCATTCGCCGCCACGGTCGCTTCGTGGCAGCCGCGGCAGTTGCCAGTGCCTCGCATCGAGTGATCGAAATCCAGCAGCGCTGCCGCGGTCGCCGCGCCGAGGACCAGATCCGGGCGCTGCGTGCTGTGGCAGGCGATGCAGGTATTGCCCGCGACCGGCGACGCGGCGTGCGCGAAGTAGCCGCCTGCCCAGTTCTGCGTTCCACCCCAACTGCCGGTGCCCGGCCCCGCGTGGCAGGTGACGCAGTCCTGGCCCGCGCCGTGGGTGACGCCCGCGGCGTTCGTGACGTAGTCGAAGGGAAAGCTCTGGTACGTGGTGCTGATCCAGCCGGCCGTCGACGTCGGCCGCTCGCCCTGGTGGCATGGCAGGCAGGTCGACGGCGTGGTGCCGCCGACGAGGTGGAACCCCCCGCCGGTCCAGGAGGTGAACGATCCCGCATGGCAGGCGGCGCACTCGCCGAGGGCCGCCGGCGCCGAGTGATCGAACTGCACGCCGGGCGGCAGCGCCGCGTTCGCCGACGTCAGCACCACCGCGGGACGAGAGTTCGCGTGGCAGTCGAGGCACGAGGCGGGGCGTACCGAGGCGTGCAACTTCTGCGAGGTCGCCCAGCCCTGCGGCTGATGGCACAGCGAGCACTCCTGCGGCACCGCGGGCGTCGCCGTCGGCGATCCGTTGCTCCAGAGCACGGCATCGTGCTTCATCGCAGGCGATGGCGGCGTCCGCGCGGCATCGGTCGGGCCGACGAATCCCCCGGGCGCGGACGTCGCATGACAATCGGCGCAGGTCGAAGGCTGCGCGAGGCCGAGCGTCGTGAGCGCCGAGTGCAAGCGGCCCGGGAAGAAGACGCCCGCGCTCGCGCCCGCGTGGCAGGAGGAGCACGCGATCGCCTGGGGCAGCGCCGGGCTGCTGTGGAACATCGGCATCGGCAGCATCTCCAGGCGCGCGGTCAGCGCGGTGATCGAGGTTGACGTGTACGTCGGAATCTGCGCCGTGACGGCGACGTCGCGCGACCGATCGCGGACGCCGTCGGGCGCTCCGACGCCGCCGCCCCAGTCGCCGCCGGGGAGCGTCCCGGCGCTGTTGAAGTACTTGACGAAGGTGTTCGCCGCGACCGTGGCCTGGTGGCACGAGAAGCAGTCCGCGGTTCCTTTGATGGCATGGTCGAAGTTGCCGGGAAGCAGGCTCGCCGCATTGGCCTCGCCGAGGACCAGGTCGGGCCGCTGCGTCGCGTGGCAGGCGATGCAGGTGCTCGCCGCGAGCGACGTCGCGGAGTGGCTGAACTTCCCGCCGGTCCAGTTCTGCGTCCCTCCCGAGGCGCCGCTGCCCGGTCCCGTGTGGCAGGTCGCGCAGTCGAGACCCGCGCCGTGCGTCGCGAAGTCGAACGGAGAGGTCCGGTAGCTGGGGTCGACCCAGCCGGCGGTCGACGTCGGCCGCTCGCCCTGGTGGCACGGCAGGCAACTCGACGGCATCGCGCTGCCGGCGAGGTGGAATTTGCCTCCGGTCCACGAGCTGAACGAACCGCTCGCGTGGCACGTGAAGCAGTCGGCGGTCGCGGTCGAGTGATCGAACTGCACGCCTGCCGGCAGCGCAGCGTTCGCCGAGGTCAGCAGGACGGTCGGGCGCGAGTTGGCGTGGCAGTCGAGGCAGGAGGTCGGCTGCGCGGCCGCGTGGAACTTTTGCGACGTCGCCCATCCCGACGTCTGGTGACAGAGCGAGCACTCCTGCGGGACGGCGGACGTGGTCGTGCGCGTGCCGTTGCTCCAGAGCACCGCATCGTGCTTCATCTCGCCGGTCGCGGGAGAGCGCCTCGCGTCGACGGGCCCGACGAACCCGGTGGGGACCGAGCCCGCGTGGCAGTCGAGGCAGGCCGACGGCTGCGTCGTCAGCGACGCATGCAGCCGACCGGGGAAGTAGGTTCCCGAAGCGGCGCCCGCATGACAGGTCGTGCAGGACGTCGACGGCGGAACGGTGGCGCTGCTATGGAACATCGGCATCGGCAGGGCCTCGGCCTGCGCCGTCACGGACACGATCGAGTTGCCCGAATACGTCGGGACGGCCGCGGTCAGGAGCACGTCCTGCGAGGGGTCTCGCACGTTGTCGGGCGTTCCGATCCCGCCGGCCCAGTCGCCGCCCGGCAGCGAGCCCGATGCATTGAAGTACCTGGCGTACGACGTCGTCGACCGGTGGCACGAGAAGCAGTCGGCGGTGCCTTTGACGGCGTGGTCGAAGTTCCCGGGAAGCATGCTCGCCGCGGTCGCCTGGCCGAGGACGAGGTCGGGCCGTTGCGTCGCGTGGCAGGCGATGCAAGTGAGCCACGCGAGCGACAACGAGGAGTGGCTGAAGTTGCCGCCGACCCAGTTCTGCGTGCCGCCCCACGCGCCGGTCCCGGGGCCGGTGTGGCAGGTGACGCAGTCCAGCCCCGCTCCGTGCGTGGCGAAGTCGAAGGGGGCGGTCCGCCAGGCGCTGCTGACCCAGCCGGTGGTCGAGTTGGGCCGCTCGCCCTGGTGACAAGGCAGGCAACTCGAGGGCGTCGCGCTGCCGGCGAGGTGGAACTTCCCGCCCGTCCATGCGGTGAACGATCCTACGTGGCACGTGAAGCACTCGGCGGTCGCGGTCGAGTGATCGAACTGGACGCCGGGCGGCAGTGAGGCGTTCGTTGACGTCAGCAGGACTGTCGGGCGCGAATTGGCGTGGCAATCGAGACAGGAGGTCGGCTGCGCCCCGACGGAGGCGTGGAATTTCTCCGAGGTCGCCCAGCCGAGGGCGGTCGGCGGAGCGAGATGGCAGAGCGCGCACTCCTGCGGAGCCGCAGGCGTGGTCGTGCGCGCGCCGTTGCTCCAGAGCACCGCGTCGTGCTTCATCTCGCCGGTTCCCGGAGACCGCCTCGCATCCATCGGTCCGACGAATCCCGTCGGCGCGGACGCCGCGTGACAGTCGAGGCAGGTCGACGGCTGCGTGGCGAGCGAGGCATGCAGCCGTCCGGGGAAGAAGGTCCCGGTCGCCGCACCCGCGTGGCAGGCGCTGCACGACATCGTCTGCGGGACGGTGCCGCTGCTGTGGACCATCGGCATTGGCAGCGACTCGCGCTGCGCCGTGACGCTCGCGATCGACGTTCCCGCGTACGTCGGCACCTCCGCGAGCACGACGATGTCCTGCGTGGGGTCCCGCACGCCGTCCGGATCGTCGATGCCGCCGGCCCAGCCTCCGCCGGGAAGCGTGGCGGACGCGTTGAAGTACGCGGCGGACGTGTTTGCATTTTGGTGACACGAGAAGCAGTCCGCGGTGCCCTTCACGGCATGATCGAAGCGGCCGGGCAGCAGCGCCGCCGCCGCCGTCTGGCCGAGGACGAGATCGGGCCGCTGCGTCGCGTGGCAGGCAAGGCAGGTCGCGCCCAGCGACGAGGGCGCATGCGAGAAGTTCCCGCCGACCCAGTTCTGCGTGCCGCCCCAGCTTCCGTTGCCGGGGCCGGCGTGGCACGTTTCGCAGTCGAGCCCCGAGCCGTGCGTGCCGTAGTCGAACGGGAAGTCCGGATACGTCGCGCTCGTCCAGCCGGCGGTCGACGTCGGCCGCTCGCCCTCGTGGCAGGGCAGGCAGCTCGACGGCGTCGCGCTGCCGGCCAGGTGGAATTTCCCGCCGCTCCAGGAGGTGAACGATCCCGTATGGCAGGTGGCGCATTCGCCGAGCGCCGCGCCCGCCGAGTGATCGAACTGAACTCCGGCGGGCAACGCCGCGTTCACCGAGGTCAGCAGCGCAGGCCGCGAGTTCGCGTGGCAGTCGAGGCAGGAGGCAGGCTGCGCGCCGACCGAGGCGTGAAACTTCAGCGACGTCGCCCACCCCGCCGATGCCGGCGGCGCGCGATGGCAGAGCGAGCACTCCTGCGGCACCGCGGGCGTCGTCGTCCGCGCGCCATTGCTCCAGAGCACGGCGTCGTGCTTCATGGCGCCGCTCGCGGGTGCGCGAGCGGCGTCGATCGGCCCGACGAATCCGACGGGCGCGGAACCTGCGTGGCACTCGAGGCACGTTGCCGGCTGCGTCGAGAGCGAGGCATGGAACCGCCCGGGGAAGAGCACGCCGCTGCTCGCCGCCGAATGGCACGTCGCGCAATCGACCGAAGCCGCCGCCGGGCTGCTGTGGAACATCGGCATCGGCAACGTCTCGTTGCGCAGCGCGAGCGCGGTGATCGACGTCCCCGCGTACGACGGCACCTCGGCCGCGACGACGACGTCTTGCGACGGGTCGCGCACGCCGTCGGGCGCTCCCGCTCCACGCGCGCCCACCCAGGTCGCGATGACGTGGCACGCGCCGCAGTCGTTTCCGCCCTTGTCGGGATGGACGAAGCTTCCGCCGTCAAGCCCGCGCCCGGCGACCGGCAAGGGATCGAACTCTTTTCCCGAATCGTGGCAGGTCGCGCACGCCGAGGTGACGCCGCGGTGGTCGAACGCGACGCGCGCTCCGGTCGCGTGGCAGGACAGGCAGGAGTCGCTGGCGTAGGCGTAATCGGGGCCGACGCTTCGGTGGAGCTCGTCCGTCAGCGCTCGACCGTGCGCGTGGCAGTTGAGGCAGGTGAACTGCTGGAAGCTGGCGAAGCCCCCGTGGCAGCTGTCGCAGCTGACGGCGTGCACGCCGGACGCGATCGGGAATTTCGTGTGCGTCGCAGGCGTGACCGGGTTGTTGGGCGTGGCGAGCGGAACGTCCTGCTGTTTGCACGCAGCAGCGACGAGGACGAGCATGAGCCCGCACCGGTTCCGCAGCAGCAACGTACAGCCCCCCACCAAAGCGGTTATTGCTTTGTCGCAGCGTTGACAAGGCGAGCGGAAAGCATCGTTTCACTCCAAAATTCTTTCGTCTTTCAGTGCGTTACGAGAGTTCGGAAACCAAAGGGGGTGCGAAGTGGTGCAGTCGAAGACCTGGAACGACTGCGTGCCCCCATGGCACGCATTGCAGGCGAGCGCGTGCGGCCCGGTCTGGATGGGGAAGAACTTCTCCGCAGGACTGATCGCGTTGACCCAGGGCGCGCCCGGTCCCTGTTCTCTTCGGGAACAGGCGAAGAGGCCCAGCACGATGCAACAGAGCCTGAGGCGATGCATCTCCTCAGCCTCCCCATGGTGTCAGCGTGAGCTAATCGGGTGACCGTAGCGCGAGACGGCACGACACTGCTTGTCCGCAAAAGAACCGATGACGATTCATGGTGTCCCCCTCGACGAAGGGAACACTAGGCGTGCATTGGAAACCGAGTCAATCGCGCCGGCACCGAATCTATCGGTCCCATGCTGATGACTGCAGGTGGCCCGTGAGGAATGCTCGTGGCATGCAGGGCAGCCCTTCGGCGGCGTCCAGCTTCGCGCTCAAGGCGCTGCCGATGCACAAGATAGCGTTATGACAGGCGAAACATGTATTCACGCCGTCGACGTCAGAAAGTCCCGGCGAGTTCCGCGTCCGCTACGAAGATCTGTCCGGTGGCGGCACTGAACAGCGACGTCTGCCCGTTGAGCACGGTCCGCGCCATCGTCGAGAGCCGGAACGCCACGTGCGGTCCCAGTTGCGCCTGGATCGACGTCGACACGCCCAGCTCGTCCAGGTTCCCAGGGGCGATCTGGCTTGTCTGGAACCAGGATAGGCGCGCGAGGACTTGGAGCACGCCCTGCGACCGCGCCAGGATCTGGAGCCAAGCGCTGCGGCCCGGGGCCCACCCGTCCTCCTCGATATAGCCGAGCGAAACCACGCCCCGATCGGCGAGCAGGTGGGTGAGAGCGACCTCGGGGCCGATCCAGCGGCGGGTCTTCTGCGTCACCAGGTCCGTGCTGAGCCCCGAGAGCACCGAGATGCGCAGCGATTCCATCGCTTCCCAAGCCGCCGATAAATCCGCGTGACGCGCTTCGCCTCCGAGCAGCAGGTGGCCGGGGCCGTCGAGCTCCGGAACGGAGCCGCCCTCGTGCCGGAACGAACCGCTCAAGCTGAGCGAATCGAGCGGCCGCGCAGTGGCGTCGACGCGCACCGCGTCCAGCCGGATGGTGTCGAGCGAGCTGAATCCATGCGCCACCCCTGCTCCGATTCGCACGTTCACCGCCGCGTCGAGCCGGCGCGTGATGCGCGCTTCCACCAGGGCCTCTCCTTCCAGCCGCTTTCCCAGATCGTCGGTGTTCACGAAGGCGACGCGCGCCTCGTGCCGCAGGAAGCGAAGGGTGGAGTCCGTCTCGAATACGCGCTGTCCGATCCAGTAGGCGCCGAGAGTTCCGTGGTCGAAAGATGGCGCGAGCGTGACCGAGTTGGGGACGGCGCCGCCGAAGACTCCGGCCTCGCTCCCTCCTTCCAGTCGCCACCCGGCCTGCGCGCCGTCGAGGATCACCTGGCCGGGAACGCGATAGGGGCGCACCCGGCCGATCGAAAACGCCGGACCGCCATCGCCGTTCCTGTGGGAGATCGAGGCTTCCCAGACGTACAGCTGGGTGGGGTCGTCGGGGCGGAAGGTGATCGGGTCCGAGCGCCGCGACCAGCGCCGGGCGCTCAGGTCGAGGTCGAGCGTGAATCCGGCCCCGAGCGAAGCTCCGCGGATTCCGGCGTCGGCGCGCTCCTGGTTCCACGCGCCGGGGCCGCCGGAGACCCACCAGGTGGTATGCCTGATTCCGGCATCGATGCTCCCGCGGCGCCCTTCCACGCCGCCGCCGGCAGTCTCGTGGTAGTCGACCGGCGGATACGCCGCGGAGGCGAGCACGCTCCGGCGCTGCTCGAGGACGGCGGGGGAGGCCGGAGTCGGTAGTCGCGTGACGGGCCGGGGCGGCGGGGGCTCCGGCAGCGCGAACGTATCGCCGGCCCGGCCCGAGCCGAGGCAGGTGGCGCGAGTCTCCGAGACCTGCTCGACCCGGCAGGAGCCCGCGCGTTGGAAGCGGATGGCCTGGCCGGGCGCCAGGCCCTCTCGCGAGCCAACGTCG
>Ga0209237_1000455_pt1 | contig 23089 bp, 18 predicted proteins | sample GraSoi013_1_40cm_2_FD_185820 | JGI IMG/M metagenome (GOLD analysis project Ga0209237, IMG submission 185820) | Grasslands soil microbial communities from the Angelo Coastal Reserve, California, USA - Sample 10_02_2013_1_40cm (SPAdes) (version 2) | ecosystem: Environmental > Terrestrial > Soil >...
GACTCGCGATCGCGCGCGGTGAGATCCGTGAGCAGCGGGAACGTCATGCCCATGCCGATTGCCGGAATCAGGACGACGGCGCCGATCGCGACAGCCATGAGAACAAGCCGCGATGCGGCGCTCAGACCTGAGATCTGAAAGACCGCGATGATATAGGCGGGCAAGACGCCAAAAAACAAAAACAGCGCCGCCGCGCCAAGGCCGGTCACGCCTTGCGCGAGCGCCGCCGCGGCGGCCGTGTCGGCGCGCGGTACGCTCCGCCGCGCGACGATCAAGCTGCCGAGCCCGATGCCGAGCAAGAATACCAACAGGATCAGCGTGAACGCGTACGTGGACCCGCCGACGATCATGACGAGGACGCGAGTCCAGGCGATTTCGTCGAGCAGCGCTGCAAAGGCGGTGATTCCCAAGAGAATGAGGGCGAGTGTCCGGAGCCGATCAGCGGCAGGTCTCGAAATCTGTTCATCCCCGGGCGGGCGCTCGGGGTCAGACAAACTCCGCCGGCGGCCGAGTCCGATCGCGGCCGCACCGATCGCGAGGTTGATGGCGGCCGTCGCCCAGAGCGAGAACTTCACGCCGACGAACTCGATCAGGAAAAAGCCCGCGAGCGCCGTGCCCACCATGGCGCCGAGCGTGTTCAAGCCATAGAGCCGGCCGAGCGACGGCTTGAGCAGGCTCCGATCTTCGCCGGTGAACGCCCGGGTCAACACGGGGAGTGTGCCGCCCATGAGCGTCGTAGGAATGAGCAGCACCAGGGCTGCCAACCCAAATCGCAGCGCAACACTGGCGCTGCCGCCGAGCGCGAGGGCTCCGGCGGTGCCGATATAGAGCCAGTGCGCGAAACCGAGCACCAATGGTGAAAGGACGCCGAACGCGCCGATCGCGATTTCCAGCCGGCCGTACAGGACCGCGGGCCGGGCCGTGCGGTCGGCGATGCGGCCGAACAGCCACGCGCCGAGGCCGAGACCGCCCATGTAGGCGGCAACGACGGTGGTGACGGACTGGATGGTTGAGCCGAACGACTGGTAGAGAACGCGGACCCAAAGCAGCTCGTAGATCAGCCCGGTCGCGCCTGAAAGAAAGAAGAGACTGCTGTAGACGCGCGCCGGTTTAGAACGCATGCAGCTCGCGCATCGCCTGCGCGAGATCCTCCACCTGGGGCAGGATGAAATCTTCGAGGTCGGGGGCGTACCCGACGAACGTGTCCGTGGACGCGACGCGCCGGACCGGCGCATCGAGCCAGGGGAAGCATTGGTCAGCGATACGCGCCGCGAGCTCGGCGCCGTAGCCCCATGAGGTGGCGTCCTCGTAGGCCACGAGCACCTTGTTGGTCTTCTGGATAGAGGCGGTGATCGCGTCCCAATCGACCGGAGAGAGCGAGCGCAAGTCAATCACTTCGACGCTGACACCTTCTTTTTCCTCTAGCTCTTTCGCGGCGACGAGCGAGCGTTGGACCACCGCGCCGTACGTCACCACGGTCAGCGCCGACCCCGCGCGCACGACTTTCGCCTTGCCGAACGGGATCATGAAGTTGGGCCCAGGATTCGGCGCTTTATTGTAGGTCTGGCGATAGAGGTGCTTGTGCTCGAGGAAGATGACGGGATCATCGCAGCGGATGGCGGTGCGCAACAGGCCGTTCGCGTCGAGCGCGGTCGACGGACAGATGACCCGCAGCCCCGGCACGGACGTGAATACCACCGCGCCCGTCTGCGAGTGATAGACGGAGCCGCCCTTCAGGTACCCGCCATAGGTCACGCGCACCACGACCGGCGCGCTGAACGCATTGCTCGAGCGCCAGCGCAGCGTGGCCAGCTCGTTGCGCAGCTGATGATACGCGGGCCAGATGTAGTCGAAGAATTGGATTTCGACCACCGGTTTCAGCCCACGAGTCGCGAGACCGATGGCGCGTCCCACGATGTTTGCCTCGGCGAGGGGCGAGTTGTAGACGCGGTCGCTGCCGAATTGCCGCTGCAGGCCCCAGGTCACCTTGAAGACGCCGCCCTTGCCTTTGACTTCCTTGAGGTATTGCTCGCGGCTGACGTCGGCGACGTCCTCGCCGAACACGAGGATGCGCGGGTCGCGCGTCATCTCATCTTTCATGCACGCGTTGAGCAGATCCACCATCGTGGTGGGCTCACCCGTAAAGTGGGGATCATCCTCGGTGTCGAATTGCTCGGAGGTCGGATCGACGTCCGGCGAGTACACCCACAGCAAGGCTGATTCGGGCTTGGGCTGCGGCGACGCCAAGGCCATGTCCGCGGCGATTTGAATTTCCTCGTCCACTTGTGCCTTGATCGCTTCGATCTCAGCGGCGGTCGCCGCGCCATCCTCGATCAGGCGTCGGGGGAAGGTGACGATAGGGTCGCGCTTCGCTTCCGCTTCACGCTCGCGGGGCGGCTTGTACAGAATCTCGTCGTCAGACAGCGAGTGCGAGTAGGGGCGCGTCACATGCGCGTGAACGATCGCCGGTCCTTTCCGCTGCCGGCACCACTCCACCGCCCGCGTCAGGGCTTCGTATGACAGCAGCGGATCGCTGCCGTCGACCTCTTCCAGCAGCAAGTTCGGAAAGTTGCAGACGAGCTTCGAGACCGAACCACCGGCAGTCTGCACTTCGACGGGTACCGAGATCGCGTACTTATTGTCCTCGATCAGGAACAGGACGGGCAGCCGGAGATTGCTGGCGCTATTGAGCGCTTCCCACCATTCCCCCTCGCTCGTCGTGCCGTCGCCCGCGGAGCAGTAGACGACCTCGTCACCGTGGATCGACTTTTCTTTGATGTCATCGATCCGCTCGTAGCGGAGCCAGGCTTCGGCGCATCCGACCGCCTGGAGGAACTGCGTGCCCGTAGGGCTCGACTGGCTGACGATGTTGAGCTGCTTGTGTCCCCAGTGCGACGGCATTTGGCGGCCACCCGAGTTCGGATCATCAGCAGCGCCTACCGCCGCCAGGAACATTTCGGTCGGTGTCATGCCGACCGTCAGACAGAGAGCGCGGTCGCGATAATACGGATAGAACCAGTCATATGCGGGCCGCAGCACTTTTCCCGCCGCGACCAGCACGGCTTCGTGTCCCGCACCGGAGATCTGAAAAAAGATCTTGTTTTGCCGCTTGAGCTGAATTTCCTTGTCGTCGATGCGGCGCGACAGGAGCATCAGCCGGTACATATCGAGGAGATCGGCCTTTGTCAGGCCCGCGCCCGACTTGGCCGTCCGTGCGGCGGTGCGCGAACGAGTCGCCATACCTCAAAATAGCCTGGTTGGCCTACCAGCGCTCCATCTTCACGTCCGCCAGAACACTGTGCAGCTCATTGAACGTGACGGCCTGCGGAGCGATGGGTAACACCGGGCTCGCGTACTCAGTCTGCGCGCCCGTCACCTTGATGCGGAAGTTTGCAAAGCGATTCTGACCGAGATCGGCGGACACCAGTACGTACGCCTGGAAATCGGGCGGAACATTCTCCTGTGTGATGCGAAAGCGTGCGCGTTGTTTGCCATCCGGTGTGGCTTCGCTCGTCCACGCGACGTGATACGTCGGAATGGCCGTCCCCTTCACCCACTCATTGAAGAACCAGTCCATCGGTACGCCGACGTGTTTTTCGACGATGCCGCGAAAATCGTCCGTTGTGGCGCTCCGTCCGGAGAAACTGTCGTGGAAATCGTGCATCATCGCGCTGAAGCGGTCGTCTTTTCCCGTATTGAGATCGAGCATGAGTATGCGCAGCATGTGCATGATCCAGGCGCCCTTCTCGTAAATCATCGCCTGGTAGCCGTAGGGTCGCTCCGGCGACGCGTCCCGGTAGCCCAGCCACGTGGCGCCGCCGCCATCGCGATTGTCCTTGATGTTCTGGACGTACGCGTCCAGGAATTTGAAGTACTCCTTGTTGCCCTTCCGGATGCTTTGCAGGTACCACAGGCCGCAGAACGAGGCCACGCCTTCCGCCAACCACGTGTCCCGGTATGTCGCCGGCCGGACGCCATTGCCCCACCACTGGTGTGATACCTCATGTGCGCGGAAGAACTCGTCGAAGCCATCGAGCGACGTGTTCTGAAACGTCACCCACGAGAGATCGATCATGCCCGGAAACGACACCCCCTCGTAATACGGAATTTCCGTGATGTAGAAATGATCGTACAACGGCGGGCCGAAGGCGTGCGTGAACCACTTGAGACTGTTCGAGATGTCGGCCGCGACGGCCTCTTGCATGTGACTTTGCGCCAGCATCATGTAACCCGCGTCCATCATGGCGTTACGCAAAGCCCGGTGTGCTTCCTCGGACATCATGACGTCCAGTGGCGGTGCGCCTTCGTACTGGGCGTGGTAGGTCGTGAATAGGCCGAGGTTAAAGGTCGCAAATGGTGTCGGCCGCTTCGTGACCCAGCGCGTGGTCATGACCTTACCGTCTACCGAAGAATCGCTGCGCTCACCGATGCTCGCGATCGGGTACCACGCAGGGCTGTGGAACGTCACATCGAACAGCGCTGCATCGCCACCCTGCAGATTCTTCGGATACCAGGCGGCGCCTGGATCGATGAAGAACCAGTTGGCGTAGCGGTCGATGAGGTCGCCGTGATAGTACAGGGTCACGAAGGCGGAGTCGCCCGCGGCGAGGCGATGCGGAGCGCGCACCCACAGGTCATCGTCATTCTTCGCTTTGAACGTCGGTACCGCCGTTCCGTCACTCCAGCGCCCAGAATCGACGACGAGTTTCCGATGGAGGGCAAAATGCATCCACGGTCCGCTCGCCTCGTGAGCACGGAAGCTGGCTATGGCGGACGCCGCAAAGCTCAGGTCTGCAATGCCGGTCGTCTTGAGCCAGACCTCGAGCTTGTAACTCGGGACCGCCACACGCTGCCGAAACTCCCACATGCCGGCGCTTCCCGCGAGCGGCTGCGCAGGCGCGAACTCGGTGACCACCGACCAGTTCGCTCCCCAGTGCATCTTGCTCGCGGGCTTGAACAGCTGAACCGCGTGGACGACGTCAGGATCGTATTGGAACAACAGTGGCGAGCCGTTCGCGCGGCGCACGTGGACCATCAAAAATCCATTCGGGCTCTCACTCAAAAGCGATGCCATCACACTCGGCATGAACGCCCCGTCGTTCTCCCCGCGAAGACTCTGCACGAAATCGTGCACGTGCCCCAGCAGATCGTCGGGAACGTCCCCCCCGTGAAACGATAGACCGCGGAGCTGTGTCGCCGTCGAGTCGTCGAAGATGAGAATCGCTTCGGTGATGCTGTCGTCGACCGCGTTGCCGCCAAGCAACCGGTGTAGCGCATCCCGTTCGGGCGCTTCCGGCGGCGTCAGCGTCAATCTTCCCGCCCCGCGAAAAACCGCCGCCACGGTCCGGCCTCCGACGGGCGAGAGCAGATAGATCGTTCCCTGGTTGAGCGTGATAACACCGGCGTCGCGTTTCAGCACCAGCTGCTTCACGTCCGCGGCCGATTGCGGGAGTGAGGCGAGAGACATGATGCCGCGGTAGTAATCGAGATAACGTGTGGACGTCGTGTCGGCGGGGAACGCGGCGGCGAGAGCGAGCAGGCTGTGCAAGAACATGATCCGATCCGTGACGGCGGTTAGGAAGAATTTGCCGCGGTTGCGCGGCTCAATCTAGCCTTCTTATTTGAAGTCATGGACGACGCCGCCAAGAAGACCGTACTCCGCCACTTTCCCTATGGATTGTTCGTGGTCACCGTCGCGCATGACGGCGATGACCATGGGATGACTGCCAACTGGTTGACGCAGGCAGCCTTCGAGCCGCCTATGGTCGTGGTGGCGATCGAGAACACCTCGAGGACGATCGGGATGGTCCGCGATTCGCATCACTTTGCCGTTAACCTGCTGCTGAAGGGCCAGCGCGACCTGGCCGGAAAGCTGGGACGCAGCTCCGACCAGGCCCCGCAGAAGCTCAAGGGCATCAAGACAAAACCGGGGCCCGTGTCGGGAGTACCGGTCCTGGTTGACTGCCTGGGATGGGTCGAATGTCGGGTGGTGGCGACGTTACCTGCGGGTGATCACACCCTGGTGCTGGGGGAGATCGTCGCCGCGGGCGTGGAGCACGACGGCGCGGCGCTCACACTGGAGGAAGCAGGGTTCAAGTACTCCGGCTAATTACGGCTTCTGGTAGACGACTCGCCCGCCGGAAATCGTATAGCGCACTCGCACCGCGCCGAGCGAGTCGGGCGGTACCGTAAACAGATCTCGATCCAGCACCACGACGTCCGCATACCGATTCGGCGCGAGCGTTCCCCATTTTTGATCCATGAACAACGCCCAGGCGTTGCCGTAGGTATACGCGCGCAGCGCCTCGCCGACGCTGATTTTTTGTTCCGGCACCCAGCCACCCGGATTCTTGCCGTCGAGCGTACGTCGGGTGACGGCAGCGTACACGCCGAGAATCGGATCCAGTGGCGCGACGGTCCAATCGGACCCGAAGGCCAGCGGTGCATCGGTATCGAGCAGCGTGCGAAAGGCGTAGGTCGTCTTGATGCGAACCGGCCCGATGCGTTTCTCCACCCAACGCCCGTCGTCGATCGCGTGGTAAGGCTGCATCGACGCCACGACGCGCTGCGCTCCGAAGCGCGGAATATCCTGCGGGCGCAGATGCTGCGCGTGTTCGACACGCAAACGCCGGTCGCGCGCGCCGTGCGCGCGCGCGACGGAGTCGTAGATCGCGAGGATCATCGCATTGGCTCGGTCACCGATCGCATGCACCGCGATCTGCAGTCCCGAAGAATCGGCGGCGCCGACCCAGCTTCGCATATCTGATTCCGGTTGTCGCATCAGGCCGCGATACCCGGCTGAGTCCGAGAACGGCTCGAAGAAAAAGGCGGTTCGGGAGCCGGCTGAACCGTCCATATAGCCTTTGACGCCGCCGATGCGCACCCAGTCATCGCCTGCGCCGTCGCGATGGACGCTGTCAGAGACGGTGCGCCAGTCTTCAATCGGCAAGTACAGCGCGACCCGCAGCGTCATCCTGCCGGCGCGTTCCAATCGCTTGTAACTGGCGAGGTCCGCCCACGAGGCGGACATGTGCCCCGTCGCCGTCACGCCCAGCGACGCCGCGTGGGCGAGGGCGCGCGCCAGTGCGGAATCGCGTTGCTCGGCCGACGGCGCGGGAATGGCCCGCCCGATCAGATCTTCCGCGTTGTCCTTGAAGATGCCGATCGGATCACCATGAGCATCGCGCGGGACCTCGCCACCCACGGGGGCCGGCGTGTCCTTCGTGACCTTCGCGGCGCGCATCGCGGCGGCGTTCGCGAGCACCATGTGGCCATCGAGCCGGTTCACAAAGACAGGATTGTTCGGTGTCACCGAATCGATCCATTGGTGCGTCGGCAATGGCGATCCCGGCCACAGCGTGTGATCCCAGTCGCCGCCGAGAATCCACTCGCCGGGCTTCAAGTTCGCGGCGTACGCCTTGATGCGCCGCACGAATTCCTGCGGCGTGGCAGCGTCGCGCAGATTGATCCAAGCGAGCTGGAAGCCGCCGTCGATGAAGTGCGTGTGTCCATCGGCGAATCCCGGCATCACCAACCCACCATGCGCGTCCAAGACTTTGGTTTTTGAGCCGATGTGGCGCGCGATCTCGGCAGAATCGCCGACCGCGAGGAGTTTTCCATCGCGCATCGCGACCGCACCAAGTTGGCCTCTTCCTGTCGAGAGGCCGGTCCAGACGAGGCCATTCGTGACGACGATGTCCGCTTTGTGGCTGCAGGCAGAAACGAACAGGAGCAAGAGCACCGGACGTAGATTCATAGGCGCAAAAGATATAGGTTCCCGCCATGACTCTCAAAGGCAAACGCGTTCTGTTTTTCGCGGCTCCGAGTTATGAAGATCTGGAGCTGTGGTATCCGAAGATCCGGCTCGAAGAAGAAGGGGCGGCCACTACCGTCGCCGGCATGGGTGAACGCACCTATCAAGGAAAGCGCGGCTATCCGGTCACGGTGGACACGAGCGTTGATGAGATAGACGCCGCCGATTTCGACGCGCTCGTGATCCCCGGTGGATTCGCTCCCGACCAACTTCGGCGATCCGAGAAGGTCCTGCGCCTGACGCGGGAGATTTACCAGGCCGGCAAGCCGGTTGCTTTCATCTGTCACGCGGGGTGGGTCCCGATCTCCGCCAAGATCCTAAAGGGCAAACGCGCCACCAGCGTCCGCGCGATCAAAGACGACATGGAGAATGCCGGTGTGATTTGGGAGGACAGCGCAGTCGTCGTGGACGGCAATCTGATTTCATCGCGCACACCCGCGGACTTGCCGCAGTTCTGTAAAGCCCTGATCGCAGCCCTACGACAGGGGCCGCAAGACTAGCCCACTCGGCACCTTCGGCACGAAGTATGTGGACTTGGGGGGCATGACGTCCCCCGCGTCCGCCACCGCGAATACCTGCTCGACGCGCGTGGGGTTCAGGAGCACGGCGGCGGCCGCGCCTCCATGTTGAACCATGGTGAGCGCCTCCGTTGCGTCCGCTACATAGCGAACGATCGGCGTCGACGTCCCCGCCCCCAGAAGCTCCTTCACGACGAGCGACTCGATGCGCGCGACATCGAGGTCGCGGACCGCCGTGCTCTGCGCGAGGCTCGGTAGACGGTCGAGCAAGGCGCCGGACCGTAACAGCAACGCCAGAATGCGCGAGCGGTCCGCAACGAGACACGCCGTGTGGTCGCGGCCCACCGATGCGAGATGCTTCACCGGATCGGCACCGGCGGGCAGCTGTTGGACGTCAAACCATTCGCTCCAGCGCGGCAACAGCCGCTCCAGCTCGCGCCCGGCACCGAAAATCACCCGATGGGTGGGCAGCACCGCGAGCCCAACGTCCTGGGCCGACACGATCAAGGCGAGCACGCGATCGGCCGCCGGATTTTCCTGCGCGTAGGCGCTCGCCGTCTCGTAGCGGTGATGCCCGTCGGCGATGTAGAGAGGGGACGCGGGAAGGGGGAAGGGGGAAGGGTCGCGAGCAATCCAGAGTCTGATGCGAACGCCATTGAGCTCCGCTCTTGCGTCGGGATTGCCCTGGGTCACGGCTGCAATGGCGTTGGCTAAGGCGCGATCGCGATCGGGTGCGAGCAGAAAAATCGACTCGATGTTCGTCGCCGTAGCGCGCAACAGGGCCAGCCGGTCGGCCTTTGGGCCCGCGTGCGTCTTTTCATGTGGACGGATGCGGCGCGGCTCGTAGCCCTCCGCCTTGACGGCTGCGAACACACCGCACCGCGTTCGCCGGTCTCCGCTCGGTAGCGTGAAGTCCTGCGCGAGCACATACAGCGCGGGCGCCGGATCGCGCATCAGGACGCCGCGTTGGCGCCACGCGGAGAGCAGCTCCGCCGCCACCGCGTAACGCGCGTCGGGCGGGCGACCGTTTGGCGCTTCCGGCAGCATGACGTGCACGATATTGTGTTCGTCGAGCGCAGCGAGCTGCGCCCGCTCCCCGGCGTCGATGACGTCGTACGGGGGCGCAATGAGGCGACTCAACCGCTCCACGGCCGCATATCGCTCGCCCTGAAAGGGCGCTACAAGATCAGAGGAGGGGAGGCCCATGAGTCTCCGCGACGCGCAGCAGGCGGTGGATCGCTGGATCGGGGAATTCGAAGAGGGCTACTTCCCGCCGCTCGCGAACGTGGCGCGCCTGACCGAAGAAGTCGGCGAGCTGGCGCGGGAGATCAATCACCGCTTCGGCCCTAAGCCAAAGAAGCCGAGCGAGCCCGACGATTCGATTGCAATGGAGCTCGCGGACATTCTGTTCGTCGTAATTTGCATCGCGAACTCTCAAGGCCTCGATCTCGATGACGCCTTCGCGCAAATGATGGCCAAGGTCACCTCCCGCGACGCCGGCCGCTGGACCAGGAAGGCTCGCTGACTTCCTCGTAAATCCTCTCGTACGACAGCAGGCGATCGGGATCGATCGCTCCCGCCGGTGCGCCGCGCACCGCACATCCGGGCTCCGCAAGGTGGCGGCAGTTGTCGAACCGGCATTGATCGAGATAGGGACGGAACTCGGGAAAGCAAGCGCCGAGCTCATTGGGGTCGATGCCCCAGGCGCCGACTTCGCGGAGCCCGGGCGTATCGACGACATAGCCGACACCGGCAATGGGGACGAGCTCCGCGGCCGTCGTCGTGTGCTTGCCGGTCCGCCATTTCTCGCTGATCGCGCCCACGCGCAGCTTGAGTCCCGGCTCAAGCGCGTTCAGCAGGCTCGACTTCCCCGCGCCCGACGCGCCCGTGAAAACGGAATGACGGCCGCGCAGCAAGTCACGCAGGGCGGCGAGTCCTTCGTTGGCCTTTACGGAAGTCGGCAATACCTGGTAATTCGCGGTCCGATATCGCTGCGCAACCGTCACCGAGACGGACGGATCGAGCTCCGTCTTGTTGACGACGATTGCCGACGGCAGACCGTTGGCCTCGGCAATCACCAGGAAGCGATCCATCATGCGCGGGTTGGGCTCGGGGTCGCGCGCCGCCGCGACGACGACGACCTGATCGACGTTGGCGGCGACGGGTTGCGCACGACGCGGACCCGCGCCGCTGCTTCCCTGCGCCGCGCGACGCGCCAGCACCGACCGCCGCGGCCGGATCTCGGCGATCGTGGTGCCATCCAACACAACGACGTCGCCCGGGACGACGCGGTCCGTGTCCTGATGTTTGAGTTTGCCGCGCAGCGTGGCGGTGATTTCGCCGGCCTCGGTGTGCACGCGATATCCGCCACCCGCGCGCGCGAGCACGACCCCGGTCGTTTGCGTCACTTCGGCTGCCTCGCGACGCAGCGGTCGAGATGGGCCTTGACCTGTTCGAGCGTCAACGCGAGCAGCGGGGCCAGCGCCTCATCCGGGCTGTTTCCGTAAGCCAGATAGTCCGTCTCCAGGTGACCGACCGGCCGGTCCACTCCTCCGTCGCCCCAACAGACGAACAACAGCGCCGCGCCGAAGCGTCCCGCTTCGGCTGTGTCGTCGGCGAACGCAGCGACAGAATATGCTCGACCATCCGCGGCCCCGAACGCGGGCGGCCGTCCGTGCACTTGCTGGTAGCCACCGAGCGTCGTGTCGTCCATCAGCGGCGATGCACCGATTCTTTGAGCACGTTGGCGACAATGAACGCGACGTTGGCCGGCCGTTCGGCGAGCCGGCGCATCAAGTACGGATACCAATGTGTGCCGAACGGCACGTACACACGCATGTTGCAGCCCTCGCGCCGCAACTTGCTTTGCAGGTCGCGGCGCACGCCGTACAACATCTGGAATTCGAATCGGTTGGCAGGAATGGCGTTGCTCTTGGTGAATTTATTGGCGTGGGCGATGATCTTTTCGTCGTGCGTCGCGATGCCGGGATAATTCCCGTGCTCGAGCAGGCGCTCCATATAGGTAATGAATTTGGCGTCCACGTCCTTCTTGTCCGGGAAGGCGACGCTGTCGGGCTCTTGGTACGCGCCTTTGCATAGACGCACGCGCGCGCCCAAAGCGATCATCGCGTCGACATCACTTGCGGTCCGTCGCAAGTAGGATTGCAGGACGACTCCAACCGCGTTGCCGAATTCCGGATAGAACACGTCGGTGAAGAGCTGCAACGTCTTTTCCGTATAGCTCGATTGCTCCATGTCGATGCGGACAAACGAGCCGTGCTGCTGTGCCCGTCCGATGACGGCGCGCATGTTCTCGATGCACAGTGCCTCGTCGACGTCGAGCCCCATCTGTGTGAGCTTGACCGACACGTTGGCGTTGGCCTTCGCGGCGCGGATGCGGTCGAGCAGGTCGAGATAGGTCGCGCACGCCCGTCGCGCTTCCGCGGCGTGCAGCACCGATTCTCCGAGCAGGTCGAGCGAGGCGGAGAGCTTGCCGTGATTCAGCTCGGCGAGCGTGCTGATCGCTTCCGCGGCAGTCTCACCGGCGACGAACCGCGATGCCAGTTTGCGCGCGAGACGGTTTTGCCGCACGAAGCCGAAAATGCGCGGCTGTTCGCTCAACCACAGAAAGACGGCTCGCAGCATCAGGAATAGAGCTTGGTGCCGCGGCGGGCATGCTCCTGAAGGACCTCGCTGGGTGCGAAGCGAACACCATAGCGCTCGGCCAGGCGCTCGAGATCACTGACCACGCGCTCCGCACCCAAGTCGTCGGCATAGCGCAGCGGTCCCCCGCGAAATGGCGGAAAGCCGAATCCAAAGATCGCGCCGATATCGCCGTCGCGCGGACTTCTCACGACGCCCTCGCCAAGCGCGCGCGCCGCTTCATTGACCAGGCCGAGCACCAAACGCTGGAGGATCTCCGCCGGTCTGGGCCCGCCGTTCGGATGAATGCCGAGCAGGCCGTAGACGCTCTCGTCTACACCGCGCTTCTTGCCGCCTGTATAGATGTAGAAACCGCGTCCCGACTTGCGGCCCAGGCGGCCTTCCTTCACGAGGGCGCCAATCCCGGGGCCAGGTGCCGGAACGATCCGATCGCCGTACGCCGACTGCATGACTCCGGCGACGTTGACCGCGACGTCGAGTCCGACTTCATCAAGCAGCGTGACCGGGCCCACCGGAAATCCGAACCGCACGGCCATCGAGTCGATGTCTTCGATCGACGCGCCCTCGGCGAGCAGATGCCCGACTTCATTCCCGTACGGCGCAAGAATGCGGTTGACCCAGAAGCCGGGACTGTCCTGCACCACGATCACCGTCTTGCCGATGCGCCGGCCGAACGCGACCGCCGTGCTCACCGTCTGCGGCGACGTGCGCGCGCCCGGAATGACCTCGAGCAACGGCATCTTGGCGACCGGCGAAAAGAAATGCATCCCGATCACCCGCTCCGGCGCGCGCGCGGCCTCCGCGATGCGGGTGATCGACGCAAACACGCTGGCGGACGGAAGCACTGCTTCGGCTTCACGCAGCACCTGTTGTTTGACGCCCAGCTCTTCGAACACCGCCTCGATCGTCAGCTCAGCCCTGCCGAATCCGGCGTAACTGTCACCGCCGGACAGCAGCGCGATGAGCCGGGCGTACTCGTACTTCGTGATGCGGCGCCGCTTCAGCCGATCGTCGAGGATCGCGCGCGCGGCGAGGATTCCCTGCGCGACTCGGGCCAAGTCGGCGTCCTTCATGCGGACGTCCACTTCCGCCTGCGCGACGGCGGTGCCCGCGATCCCCGAGCCCATGAACCCCGAACCGATGATGCCGAGGCGATGAACTCGGACCGGCGGTGGCGCATTGGCAATGCCGGGGTCTTTCTTGAGCTCGTTCGTCGCGAAGAAGATCTGGACCAGTTTGCGCGAGACATCGGTGACGGCGAGCTGACCGAAGAGCTGCGCCTCCCGTTTCAACCCCTCGGCGATTCCGTGGCGCATGCCGTACTCGACCGCCTCGAGCGCAGCGAGTGGGGCCGGATAATGCCCGCCGGTTTTCTCCAAGACCTGTTTTCGAGCGGCGCGATAGACGAGAAGTCGGCCCAGCGGATTGCCATCGAGCAGGAAACCCATGATGCCACCGCGCCGTTTGCGCTTCGGTCTCCAGCCGCCGGCCATCCGTCGCGCGGCACCGACCGTGATCTCAGCGAGAATTGCGGGAGGGACCAGCTCGTCGACCATTCCCAAACGGAATGCTTTCGCCGCCCGTTCCGATTTGCCGGCGAGAATCATATCGAGCGCGGCGCGCACACCGACGAGCCGGGGGAGGCGCTGGCAGCCGCCAGCCGCCGGCAGGATGCCCAGCTGCACTTCGGGCAAGCCGATTTGCGTCTTGGGGTGATCGGTGGCCACGCGATAGTGGCAGGCGAGCGCGAACTCGAATCCCCCGCCGAGGCACGCGCCGTGAATGCCGACGGCGATGGGCTTCAGGAATCGCGCCACGCGATCGAGCATTTCCTGGCCGTCGGCCGATAACCGCTCGGCTTCCGCCGCGGAGGTGAGCGTCACGAACTCTTCGATGTCCGCGCCCGCAATGAAGTTGTCGGCCTTACCGGAGAAAAAGGCGACGGCGCGCACACGCGCATCGTCGGCTAACGCGGCGAAGCAGGCGATGAATTCATCCTTCACAGCGCGCGATATCACGTTGACGGGCTGACCTTTGAGATCGAGCACGACGGTCGCAATGCCGTCGGTGACCTCCCAGGTAACTGCGGGAGCGGTGATCGCGGGAGCGGTCGCCGCCACTACGGGCGTTCCAGGACTATGGCGAATCCCATCCCGCCCTGCGCGCACACGGAAATCAGACCGAACTGGACATCGCGGCGGCGCATCTCGTTCGAGAGCGTCGTGACGAGACGGCCGCCCGTCGCGCCAAACGGGTGCCCGATGGCGATCGAACCGCCCATCACGTTGATGATGTCCTCGTTGATCTCCCACCCCTTCGCCGCAAAGCCCTGGAGATTCGAGAGCACCTGTGACGCGAACGCTTCGTGCATTTCGATGAGACCGAGGTCCTTCCACTGTATGCCCGCGCGCTCCAGCGCCTTGGGGACCGCCCAGAGCGGCGCCTGCAACAGTTGCCACCCTGGATCAACGGCCGCGACGGCGTACGATCGAATGAAAGTGAGCGGCTCATACCCAAGTGCGCGCGCGGCCTCGGCGCTCATCAACAGCACGGCGGACGCGCCATCCGTCAGAGGGGAGGCGTTCGCGGCGGTGACAGTGCCGTAGCGCCGGTCGAATACCGGTTTGAGCTTGGCCATCTGTTCGAGCGACGTGTCCGTCCTGATGCCGTTGTCCTGCTTTACCACCGCCTCACCAGGCTTGCTCGATAACCACGGCACGATCTCGGCGGTGAGCCGGCCGTCGGCGGTGCCCTTGGCGGCAAGCGTATGGCTGCGGAGCGCCCAGCGATCCTGCGCGTCGCGGGAGATGTGATTTTCTTTGGCCATTTTCTCGGCCGACTGGCCCATCGATTCGCCGGTAGACGGCTCGGCGATCGCGGGCGCCACAGGGATCAAGTCGCGCGGGCGAATCTTCGCGAATGCCCTGATGCGCGCACCTACCGATTTCGCCTTGCTGGCTTCCACGAGAATGTCGGCAAGACGACGCGACGCGAGAATGGGAATATCGGAGAGCGCCTCCGCGCCCCCCGCGATGGCGATGTTCGCGTTGCCCAGCACGATCTGATCGCTCGCGGAGGTGATGGCCTGAGTCGCCGATGCGCAGGCGCGGTTTACCGAGTAGGCGGGAATCTCCTTCGGAAACTGCGGGAGGAGACTGACCTCGCGCCCGATGTTGGGCACGAGCGCCGAAGGCACCACCTGACCGAAGACGACTTCGTCGACGTCGTCGCCATCGAGGTTCGTGCGCTCGAGGAGCTCGCGCGCCGCGTAGCGACCCAGATCGACGGCACGCACGTCTTTGAGGACCGTGCCTGCTTTTGCGAACGGCGTACGGACGCCGGCAACGACTGCCACGCGACGTCCGTTGAGACCGGGCATTAGATTCTTCCCTCCTTCTGGGAATCGAAACCTACCACCAGCCCCAAGTGGAGGGGAGTTGGCCGCGGAGTCGCCCTTTTCGCAACACACGCGCGCAGCCGCCCTGGCGTCCATGGTTGAGACTCCGGTGGACGTGCTGATCATCGGCGGCGGCATTACCGGAGTGGGTATTGCGCGTGATGCGGCGTTGCGCGGCTTTCGCACGGCGCTGATCGACAAAGCGGACTTCGGCGCGGGCACCTCCTCACATTCGTCCCGACTGATTCACGGCGGCATCCGGTACCTCGAGCAGGGTGCTTTGCACTTGGTGTTGGAGGCAAGCCACGAACGCCGCGTGCTCCTGAAGATCGCGCCGCACCTCGTGCGTCCACTGGCGTTCTTATTCCCCGTGTATCGAGGCAGCCGCGTTCCCGCGTGGAAGCTGCGCGCGGGCATGTGGCTGTACGATTTGCTGTCGGCGTTCCGCAACGTGCGTGCGCATCGCTGGCTGCGACCCAAGAAGGTGCGTCGCATCGAGCCGTCGTTGCGTGAGCGCGGGCTGGTCGGCGCCGCGCTGTACTACGACGCGCAGACAGATGACGCCCGTCTCGTTCTCGCGACGGCGCGCAGTGCCGCGCGCGCGGGGGCGCTCGTCGCGAATTACGTCGAGGTGTCCACCCTGCTCAAGCCGGACGGACGCGTACGTGGCGCGGTGGTGCGCGACGTGTTGACAGGCGAGACCTTCACCATTCGTGCCCACGCGGTCGTCAACGCGACGGGTCCATGGTCGGATGTTCTGCGGAGACTCGACGACCCCGATGCGAAGCCGCTGTTGCGGCTGACCAAAGGCGCGCATGTCGTCGTCCAGCGGCGGCGCATCGCGAACGAGCATGCGGTGACGTTGCTGTCACAGCTCGACGGCCGGGTGATGTTCGTGCTTCCGTGGGGAGAGTTGTCCTACATCGGAACCACCGATACCGATGCCGATTCGTCGCCCGAGACGCTGCGCGTCACGGCCGACGACGTCACCTATCTGCTGCGCTCGGCCAACGCCGCCTTTCCCGACGCGCACCTCGGCGCCAAGGACGTCGTTTCCGCATGGGCGGGGTTGCGTCCGCTGCTCCGCCAGGACGATCACGCCAATCCGTCACAACTGTCGCGCGAGCACCGCGTCGTGGAGAGCGCCCACGGCTTGATCACGATCGCCGGTGGGAAGCTGACCACGTACCGCGTGATGGCCCGCGACGTCGTCGATCGCATCGCCGCTCGACTCCACGAGCTGGATGGGCGGCCCGTGGCGCCGCGCCCTGCAACGGATCTGTTGCCGCTGCCGGGAGGTGAGGCCGCGGAGTTGGAGGTGCTCGTAGAGGCAGCCCGAGCGCGCGGCGCTCAGGAGGCCACAGCCCGCCATCTCGTCGCGAACTATGGAAGTGAGGCGGCTGCGATCCTCAACTATGTGGATCGTGAGCGCTCATTAGGCGACCCGCTCATCACCGGCCGGCCGGAGATCTGGGCCGAGGTCAACTACGCCGTCGAGCGCGAAATGGCGATGCGGGTGCAGGACGTGCTCATCCGGCGACTGCATCTCTTCTACGAGCTACGCGATCACGGTAACGCCATCGTAACGGCCGTCGCCGGCCGCATGAAGAAGCTCCTCGACTGGGACGATTCCCGAGAGGCCGAGGAGCTTCGCGACTACTTCAAGATGGTCGAGCGAGGTCGGATCAAGGCTTGACCTTCGAGACATGGACGTGCACGTGCGGGTGTACGTGCACGTGGATACCGTTGTCGCCGTCGTCGTTGTCGTTCAGTTGTCGCAAGGCCCAAGTCGCCGCGTGGCGGACCGCTCCCGACTCGTCGCGTTGCGCCGCCGTCAATCCTTCCCGCGCCCGCGGACTCTGGATCTCGCCTAAGGCCCACGCGGCTGTCGCGCGCACATCGCTGTCGCTGTCCTTGAGCGCCGTCACGAGGGGCGTGACCGCACGCTCGTCCTGAATCTCGCCCAGCGCCCATGCCGCCACGGTGCGGACTTCGGGATCTGCGTCCTTGAGGGCGGCTGCGGCGGGCTCGACGCCACTGCCGTCCTGAATTTCGCCGAGCGCCCACAGCGCGGTCTTGCGAACATCCGCCGACTGGTCGCGGAGCAATGCTTCGAGCGCGGCGATGCCTTGCCCACTTTGGATCTCGCCGAGCGCCCACGCAGCGGCCTCGCGAACGCGCGGGTCCCGGTCCTTCGTGGTGTTGGCGAGCAGCGGGACGGCGGAAGCATCCTGGATCTCTCCGAGCGCCCAAACGGCCGTCAGCCGCACATCGGCGGCGGCATCGCTCAACGCCACGCTCAGCGGGTGAACCGCCTGCTTGTCCTGGATCTCGCCGAGTGCCCTCGCGGCGGTGCGCCGCACCTCAGGCGACCGATCGCCTAACGCGCGCGCGAGCGTCTCAGTCGCCACTTTGTCCTGTATCTCACCAAGAGCCCATGCGGCTCGTACGCGCACGGCCACGTCGTTATCGCTCTTGAGGGCGTCGCTCAACGGCCCGATCGCCCGCGAATCCTCCAGCTCCCCAAGACCCAACGCGCCCGTCTCCCGCAAGTCAGGGCGGGAGTCGCGCAGCAATCCGAGAAACAGCTCGTACGACGCTGAACCACCGTGGTTACCCAGCACACGGGCGGCGATGTTGCGCACGCAGCTGTTGTCGTCGCGGATCACCGCTCGAAAGGCCCGCAAGACTCCGGGATCGAGATCGTGGGATCTGCCGTGCGTGCCCATGTGCACCGGTATCTCGCCATCGCCCCCCCCGCCCCCCCTCGGCATCGGCGTTGGAGTCGGCGTCGGCTGAGGCATGGGCATCACTTGATCAGTGTAGCCCCAGTTCTCCCATCCCCAGCCGCCGTACCCCGTCAGCGCTTCACCGGCGAGAGCACAGACGGTCGAGTCGCTGGCCTTGAGTTGATCGAGTACCCGCGTCACGGCTGCAGAATCCAGTGCGGGTCGGGTTTGGACGATCACGAGTGCGGCGGCGATCAGTTGAGCAATCATTCGACATTCCGGGTGAGGGATACGCCCGTTTGGATAGGACGAACGCATCAAAGGTTGCCGCCGCCGGAAATGCCGGTATTATCTCGCCCCGTGCCCCCAGTGCCGTCGACTACGTGGCCCGTTCTTTTCTGTGTTACCGCGATAATCGGATGCTCCCGGTCCGATTCGGCTCTTCCGGTCGCAACCGCGCGTGGTCCGGCGGATTCGCTGATTCCCGCCGGTCCTTATGGAAACTCCGTGCGGCGGGGACGCGCCCTGCTCGTGGCCACGCGCGACAGCGTGCCCGAACACGTCGGCAACAAGCTGCGATGTACGAGCTGTCACCTGGATGAAGGCCGGCGCGAGAATGGCACCTGGATCGGGGTGTTCGCGCGCTACCCGCAGTACCGGCCGCGCAGTGGCGTGGTCGAGACGATCGAATACCGCGTCAACGACTGCTTTCGCCGCAGCATGAACGGCACCGCGATCGATCCCGCTGGAGCCGACATGCGGGACATTCTCACCTACTTCGCGTTTCTATCGCGTGGCGTTACGGTCGCGCCGCCAACGCGCGCGTGTTCTCGGCGTCATGCGCGAAGTGTCACGGAGCGGCAGGCGAGGGAACACCAGGCGCGCCGCCCGTCTGGGGACCGCAGTCCTACAACATCGGCGCCGGGATGTCGCGCGTGCGCACGGCCGCTGAGTTCATCAGTCGCAACATGCCGTTCGATGCGCCCGGCTCGCTGGCCGACCAGCAGGCCTTTGACGTCGCAGCCTTCATCAACGCACGCCCCCGTCCAGACTACAAAGGGAAAGAGAATGATTGGCCGAATGGCGATCCACCACCCGATGTCGCCTATACGACTCGGGCTCACCACTGAGGAGGCTCACTATGTATAGACGTGGATTTCTTGGCACCCTGGCCGCATCGACAGCTGCTGGCCTGGCGAGCTTAACGCCGCTCAGCCTCGAGGCAGCGACCAGGACGCGTCGCATTAATGACAACGCGGTCGACGCGGCGTTCGAGGCGTGGCTGAACAAGATCACCGGAAAGCACAAGATGGTGTTCGACGCGCCCGAGGTGAACAGCGGGATGCCGGTCGTCTGGCCGCGCGTCTGGCTCAACGGCAACAACGAGAACTACGGCACCAAGGACACCGACAACTCGGCCGTCATCGTGCTGCGGCACGCAGGCATCCCGATCGCCATGCAGGACGCGCTCTGGGTGAAGTACAAGCTTGGCGAAGCGTTCAGTATCAAGGACGGCGACGCAGCGGCGACGCGTAACATCTTCGCGAAACAGATGCCGCTGCCGCTCCCGGGTACGGGCATCGAGCAGCTGCTGGCGAGCGGCGCCCAGTTCGGCGTCTGCAACGTCGCGCTGACAGTCTACAGCGGGATGGTGGCGCAGAAGATGAACATGGATGCCGCGACGGTGAAAGCGGATTGGGTGGCTGGCTTGATGCCCGGCGTGCAGGTCGTGCCCTCTGGCGTGCTGGCCGTGAGCCGCGCGCAGGAGAAGGGCTGCAATTACTGCTTCGCGGGCTGAGAAGGGCGGCGAAGGGGCGGCGAGGGGCGGCAAAACCCTCGCCGCTTCTTTATTTCCAACCCCGAAGACCGCGCACGAAGTCATGGAGTACGAGAAACTTCTCGTACACGCGTACGCCTTTGCGCTTGCGGCCGAACTCGGCGAACAGCTCCCGTAGCCGGCCGCGCCGGGCGACATAGAATCGGAACGTCTCCGCAAAATCCTCCTGCGGATGCGTCGAGGCGTACGCGCTGACGTAGTCGGTCAACGTCGTCGCGATGCGGCGGCGCTCGAAATCCACCCAGTGCTCGTCAGCTACCCGGTACGCTTTCCGGACCTCTCCGAACGCACGCCGGAATCGCCCCGTGCGCGTCCACGACCAGTGATGATAGAGGAAAGAGTGGCCCAGCTCGTGGAGCAGTAGGCCCGTGAGCATGTTCCACGAGATCTCGTCACGACGGCGCTTGCCGGTGACATAGCGGCGGTCGATCTCGATCACTTTGGGCGCGCGAGGCGCCACGCCCGATACACCCGGCCGCAACACGACGCGATAGTGCCAGTCGCGCAACCGCGTCACGATCAAGAGGCGCCGCGCGCGCCGCAGTGCTCGCGGAATGAGATCGCGACCAGTGGCGTCTTCGCCGCACCAGGGGCAGGTCGCCATCCAATCGTCCACGCCGCGGTCACAATGCGGGCAGACGTTCTGGAAGTGATCGTAGCGCCACGTCTGCGTCCGGCCGCACCAGGGACAGAAGCGCATCGGGTACATGACGCCACCGCCGCAGCCCCAATCGCACCGGGCGTGATACTTGAATCCCTTCGGCGCCTTGAGCGGTTCTTCGCTCGAGTCCTCGTCCTGGATGTCGCGCCCGCACCAGGAGCAGAACGAGAAGGTGTCGGACACGATCCACCCGCAATACGCGCACTCGGCTCCAGTCTCGCGTTGCGTATCGGGCCACTCGAGCCGACGACTGCAGCTCGGGCAGTGGCTCCAGAAGCGCTCCAGCTCGGTGTGGCAGCTCGGGCAGCGCAGCTCGGGGGTCGGGACTTCGCGCTTGCTCACCGGGCCAATGCCTCGTCCACGATGCGCTGGATGAACGCGTTGTACTTGAGGCCCGCCTTCGCCGCCGCTTCCGCCATCTCGTGCTCGGCGGCGACGAAGGGGTTGGGATTCACCTCGAGGACATAGACCTCGTCGTCGTGCGTCAAACGCACGTCAACCCGGCCATAGTCCTGAAGCCACAACGCGTGGAAGGCGGTGCTGCAGATCTCGCCGATACGCTTGGTCAGCGTGTCCGAAACACCTTTGGCGAAAACGTTCCTGATCTTCTTGCGTTTGCGGTAATCCTCATCCCACTTCGCTTTGTACGTGGCGATGCGGTGCTCGGTCGTCTCCGGCTCGCCGAACGTCATTTCCGTCAGCGGCAGGACCTCGACGTCATCGTTGCCGATCAGGCCGACGTACACCTCGCGTCCCTCGACCAGCTCCTCGACGATCGCCGCCTGGTGGAACTTCGAGTGAATGAACTCGACTCGCTGCTTCAGGCTCGGGTCATCCTCCACGACAGAGGCCTGCGCGATACCGATCGACGCGTCCTCGAGCAATGGCTTGACAATGAGTGGAAAGCGCAGCTCGGAGGGGCGCACCAGCGCGTCGCCATCGTGAAACTCCGCGAACGCCGGCACCCGGATGCCGTGATAGGCGAGAATCTTCTTGGTCAGCGACTTGTTGCGCGCGACGAGCAATGCGGTCGGCGACGACCCCGTATAGCGATAGCCATACATATCCAGCAGCGCAGCAATCGCGTACTCATGGCGTGCGTTCTTGCGGAAGCCCTCGCAGCCGTTAAACACGAGCTTGGGCTGAAACGTCGCCAACTTCGCGAGCATCGGCCCGACGTCATCGCCGATTCCGATCATGAGCACATCGTGCTCACTCGCGATCAGCGCGCGCGCGACGTCGTATTCCGCCTCCTCGGCCTTCTGCTCGATCTCGCGCTTGAAATCCGCGTCTTCCCACTCGGGATGAAGCGCGTCGAAGATGACCGCGATCTTCATAACGCCACTCGCTCCATATCGCGCGAGACAGTTTTCAAGGCGATGAGGATCACCAGGCCGCCCAGCAGGCCGACGGCGGGCAGCAGCAACATTGCGGTCCGGAGATTGCCCGTTTGATCGGACAAATAACCGATGAGCGGGGGCGCGAGCGCGTCCCCAGCGAGATGCGAGAAGAGTACGAAAGCACCGAGCACTGATGCCTGCACTGCCGCGGGCACGACGTCGAGAATGACGGCAGCGAGCGGTCCATTGTACCACGTGTAGAGGAAATACGTCGCGAGGACCAGCGGGCCGAACCAGCGCAGATCATCGACCAGTACCAGCGCGGCGCAGACCGGAGCGCCGAGTACGAAGCCCGTGCCGCTCGCGAGGACGCGTCCGCCGCGCCAGTGTTGCTGCAAGCGGTCCGCGAGCCGGCCGCCGAACAGCGCTCCCGTCACGCCGCCCGCGAGGCCCCACATTCCGAATTCGGCGCCCACCCGCGCGACCGAGAGGCCGTGCACGCGCTGCATGAATGTCGCCGCCCAGGCGATCAGCCCGTTCACCGCGAATGTTACCATCGCGCCGCCGAGAAATATCCAGATCAACGTCGGCGTCCGCAGCACCAGCGCGGCCGCGTGTTGAAAGTCGTCGAGCGCACCAGCGGCTACGGCGCCCGCCTCCGTCGTGCGCCGCAACGCCAACGGCACTAGGCGCCACACTGTCCATGCGACGCCGGCGCTCACACCGACGCTGAACACGGCAGTGTCGAACTGCGACGGGATACCTTCGAACATTGCCAGAATCCCGGCGAGCAACGCGCCCGCTCCAGCGCAGATCGCCAGGGGCATGACGTAATGCGTCACGCCATGCATCCCGTGCCGCCACCACTGCCGCAACGTATCGGCGACAGGCGGCGGCGGTTTGCGATCGATTTCACTTAGGCGCGACGCCAACGCTGCAAGCAGCAAACCCGGCACGCCCATCCAGATGAACGCGCGCCGCCACCCGTACCCCTCGGCGATCACGCCGCCGAACCAGATGCCCAATACGCCACCCAGCGCCATGCCGACCGAGTACACCCCAATGGCAAAGGCGCGCCGTTTGCCCTTGTAGTATTGCGCGATGATCGCCTGAGAGGCGGGCCCATAGCCC
>Ga0209237_1000456_pt1 | contig 23078 bp, 30 predicted proteins | sample GraSoi013_1_40cm_2_FD_185820 | JGI IMG/M metagenome (GOLD analysis project Ga0209237, IMG submission 185820) | Grasslands soil microbial communities from the Angelo Coastal Reserve, California, USA - Sample 10_02_2013_1_40cm (SPAdes) (version 2) | ecosystem: Environmental > Terrestrial > Soil >...
CTACTTTGATCGCAAATAGGTATCCAATAGACTCAATGATTGTAAGCACAGTCAACGCATAGTGTGCGCTGGGCGGTGGATATGCCCAAGGATAGAAGACTGTTGCAACGGCAACGCCTGCCCATGTTGCGAGCCAGCACCCGATGAATATGCCAGTGATAATTCCGGCATGGTCCTCCATACGTCTACCAATCATCTTGCTGACGTCAGAACTTGAACCTCCGCCACCGCTACCGAATCCTTTTGGTAAGGTCATTTGGTGTTATAACCAAAATGTATGCTTTTAAGTCTTTCTTGAGAGCAAGTACTGATTTCGCTAATTTGATCTAAAAAATAATAAAAAATGCGCTTTTTGTGCGCTTTTTTATGGGATGGATCTGCTGTACAACTTGCCCTCTAAGGCCATCTTGTACATTTCTGCAACATACGGGTTCTCACCTGGTGTTTCTGCGCCAAGTTCGACTAGTCGTGCATAGACTCTAACTACATAGGCAAGTGCGCCCATGAATGCTACGACTACACCCATGTTGAACATCCAGTGATTCGGAACTGCGAAGATCTCTTCTACATACCAGAAGTGCCACATCTCGTTGACACCGATTGTAAACATGGTAGCAAGATAACCTAGAATGGTCATCTTCAGTCCAGTGTTCATCGAGTTGTTAGGACCTCTCAGAATTGGTACCTTTCTGTCATATATGGCCACTGCGCCCCAACCTAATGGCAGAGCAATAAAGTGACTATACAGCCACCAGTGTGCTGGTGTGAAGGCACTGTCTCTGATTGATGTCTGGTGTAGAGAACCATCTACGAAATTGTCGACCTCTACTGATGCTGCTATCGATCCCAGTGCGATGACGATCATCCAAATCTTTTTCAATCTTTGGACTTCGACTTCTTTTGGAATTAATGCCGGCATTTGTGCCATGATGTCGTGGAGGTTTACTGCACATTTAAAGTATGAGTTGTAGGAATTACGCAAGTGAATATAATGTTTACATTTTTTATGTAATAAAATTAGAGAAAACGTGTTAATTGAGTTATAAATCTTTTATAAATTATCAATCCAAAATGAGACTTTTGATGCTTAACATCCATGTTAAACATAGTTTTTCTCTCATACCGAATATTGATCGCAAATAGACAGGGCAAAACATATATCGTTGTACTTTATCAGTTGGAATAGTTAAGCGATATGGTCGATAAGAAGTTTATTGTAGCTGCGATAGGTGTGATCGTCGCACTTGGAGCAATTGGACCATCATTAGCACAAATGTTCCAACAGGCTGAAGCCCATGGTGTACAAGCACAATTACAGAGCCGTTTTGTTAGGATAGATGACGAGACTTGGTCTAAGACATCAGTCAAGACAGGCGATACTTTGTCAGTATCCGGCAAATTTGTAAGTCTTGTCAACAGAGACTTGAGAGGCTGGTATACCGTATATGGCGACTCTCCAAACGCTGGTAACAGATGGGAGATTGTAGCAAGAGACCCACCTGGAAACGTCATTGACATTCCAGCAAACGTGGTGATTCCATACAAGCTGACCATCAGAGCACTAGAACCAGCTGTATATCACATGCACACGCAGCTTAACGTAGCAAGCATTGGTCCAGGTCTTGGTCCAGGACAAACAATAGTAGTAACGGGCGACCCAATTGTAAAGCCAATCCCATATGCAAACGTAGTTTACCAATCAATAGTGATTGGAGTCGGTTATGCAATTACATTCGCAACAAGACCCTGGCAAGTGATTTAAAAAAATCATCCCCTCTCTTTTCATTTAAGTCAGATAGCGGAGCCTTTGTATTTGTATTAATTTCACAATAGACCTTTCTGCATCTTATTAAATTCTACCGTCCATTTCCTAACATAATACACAGGAACTCCAATTGTAATTGGTAACGCAATGACCATTCCAAAAGGCCATTTGATACTTAGTTGTATTATAAGATCAATACCAAAGATAATTAATTCTAAAATTATTCCATTGGCAAGTTTTCTTATTCGGTAGAAAGCAATTATCTGTGTAATGAAAGTTGGAATAATAGCAAGTATGAGTTGAGTTCTAAGAAATGTTTGCTTGCTATCTTTTGGTTTCATGTTACTTGAATCCAGATTATCATCTGATTCCCTTGGAATTTCACTATTCAAGTAAAAAGTATTTCCATTTATGACTCTGTTCAATCTTCGGATCATTTCGATAGTGTGTTCAATTAGGGGTTTGGAGCGTTAAGTTCGGGGTTTGATCAATTAATATACAGATATCTGCTTCTTTTTCAATTCTTGGTCTATACGTGCAATCAATTGGGTTAACGTGGCCGGCTTTCGAATAAAATTTCGTCCGTCTAATTCAGGAAACACTCTATGAAATTCTTCACGATATTCTGTCTCAAATGCGGTACAGAAACAGATCCTGACATTACGATCAAGCTTTTTTATCTCAACATATAGCTGAAAACCATTCATCTGTGGCATTCTAATATCAATCATACAGATATCATATTCACCTACTTTATAATTCTCTAATGCTTTTTGAGGATTTGTGTGTGCGTCAACGGTATACCCTCTATATTCTAAACCTCTTTTGACTGAATTAGCAATATCGGACTCGTCATCAACGATGAGAATTTTTGGCTTGTTTATTGTAGACAATGTCTGGTATTGGTGAACCAGAGCATAAAAAAAAGCGTTTCCATCGATTCTTCTAGGAAAATCTCCTATAATCAATTATTTTTATAGGCTAATTTAATCAGGTTTTCAATCTTATTCTGACCCAAATCTAGCGTGATTTCTGCTTGTTCCGCAGATATCTTTTTGATACTGCTAATTATTTTTGAGATTGCAGCCTCTTTATCGTTACTCTAAAGTCATTCATTGGTACAATTTTCACTGTACTAATCGAGGATATTCCAACAGCAATACAAAGTTGTTCTATATCGTGAGCACTTTTAGCATCCAAGATTATTATCCATTCATGCTCTAGTACAGACATGTAGAAACCAACTACTTTGGTTATGTTGAATTTTCTTACATTTGCTTTCATTTTCTTTTGAATATCAAGAAAGATCTTCTTACTTTTTTGGTTGTTTAGAGGACATGATTCTGGACTGTGTACTGCAAAAATTCCAAATAGCATTAGTTTCGTACAGAGCCAAGTTTACTTAAACTTTAATCTCACCTTCTCCAAATCTGTTTCTTGCTCTTGAACTATTGAGAGCAATACTAGACCCTACCTAAAAGTTAAATCAAATCAGCTTGATGTATTTGCGATGGTCTTGTTTAATGATAACGAAATAAGAAAAGCACTAGTTACAGTATCGGTGGAGCAAGTCTTGCATGACATAGGTACACCAACATATGAGAAAGTCATCCACCAATTATATCAAGAATATCACTGTTACTTACCAGATTGTTTTGAACACCCAGAATATCTCAATAAAATTCTAAAGCAGCTGTTTGGAAATTCTTACCTTACCATTGTTGACTCGATCAAAAATAGATTAAAAGATTTTTCTTCTCAGAAATCAATTAATGATTTTCTTGTATCTGTTTCCAAGTAGTAGATAAAACCAAATCTATTAAATTTCTTAATATCATGCCAAGATTCTCAAGAGTTCTAGTAATTGATCTTAAAGTCATCAAAATAAGCTTGAGTATCCTTCTTTGTCCATAGACCTATTTGTCCAGTCTGGTAATACTGATTGTTTGCTTTAATTAGCTTCTGATCATCTAGATATCCACCTACTCCCTCTCCTGAAATATTCACCTTTATGGTATGCCATTGTCCAACGCTAATTTGTGCTGGTCTCTCATAATTGCACACCACAAAATTTGGATCTACTTTACATAAGGAGAATCGGCTGCTTTTTGCGTCTGCCATCAAAACAAAATAGTGAGACTTGTCTATGAAACGTAGTACAATGCCTGCAGCCTGAGCCTTTTCTCCTGAAATGATTTTAAACTTCACACTTATTTCGGCACTAGTAACTATAGGAGAGTCAGGCATAAGCTGAATATGATAATCTAGATTATCACTACCTGGTAATTTTGCAAGTACGTTTGGCTTAGATGGCGCAGACTCTTCAGATTTTGCTATCCACAAACCTGGCTGAGTATCGGTCTGTGAATCGGAGAAATATTGCGGCACTGTATTATTCTGATAAGAATCAAAGTCCCAGTCTTTTGAGTTCTTATAGCTGAAGTTCTGTATCGAATTATAAAATGCTATTGCTATGCCTATTGATGCAACAGTTGCAGCGATGGCATATCTTCGCTTTTTGCTCCAACGTACCGAAGTTCCTTTTGACAATTAATATATCACAATACTGCAAATAGTGATTCATATAAAGAAATGGCTACATCACACAAATTTCAAGACTTCTGATAGTTCTTCCTTAATGTTTGAAAGAATTGTTACCTTCGTCTTCTCACTTTCTTTTTATTTTTCCATTTATCGAATCCCCATCTGGTTGCGGAAAATACTCCAAGCGAAAAAAAGAAACCGCCTACGTATAAGAAGATAAAACTATACTGATTATGAGATATAAGTCCCCACAAGAAACCTAGCGCAGCACTAACAAATTCAGTTACAACAAAGATTGCCCATCTGTCAACCATCGTTACAGTCTAAGTTGCCATCCATTTTACCGTTTCTCAATTTCTGTTGTCAAAATATCTTCAGAAGGATCAAAATTTTTTCCTGTTCAAAACGATACAAAAATGAAAAAGGGAGATTTGTATTTTCTACTCCGCAAACTGCGAGTATGCTCGCTCGCCAACTTGCGACAAGTCTAGACCTATCTCTTCTTCTTTAGGAGTGACTCTTACACCGCCCGGCCAAATTGCATCCTGTATTCTCCATATGATGTACGTTATTCCAAAGGACCATGCTGCAGCAAATCCGGCTCCCGCCGCGTTAATTGCTTCCTGCATTGGGTTTCCAAAGAACAGTCCATCATGACCCCATGGGTTTATTCTTACTTCACTGAAAGCTCCGGTTATTAATGCTCCAGTTACACCACCCATTCCGTGTACTGCCCAAGTATCTATTGCATCATCTATTCTGGCTCTATTCTTAATGAGGAGACAATAGAAACAAACTGTTGAACAAGCAAATCCCATTATGATTGATGCCCAAACACCAATGAATCCTGATGCGGGCGTAATTGCTACAAGTCCAGCTACTGCACCATTGGCCGCGCCAATTGCACTAGCCTTTCCAGTATGTGCCCAGCTTAGAAACATCCACCACATAGCAGCTACTGCTGTAGCAAGATTTGTGTTTTGAAATGCTTCAGTCTCAAGGAATCCTGCAAATCCAGCACTTCCTGGGTTGAAACCGAACCAACCGAACCACAGTAAGGTAGCTCCCAACATGACAAGCGGGATCGAATGCGGTTCAAACGGAGCTTTTCCATAACCTATTCTTCTACCAAGGAACATTGCCGCTGCCAATCCAGCAAAACCTGACGTAATGTGGATGACTGTTCCTCCTGCAAAGTCTTCTGTTCCCAACTTGAACAACCAACCTGGTGAACTACCTTGACTTCCAAGTGACCAGTTTGCATGTCCTGCTACATCGTAAATGAATGTCGACCATAATACGACATGTATCAAGAAGGCACTCATCTTCACTCTATCTGCATACCCTGCTATAGCTAGCGCAGGAGTAATTGCAGCGAACATGAGCTGGAACATCACATAAGCCAAATGCGGTATAGTTGGAGCGTAAACATCAGCAGGTGCATTGTGCATCACATTGTTTAATCCGAACCAATCAAAGTTTCCAATAAATCCAAATGAATCAGCTGATGGACCAAACATTATCGAATAGCCCCAGAGAACCCATTGTATACTTACGATTGCATATACCATGAAGTTCTGTAAAATTACAGTCAGTGCGTGCTTTCTTCGTGTGAGACCACCATACAAGAAACCTACACCTCCAGGCGTCATTATCATGACGAAGGAAGCTGCAGCATACATGAAGGTTGTATCTCCTGTATCAATGCACGGTGCTTTATTTCCCCCAAAAGTTCCAGTTCCTGGTGGCATCATTGCTTCACCACAATGTATTTCAGATGTCTTGGCTGGATCAGCTAGGTTAACTAGTGGACCAAACTGTGCTTGAGCGTCTTGAACAGCTACTAGTCCTGAAACTGCAACTAGTAAACCGGCCAGGACGAATACAATTGGCCACTTATGCTTTGATATTATATGTAATGACACTCTTGAGATTGTTTCCGACATCTTTTCGTAGAGATGGTGTTGGTCTATAAAAGGTATTTTATCCTAAAAATTCTTTTTTATGATAGTATGTAAAACTCAACGGCCGAGCCTGTAGTAATTACGTCTGAACCAAGATATCATAAAATTGCAAAAATTCTTAAAAAAAATTATTATACAAGCTGTTTGTACTTCCCACATGGCAGAAGCTGGCATAGAGATTTTTGTTGCAACTGCAGTAGCTCTTGGTATCACAATTGCCATATACTTTGGCGAAAGAGGTTACAGATACAAGAGGATAAAGGAAGGGAAACCAGTAGGAAGTTATGGTTTCAGATACGAAACTACTGCGGGCGCACCATAAATTACATTCCTTTTTAATTTGTTCGCGTAAGATAGATTGATTTAGTAAATACAGATAGGGCTACCTATAATGAGAGTTAATTTAGACGATGATGAGTCTATTATTGCTTCACTGCCCAAAATTTGGGGTATTGCTCTTGGATGGATGGGTTTTTTTCATAAAAGTAAAGAAGGTGTTCTGGCACTAACCAACAAAAACATAATTTTTGCACCAAGGTATCTATTCATCACATCTAAAGAAAGAGAGAAGTATTTTGGAGAGGACAAAGCTAGAGTAACAAAGCTTACCCGATATTCAGAAGTGGATCTAGATGAAGATATTTCAAAGAATGAAAGGAGTTTGATAGTTCCAATTAAATCTGTGGTTGATGTGCAAAGCGTAACAATCAGGAAGGTGAATTTCTTGAGAATAACGTTCAAAGATTATAATAACAAAGAAAAGAAATACGATTTTGGTATCACTAAGAGTGTAATAAATTATCCCCAGAGGCAGCCATTAGTGTATTACAATTTAGATTGGAGCTTGTGGGTTGCTTTGATAAAATCACATATGTAATTTTTATCAAAATCATTTTCTTTCATATTCTTCAATTTATTGTCCAGATGGATTACTAAGATTACGCATTGATCTTGAGACAATAAAATCTTCTGTTGCTTCTGATTCTGTCATAAACCTGACGTCTGTTATTCTTTTTTGATACTTGAATATTTCAAGTTGATATGAATCTTTTTTTGGAATATGCAGTGCGAGCTTTAGTACAGCCGCACCATCATAATTTTCCTTGAATCCTTTGTAATGTTCTGATATTTTGAGCGATTTTAAGAAAACCCAGGTAGTTAACAATACACGCGATTGACAGTAAAGAACAAATTCGTAAACAGGATCCCTCTCGACGAATCTCATTTTAATCTCGTCATCAGGAAAATATTTTATGATTTTATTCCACGTACTAGCGAGCTTTTTTCTTCCATCAAAGATCAAGAAGATACTGGGTCTAACATCATACAAATGATATCCTATGCCCAAGAAATCATGAAACCAGTCTATCTTTGTATCAACCAAACCAATCGTTTCAAATCATGCGTCATATTTAACAATTAAACTCAAAGTTGTTACTCACAATTCATCTTAGAAATTTGAAACATGAATACAAGATGGTTATATACACGCCATAGATTTTCCATATTGTGAAAGAGAGTAGAATCAAACGCGTATCAGAAATTCTAAAGATGTCTGAAAGAGAATTAACTGAATATTTGAGAGAAACTGATAATACCTTGCAGCCAACGGATCTTCTGAAGATAATATCATTTGAACATGGCGTCAAGGTATTTTATCATCACGAGAATCAGGAAAAACCATACAAAACTCGAGTCTTCCTCCGTGGTATTGAAAATTCTGATCTCTTGAAATAATTAATAGAATTACATAATTCTAACATCGTGCAAATAATATCATGGTGGAAAATGAGTACACAGAAAGCAGATGGGAATTCATTGATAAAATTCAAAAGTGGTTTTATCAAAAAAATCAATTCTGGCTCAGCGTCAGCATCTTGACCTTTTCTTCAATCCTAATCTTGCAAGTTATTTTCAATTTCGCCGCTCAAACTAATCCCAAAGTACGAGAAGAAGTAGATTTTCTTCTGGCACCCGTTCTTGCATTGTTTGCCTTCAGTATTTTCTGGAGAGGACTTGTGCAGACCTTCCTCTGTCTAGCAGGTGGACTAACGACATATGCTGGCATGTTTCTCTTCTATACTCGCGACTTTGCAAACCAGATTGCTACCCCTTTCGTAGCCAACCGTTTGGGGTATGGCATAAAAAGTTCAGTAGTTGTCAGCCCAGATCAATTTGCAGAGAAATATTTTATCGTAGGAATATTTGCTTTATCGTTTTGTTTAGCAATGGCCATTAAACCAAATTTTTTTAAGCCTAAAGACTCTGGTGATTTGTTTCCGTATCCAATATGGAGGTATAAGAAAAATTTTGACATGGTGGAAGGCCTAAAGGGAATCAGACTAATTCCTCTTTTTCAAGTCTGCTGACTTTTGCTGAACAACACCCAGTTGCAAGATTCAAGTACATCACAGTAATTATGGGCGGCAGAAAATACTTGGTTTATCCATACGATTGGGTTCCAGAAGGAACTGTTGTAGTACGGGATAAAGAATCTGGTTCTGTTTTAGGTATTCCCTAACGAGAATTAATATTAATTAAAAAAATTAGTTATAGGAGGAAAGGCTTTGGTTTGAGTTCACGCCACTTGCCACGAGCCCAGAATCCCCATTTTTGCTTGTCTTCGGAATTATAGTAACATTTTTCGTTGTGTGGACAGTTAAGGCATCTTTCTGATGGTTCTATGGCTGGCACTATGTTATTTCTTAGTAGTGTGTTCAAGATACGCGCTCGTCGCTTTGTTTCGTTAAGCAGTTTTTCACTTTTTGGAACTTGAATTTCGTTCTCCCTACCTTCTTTGTCAAAGTACACTATCACGCCTTCGGGTTTGTCAAACATGTATAGGTACGAATTTAGTTGTATGAAATCCTCAGCGTATGGCATCTCTGGCAACTCGTCGGCAGCTCTGAACATCATTACCACATCATCTTCTACTCTGTCTGCTCTACCAACTAATTTTACATTAGAGCCAGCGTCTAGCTCTCCTTGTATTGGTTTTTCCATGATACTTAGTGCACTCTTTTGCATTATTTTCGACATCATCTGCTGATGGGTACGTTCCGACGGATCTTTTCGATCTAGATAGGAACTTCGTAGACAACCGCTTACCTCATCTACGGTTACCTTACTTTCGTCAGCTGCGGGCGGATTTATGGCCGCAAATATCTCTTCAATCACATCGTAGACATCATACTTCGCTGGTGCGTCTCCTGCTGCTCTGTAATTTTCAATTCCTTCCTTTAACTTCTCTTGGACTTTCTCTACAATTCTAACCTTCTTGTACCTAGCTTGTGATTCTGTCATTCTTTTGAAAAGGGGTTTTTGTTCTATAAAAGGTATTTTATCCTAAAATTTGTTTTTTATGATATTATTCTTTATTTGATATTCTTCTAGGGAATAATTTTAATAAAAGCATTTCATAGGTGCAATGGATCCTAACAATGAAAAAACTAGAAGCTATAATTCCGGAAGACAAGTTAGATGCCGTGTTTAATTCATTAATACAGTTAGACATAGGTGGTTTCACATATTTCACTGTGAAAGGAAGAGGAAAGAGGCCCAGACAAATGGTTTCATCTGGAAGAGGGGGACGATTTGAATCTGCGTATAATGTAAATGCAAGCATCATCGTCGTTGTTCCGGATAGCAAGGTAGACAACGTAGTCGATGCCATAACTTCTAATGCAAGCACAGGTTTGGCTGGAGAAGGCAAGATATTCATCTACAATGTAGACGATGCCGTTGATATAGGAACCAAGAAACGCGGCGAGTCTTCACTCTAAATTTCTTTTACATATTTTATATCAAATTCCTTTTTAGAGGATCAACTATATAGCTCTAGTATTTACAGCAAGTTCATGTTCTGGCCTGGGATGGGGGATCCTGCAAAACGCAGAAAGACCCTGAAATATCTAGCAATTACAGCCATAATAGGAATATCAGTAGCATTGACCAATACATACATTCAATCACAGATAAAGAAAGATGATCCTCTTTACCAGTGCCTAAATGGTCGCAATGATCTCAACTATAAGATATCTGTAACATTTGAAGTTACAGTGGATGGGAAAAAGAAAGACATACCAGCAAATGTTGGAATTACTAAGGATTGTCGGAGATCAATATACACACTTACTGATGATGGAACGATCCACGTAGTATCAACAAAAAAGTATCCATTTGAAGTAGGCCAGTTCTTGTGGATTTGGGGTTTTAATCTAAGAGACATGGATGAGACTAAATCAAGGATATATGTGAATGGAGTTGAGTCGCCTGACTTTGTACATACTATCTTAGAGGATGGTGTTCATTACAAAGCAGAATTCGTTTCAAAGAATGAAGGAGCGCCGAGCTTTACACCTCCTAAAAACTAAGTACAGGAAAATTATTCCAAAAATAAGGAAAAAGGAATGGAGTTTTACCAGTACTTTCCATTGTCTGGTATCAAACCAATGCCCTCTCTCTCAAAGTGCTTCTCAAGTTCAGAGACCCATCTTTCTCTGGTGTCTCCGCCCAATCCGTGCACTCTAAGCCAGAATGCAATGACTCCGAGAAGGAATACTGAGAACATGATGGTTGCAAATATGTATACCATCACATCGTAGAAGAGCGGGTCATAGTTCGGTCCTATTTGACCTGCAAAGTTTGACAGCATACCTACGAGCATAGCGAATATCGCACTCATCATTATTCAAAACAATTTAGGTGCGATATATACATTTCTGTGAGTGTTTCAAGAATTAGACACGCTAGAGAGCTTAGAATAAAATAAGAAAAAGAGAAGAATTAACGAGCCCGTCTTGCTCTTTCCGCTTGCTTTGCTCGCCATACGAAGGCTACAAAAATTCCGCCAAACACTGCACCTGCAATAACTGACGCACCTATAACACCGCCTGCATCAAGGAATGGAGTTCCAGAACCTGCGTGCGGATTCTTCTGTACTGCAACAAGTCTTGCTTTTGCTAGCTTTAGATCCTCTTCTAGTGTAGATTGACTACCTCCACCATAACCCGGGTTCTGAGCCGCAGCTAATGGAGCAAATGATGAGGCTACAAAGAGAGCCAACAGTACGGTTCCAATAATTATTGGTTTTTTCATATTTAGCACCTATCTGAGAATCAAGTCTATTGCTATTTAACTTTTATGTAGGTTTCAAGGTTGGAGCTGCCAAGTAACATTTATGTTTCCTTAGAAAGTTAGCGGGTCGTGGGACGAGTTCATTCACATAGACACGGCAAGTCACATTCGATAAGACCTGTTACTCCTAGTGCCCCCACTTGGGTGAAGCAAACTTCTGACGAAGTAGAAGAACTTGTAGTAAAATACGCAAAAGAGGGTCTTAAGCCAAGCGAGATTGGAATAAAGTTGCGTGATCAATACGCAATTCCACTTACCCGACAGATTGTCAAAAAATCCGTAACTGAGATTCTTGAACAAAAGGGAGTCAAGCCAGATATGCCTGAAGACCTCAACAACTTGGTCACAAAATCGCTTGGATTACAGAAACACCTAAGGGCTAACAAATCAGACAGAAGAAATGTCAGATCGCTTGAACTCTTAGAAGCTAAAGTTCACAGGCTATCTTCATATTACAAAGAGATTGGTCGCATCCCTAAAACTTGGAAATATAAGGCAGTCATCGCTCAACTTGAGTAATGACCAAGCTTGATCTAGCATTATCCTATTTTCATGATAAGGCTTCTGATTGCATAAGAGCGGGAAAAAATATTTCTGTAATAACTCATCTTGATTGCGATGGAATTACCTCTGGAAGTATAGTAACCAAGTCTCTTATCAGATCAGGTGCCAAGTGTACTCTCAAAACTGTAAATGAGTTTAGTAAGAATTTAATTGACAAGCTCAAAAATGACTCGAGACAATTTCATATCATAACTGATCTTGGGGGTGGTTTTGCAAAGTATCTTGATAATGTTTTAGATAATAATTGGATAGCAGTTGATCATCACCAAATTCCACAGGAAGAATTTGACAATGAAAGAGTCATCAATGCTTGGAAATACGATATAGATGGTGGCCTAGATGTTTCAGCAGGTGGTATGGCATATCTCGTTTCAAAAGCTCTTCATAAAGAAAATACTGATTTGGCATGGATTGCAGTAGTTGCAGCATTGGGAGATAGACAGGATCAGGGAGAAAAGAAATCATTTACCGGAATTAATCTCGAAATTGCTGCTACGGCAAAAAAGAACAATCAATTAGAAATTGATCTAGATATTTTACTTGGTGGTAGGGAGACGAGACCTCTTACTGACGCCCTTGCATTTACTTCACAACCTTTCATAGAAGGCCTTACCTGGAATCGTGACGCATGTCTTTCATTACTAAATTCATCAGGAATAAAATTAAAAGAAGGAAGTAGATGGCGTGTTCCAGCAGAACTAACAGAAGATGAAAAGCGAATTCTTCTTCAAACTATATCTAAATTCATACCTAGTAAAAACGCAACTGATATAGTTGACGAACTTATTGGATATACATATACACTCTTAGGTGAAGACAAGAGAAGCTTTTTGCGAGATGCCAGAGAGTTTTCAACCATGTTAAATTCATGTGGAAGAATTCGCAAGGCTGGTGTCGGAGTTGCAATCTGTATGGGCGATAGAACAAAGATGTTGCAAGAAGGTGAGAACATATTGGTAGAATATAGAACCTTCTTGAGAAATTATATGAATACACTTTCAAGCGAGAGATGGAGGATCACAGACAATGGTTCCTACGTTCTTGTAAATGGCGAAGGGCTTGTACCAGAAAACATGACAGGTGCAGTATCTTCGCTACTAGGTGGTTCACAGAAGAATGCAGGCAAAATAATCATACTTAGGACAAATGGTGAAGAAGGCACAATCAAGTTCTCATCTCGCAAATCAACAGGATGCAAATCGGAGGTAAACTTGGGATTGCTGATGCGTGATTGTGCAGCAAGAGTCTCTGGTGTTGGGGGCGGACATAACGCAGCAGCTGGAGCTAGAATTACTAAAGACAAATTAGACGAATTTCTAGATTACTTGGAAGAAAATGTCTCTAGAATGCAAAGTTCAAGTGTTTCTAAATAATCTGTCAGAGAAAAAAGCGGAAGCTATCAGAAAAGCTTTGGAACCTGATAACGTAGATTTTCCAAAAGATCTTTCTTTTAGAATAGAGCATGTTGGAACCACTTTAGTGTTTATCTTCGAAGGTAAAGGAAATATACGAACACTGATTTCTACTATTGATGAAGTTCTTGAACAAACCCAAGTTATACTTAAAGTGACTAACTAATGCTTGATCCAAAACTCCTTCGTGACAACCCCGATAAGATAAGAAAGATGTTAGAGGCTAGAGCAGTTGACTTTCCTCTTGATCAACTAATAAAAATAGATAAGGAAAGAAGAGACTTGATCATAAAAACAGACGAGCTTAGAAAAAAAAGAAATGAAATATCCTTAGAGGTTGCAAGAAAAAAGAAAGCAAATGGAGACGCAACCAAACTCATTGAACAGATGCAATCAGTATCTGAAGAGCTTAGCAAATTGGAAGGAACACAGATCAAGGCAGACGAACTCTATACAAAACTTTCCTTATCATTACCTAACTTGATTCATGATTCTGTTCCTATCGGAAGGGATGTGAATGCAAACAAGGAAATAAAAAAATGGGAAAAGCCCCCAATTTTTGATTTCAAGATTAGAGATCATATAGAGCTAACACAAAGTCTTGATCTTGTAGATTTAGAAAGAGCGGCCAAGGTTGCTGGAGCTAGATTTTATTATCTCAAAAATAAGCTTGTCAAGCTGAATCAATCATTAATACAGTTTTCCCTTGATTTCTTATCTGATAAAAATTACACACTCGTACAGACACCATATTTGATAAACAGGAGCTCAATGGAAGGTGCGATAATTGCTCAAGATTTTGAAGATGTGATTTACAAGGTAGAGGGAGAGGATCTCTATCTTATTGGAACGTCTGAACATGCTGTGGCCTCAATGCATTCAGACGAGATAATCGATGGAAAAAATCTGCCTCTTAGATATGCTGGGATCAGTCCATGTTTTAGGAAGGAAGCTGGAGCGCATGGTAGAGACCAAAAGGGAATATTTCGAGTTCATCAGTTCGACAAAGTGGAGCAGTTTATCTTCTCACGTCCTGAAGAATCTTGGAATGAACACGAAAGATTGTTATCCTTAGTGGAAGAGTTCTATCAAAAAATTGAATTGCCGTATAGAATAATGCTACTTTCTAGCAGCGATTTGGGAAAAGTTTCTGCTAAAACGTATGATCTTGAAGCATGGATAGCTGGACAGAACAGCTATCGCGAGATAGTTTCTTGTTCCAACTGCCTTGACTTTCAAGCTAGGAGATTAAAGATAAGATTTAGGGATAGGACTGATGAACAACCACAGTATCTTCATACACTGAACAGTACTTTGGTAGCTACTACTAGGACAATGGTTGCCATAATGGAAAACTTTCAAACAAAGGATGGTCATGTTGCTGTTCCAAAGGTTTTACAGAAGTATGTTGGTGCTAGCACAATCTAAAATGTCGTACAACTTATAATATACACATTTTATGGTTTCCATCAGCATCCCAATACTTACTTTCCTAGTTTCGCTCAGACAGTCGGGATTGTGCCTCCGTCAATAACGTATTCGCTTCCATTGATCGATGAAGCTCGATCGGAAACGAGAAACGCCACAAGCTCAGCGACTTCGTCTGGACGTCCCGGACGCCCGATTGGAATACCTCCAAGAGACTTCATCAATTGCTGTCGCGCTGTATCCATATCAGTTCCAGCTTGCTTGGCTAAGCGCTCAATAAGTGCTTGAGCAGCAGAGGTCTCAATGAATCCAGGAGCAATGGTGTTGACACGAACTCCTTTAGGGCCCACCTCTTTTGATAGTCCCTTGCTGTAATTTGATAATGCTGCCTTTGCCGCTGCATAAGCTAAAGTTGCTTCAAAAAGCGGAAGGCTTCTCTGGATCGACGAGATATGGATAATGACGCCAGAACCTTGTTTGAGCATGGATGGCAGTAATCCGCGATCCAGCCGAACTGAAGGTAAAAGATTCAAATTCAATTCTTTCTGCCACTGCTCATCATTTAAAAAGGCAAAGCCTCCACTGGGTGCAGACGAGCCTCCTACGACGTTCACGAGAATATCAACACCGCCAAAACGCGAAAGGGTCTCCTTGATTACTTTTGTGCAGCCCTCGGCCGTACTGATATCAGCTTGAACGAATATCAATTCAGTCTCTTTATTGTTAGTCGGAATATTTCGTGCGGTAGTGATGACCTTTGCTCCACCGCGCAAAATCCGACTGACGATGGCTTTACCCATCCCTTGGGTACCACCAGTAACAAGAACACGTTTACCTCGAAACTCATCTGCAATAAATGGAATGTTGGTTGTCATCAGATTACCCCAAAAATCATGTGATTCATGCTATATCTAAAAAGCTCCGCACGCCTCTATATCTTTCGGTATTTCTGTTGAAGGCTGTGTGTTGGGTAGAAAATTGTAGGATTGAAAAGTATTGATATAACTTATATTTTGGCTTCAAAGGTCGATCATAGTTGGCTCGCCAAAAGACAGCAAGAGTAAAAGACAAATGGAGAGAAAAGAAATGGGTTACTGTTCTTGCTCCTCCTGCCTTTAACAACGTACCTATTGCATATGTTCCAATTACTGATGACCAAAGTGCAGTAGGCAGAGTAGTAGAAGTAACTTTGTTTGATATTGTAAAAGGAGACCCTTCTCAACATCAATTCAAGTTGTATTTTCAAGTAAACAAGGTAGAAGGCGAGACGGCGACCTCGATTTTCAAGCGATACGAATACGCAAAGGAGTTTCTTCGAAGTCTTGTAAGACGCGGCTCTTCATTAATTAATTTCATAGCTGATTTTAAAACTAAAGACGGATATCTTTTCAGAATCAAGATCATAGCCTTGACTCAGAAGAAGTTGAATACATCAAGAAAACATGCATTAAGATTAATTGCTAAAGACGTCATGGTAAAGACAATCCCTGAAATGACAATAGATCAGTTTATCCAAGCCACAGCATTTGGAAAGATAAATTCAGACATCTTGGCAGCAGTTAAGAAGGTAATTCATGTAAGACACGTTGGCATAGAGAAGGCCAAACTTATAAGGACTGCAGAGGCAGAAATTGCCTTATTGCAGGCTAAATAAATTTAATCGGCAATCAAGATATCAAAATAAGATGATGGCAAAACAGCTGGAAGTAACAGTAGAAATTATATTTCATGCTACAGAGGATAGCAAAAAAATCTTTGAGCCAATGTTTAAGTTGTTTCAGATACAAGAAGGCGAGTTTTCTCAAGAAAGAATTCTGGGACATTATGGAAATCCAATCTTTCTTGCGAAGACCATGCTTACAAAAAAACGAGCTGAGGATTTTGTCGAGAATCTTGTTTCTAGAGTTTCAAAATCTCAGATGGATGATCTATTAGATAACATTAACATGTATTTTGAGGATTCAGCTCTGTTTCTAAGAGTTGGTAAAAACGATCTTGTAAGAGGAGTGGTTAGTTTACAACAAAATAATGCAGTAAAGATCAGGATAAAGACTCCAATTTACAAAAAGGATGAACTAACAAAAACATATACGAAACTGCTCAAGACTGAATAATAATTCCAGATTCTTTGAAGTATGGTTTAATAGTATTCGCACACTTAAAACAAAAGGGAATGAGGTAATATTTTGCCGCTCCAGTCTGAGCATTAGCTGTGAAGAAGCCGCGACGAACCGACCCAAAATACCTGATCCAGTTTCATACGGTTCTTTTAAATAGAGTAGATCCTGTTTTTTGGCTGTGAAAACCGATTACGACATCATAGTGGCTGGTGGAGGTTTAGCTGGAATGATTGCAGCTCAGTCAGCGTCATATTATTCCAATCAAAAATTATCAATTCTAGTAATAGATAGAAACCAAGAACCTACCCTTGGTAAAAAGACGATAAATGGATGGATTTGTGGAGACGCCGTTGGCAAGAATACTGTTGATTACATGACAGAGAGAATCAAAATATCTTGGGGCAAACCTGAGATCGAACATCCTGTCAAGGGAGTAATGGCATTTTCACCTGATAGAGAGACATCAATCCCCTTTGATGGTGATGGTTTTATGTTAAACAGGCAAGAGCTTCCGCAACGCCAACTTCGTGACGCAAAGAAGATGGGCGTAAACATGCAATATTCAGTTGCTTTAAGGAATCTGTCATATGAGAATGGAACAGTTATTGGCGTAGAAGGAACAAACCTACTTACTAATGAGCCGTTCAAAAAAACTGCAAAAATAGTCATTGACGCTACAGGTGTCACCTCGATGCTACGTAATGGCCTATCCATAAGCTCCAAAATCGAGAAAAAGATTGATCGTGATGATCTTGAATCTACGGGAAGACATATCATGAAATTTGAACATGGTATAGACGACAAAACTGATTTTGATCCAGACTATTGCATCATACATTTAGACCAAGACATAGCTCCTGGTGGATATGGTTGGGTTTTTCCCAAGGGCCAAAACAAGGTCAATATTGGACTTGGAGTACAGCAAAAAGAGCTGCAAAAAAGAAACGAAAGACTTGGAAAGAGTGATGATGTAACCAAATTGATAAATGATTACGTTAAGATAAACAGTGCGCTGAAAAACCCAAGATTATCTGATGACTCTAGTGATTCCATCAATGCAACCGGCAACTGGCAAGTTTCAGTGAGAAGACAAAATGACTGCCTAGTTGCAAATGGATACATGTTGGTTGGAGATTCTGCCTGGATGCCAAAACCATTGGATGCAGGAGGCATTGGTCCTGCCATTGTTGCAGCCACAATTATTGGTAAGAATGCCGTCGAAGCAATAGAATCTGGAGATGTTAGTGAGGGTACATTGTGGCAATATAATATAGATTTCATCAATGATTACGGCTACAAAACAGCAGGACTTGAAATCTTTAGGAGATTACTTCAAACTTTAACAAACGAGCAGATAAACTATGGAATGAAACACTTTTTGTCAAAGTTGGATGTAGATGCAATTAGTAAAGGAGAACATCCTGACTTTGGGACAGTTGGAAAGCTAGGAATGATGATAAGAGGAGCATTAAACAAGAAATTAGCGGATGGATTAAGATTTACTGCTCAGCAAAACAAGATTTTAACAGAGCATTATCATGATTTCCCAAAAACACCAGATGGTTACGAAGCATGGCATAGAACCCTTCATCATATTCTAGACGAGTCATACGCAAAATTAGGAAACTAGGCTTTCACTTTTAAGATATTCATTAACGAATTTTTATTGGTATAGAACCAGTTCCCCAAGGCTCTTTTATCAAAAATGAATAGTCCTTCGAAGTGTCAAAGATACCATAAAATGTCCAATCTACTAATTTAGGAGTCTTTGCGGGCAAGGTAAGACTGCCGTATACAAGAGTATTAGTAGCATAAGGAATTTCCTTTTGTCCATCACTTAATGCATAATTGCACGAGTCTTGTCGCAGGCATGTCATTGTTATTTCTTGATTGCCACTATTTTCAACGACTAAATGGATAGTTAATAACATTTTTCCATCATCTGCCGTCTGTGATTCGCTGTTTACATAATAGAAGGTAACTGGCCCAATAGCATGCTTGGTAGCTTCCTCGATAGCGCTTTTGATCTTGGCATCATATTCAATTTGCTTCATACATGTCTCTTTTTCTGCAGGAGTAGTGAATCTATCACATTGAGTTTCTGGATTATTTCCTGTTGAATTTAGATCAGAATTTATCACTATTACTCCAGAATTGATAAGATATTGAATAGCTGATACAAAATCATTATCGGAAATAATACCATTGGCCCACCAACCAGCATTATTTTTTACCCAGAATGGTATCTTGTTTTCTTTTACTATTTTCGTGTTAGAAACATGTGTGACCATAATTTTGTTTTCTATAAGATATTGGATTCCCTTCACAAATTCTGAATCATCTATTGCTCCTTCGTGCCACCATCTTGCGATGTTTTTAATCCAAGCTGGAATTTGGAATTGCTCTCCATTGATATGAACCAAAATACCAGACGTTACAATTAGACAAATTACTAATCCACAAGAATATAGAATTTTATTTTCCATTGGTTACATTACTCACTCTCTTTAAGATTAACTTGGCGACCTTATTCCAGAGATAAGACATTTTTAAATTAAGGAGAAACCACACCCTATTGTGCTTACAGAATCGTTATACATAGATTGGAACAATTCCTTTGAAGTTTTAGACAAAGCGTATGAATCCAATTTGTTTGTCCTGATTATAGGGCCTAAAGGTACTGGTAAGACTACTTTAGTGAGGGAGTTTGCTACAAGAAAGGTAGCTAAGCTTGAGTCAATTAACTTCAGTTTAAGAACACGTGAAAGTCATCTCATTGGATCCAAGACGTTACATACTGGTGCAATAGGATTTGAACATGGTATTCTGATACGATCAATGAAAGAGGGCAGCATGCTTTACCTTGATGAGGTAAACGCTGCAGAGGCCGATGTTTTACTGCGACTAGACGAGGCATTAGATGACAGAAGACAAATTGTTCTAAAGGAAGCAGGGGGAGAATTAATCGAGGCTGCCAATGGATGGTTTGTTATTGCAACAATCAATCCATTATCACATGTTGGTACAAAAGAATTACCCCCACAATTACTAAGCAGATTCCCAGTAAGAATTAAACTAGATTATCCTCCAGAAGAAATCGAACTTAAAATAGTGAAGAAGTACGTTTCTAGTTCACATGAAAAGGAAATTCTACAGGGTATAAAGTTGGCAAATATTTTAAGACAAGCAGCAGCAGTTGAGGAATTGTATTATTCACCAAGTCTGCGCGAGACCATTGCATTTGGCAAGGTACTTGATTCTGGTATGAAACCTAGGCAAGCAGCAGATATTGTTTTTGCTAACATATATGCCCAATGGGGGAGTGTGGAATACCAGAAAGTAAACGATATCATAACTTCGATGTTTGGTAATTGATGCAATCACTACGTCTTAGAAACGATACAGTACTTGAAATCGCTACGTTTCTTGTTAGAAGATGGTCTGGAAAAGAAAAAGTCACAGTAAGTATCACAGACCAGAAAGAAATTCAATCTAATCTGCGAGAAAATAAAGTTATGATGTTCTCATTAGAACGATATCAAGGAATAGACTTTCAAAAATATCGACAGTTTAGAACTGCTCTTTGGTATGAAGCCATGCGAATAAGACATTCTAGTAAAATTTTGAGTAATGATCATGCTTTTGGTTTTATTCTTAACACATTGGAAACTAGGAGAATTGAGACTATTGGACGTGCTTACTGGCAAGGAATGGATGAAGAGATAATCTTCACTTATGGCTGTGCTTGGCTCTACAGACCATTACTAAATACATTGTATGGAAATGCTAGGATTGTTGAAGGATTTGCTCAGCACTTTCTCCTTGGCGATATAAAAGGAGAGCTTTCACCTAATTCATTTGAAAAGATTCAAAGAGCAAGTAAATTGGCCACAGAATCGGTAAAGGAGGCAATAGAGAAAAAATATGGAACTGATTGGTTAGAGAAGAAAGTTTCTGAAATAATTAAGATCTTGGGAATTGATCCTCTCCTTACCATTCCTATATCGATGCCAAAAATTACTTCGGGAATCGCCATGTCAGAAGAAGATTTTACCAAGACACTAAACAAGATAGCAAAACATCGAGAAAACGATTTTGGTAAATTAGATCCTAAGAAGATTCTCGAGGGTAAACCAGTATTTGAAGAATTTAAGGTTCTTCTAGAGGAAGCAAAGAAAAGCGAGAATAAGGGATTAAGTAGTGAGGTAATAGGAGTAAGCATACCCAAGTTAACAAATGTAGATGAGACAAAGATCTATGATGCAGATTTAATAAACAATCTCAAGGCAAGATTCAAAGAATGGAAATCTGGTTGGAAGGAACAACATGCAATAATTGGCGATGAGTTTGACGAAGAAACTTTTTTGGAAGGCCATGATCCCTTCATCATAGACAAGAAATTAGCGATTAAAACTAAGATTGTCATACTTCTTGATCATTCATCAAGTATAGCTGGACAGGAAATACAATACAAGAAAGCTACGTTAGCTCTTTGTGAAGTTCTCGAGTATTTGAAAGTAAAATTTTCAGTTTACGCCTTTAACACTGAACAAAAACAGGTTGTTTGTTGGTTGATAAAACCTGAAAATCTCAAATGGAATAACACTGCTGCAAAACGACTTGCACAAATAAAGGCAAACGGAAGTACGCCTTTGGCTGAAGTTTATGCCCTGTTACTGCCAACTCTGAAGTCAAAGAAACCTGATATCTTTTTGACATTAACAGATGGTGAACCATCAGATCCAGATTCTGTTAGATCTATGATGAGAGATTTCAAGCTAGTAGGTATAAGGATGGTTGCAATAGGAGTTGGGTCTGACATAACTGATGCTACGGTGATTGCAAACAATCTGTTACGGTTAGGTTACGAACGTACTCTTGCAGTAAGTAGGTTAACCGAGATTCCAAAACGCGTACTGAATGTTTTAAGGACAGACTAGAATGAAATGCCTCTCAGTTTCTCAGCCGTACGCTGATCTCATAATAAATGGCAAAAAAACGATTGAGCTAAGAACATGGAATACAAAATTTAGAGGTGAGTTTCTAGTTCACGCACCGCTCAAAGCGAAAACAGATGCATGTGAAAGATTAGGTATTGATAAAACAAAACTGAGAACTGGTGCCATAATAGGAAAGGTGGAACTTTATGATGTAAAGATGTACAATTCTCTAAGCGAACTTAAATCTGACTATAAAAGTCATCTGGCTAGTGAGGGGTTTTTTCACCACAGATATGGTTTTTTGCTTAGAAATCAACAAGAACTTAGAGTTCCAATACCCTACAAGGGAAGTCTAGGATTTTTCGAGGCTAGACTACACAGCAGGATAACTGAAAATGACGTCAAGTCTGAATTGTTTGATGAAGAGTATAGATACCAATGGGTCGGAAAACATTAGATCTGGACAAATGACGAAATTTAGATTCTAATACTTGGATTTTCTTTCTTAAGCTTTTCCCAGTCAGCTAAAAAGTTCTTTAGGCCAACATCGGTTAGTGGATGCTTGAGCATCTTACCTAAAACGTCTGGTGGTAAGGTCACTACTTCTGCTCCAATCTTTGCTGCTTCTACTACATGCATTGGATGTCGAACACTTGCGACAAGAAGCTGTGTAGTAAATTTGTAATTTTGAAATACCTGATGAATTTCTCTAATAAGATTGATCCCATCTTGACCGTTATCGTCTAATCTTCCTATGAATGGACTTACGTACTTGGCCCCTGCTTTTGCTGCTAGAATCGCTTGATTTACAGAGAAGCATAAAGTTATGTTTACCGGAATTCCTTCCACGGTTAACATTTTACACGCCTTTAGTCCCTCTGGTGTTAATGGGCATTTTACAACAACATTATTTCCGTATTTTCGAAGTCTTCTGCCTTCTTCTAACATTCCAGATGTTTCTATGCTCAAGACTTCTAGGCTAACATCACCTTTAACAATTCGAACAATCTCTTCCATAGTTTTCTGAGGATCTCCACCTTCTTTTGCAAGAAGTGATGGGTTGGTAGTAATTCCATCTACAAGACCCATATCATTATACATCTTTATTGCAGCAAGATTTGCTGTGTCCAGAAATATCTTCATCTGGTTTTACTCCTGATATCTTTAACAGCATTAGCTATATGAATTGATGTTATACCATGTTT
>Ga0209237_1000457_pt1 | contig 23025 bp, 25 predicted proteins | sample GraSoi013_1_40cm_2_FD_185820 | JGI IMG/M metagenome (GOLD analysis project Ga0209237, IMG submission 185820) | Grasslands soil microbial communities from the Angelo Coastal Reserve, California, USA - Sample 10_02_2013_1_40cm (SPAdes) (version 2) | ecosystem: Environmental > Terrestrial > Soil >...
GTAGTGCTTTATCACCCGTAAGTTTTGAGGAAATTGGTTCTGGAATTCCATTAATGTAATAATCAAAAAGTTCGTCGCCATTAGAGCTACCGACTATTATGGCTTCACCATATTTATCGTACTGTGGCCTACCTGCACGACCAGACAGCTGCTTGTATTCAAGTATGCTAATAGGTTTGTTTGCACCAAATTTTCCGTCATATCTGTTAACATTAGCAATTACTACTCTTCGTGCAGGAAGATTTACTCCTGCAGCTAAAGTTGGAGTAGACGCAAGCAACTTTATTCTTCGACTTCGGAATTCAGATTCTATTATGTTTCTACAGTTTTGATTAAGACCAGCATGATGAAATGCAACCCCTTTTTTCACTAAGGTTGCAAGATTTTTGATAAGTTCAGTATGCTCATTTTCATCAAGGATTTTTTGTGAGATTTGTTCCAAGACTTCCTTTTCTTCATCATTTAGTCTCCTTGATACTGCGTCCGATGCTTTTGTTGCCAAGGAAACAGAACGCATCCTTGTTTCTGCAAACAAAATGGCCTGTCCGCCATCTTTTAATGAATCTAATCCCAAATCAACCGGTGCGCCTCTAACGCTTGCCTCTACTTCAAAGTTCTTTCTGTCCTGCATGGTAACTATACCATGATCGTATACTCCTTCCCACAGCGGCACTGGCCTCCAGTCATTTTGAACTAGTTTACATCCTAGCCAATCAGAAATCTCGTCAGCATTAGTGACGGTGGCGCTTAATGCAAGAATCTGTGGCTTTTGTGGCAGTGATTTTAGTTTTGTTAAAACAATTTCAAGTGTTGGACCTCTATCATCATCTCCTAATAGATGAACCTCGTCTGCTATGACAAGACTTATCTCATTTATCCATTCTATGCCTTGTCTTATTATCGAGTCCATTTTTTCGTTAGTAAATACAAGGATATCATTTTGGCCGACATTTTTGTCAGTCTGGTCATAATCACCGGTGGATATTTGGGCTTTTATTTTTCGCTCAAAATCTATGGATTCCAATTTTTTAAACTCAAAAAATTTTTCGGATGCTAGAGCCTTAAGCGGACTAAGATATACAATCTTGCCTTTTTTGATAGACAGATGTTTTATGATTGCAAGCATGGCAATCAATGTCTTTCCACTTGCAGTGGGAGTAGCAACAAGCAGACTGTCTCCTTCCAGTAAACCTGCCTTTACACTCTTTTCTTGTGGAGGATAAAGCGCTACAAAGTCGTTATTATGAAGAAATTCGATTGCAGGAAGGGGAATATCTAGCTCTTCTATTCTCATACCCGGTTATAATGACCAGGTTTTGATTCATAAATAGCTGACTCTCGCTGCAATTTCTTTATGTATTTTCTGGCTTCTTCTTCGGTAAATTTACCTGTCTTGACCAGTTCTTTGACAAAGGTCTTTTCTTCAACTGGCCTCTTTTCATCTCCTTCAAGAGATTTCATCACATCCATGAATAGCTGCATTTTTGAGACTTCGCTATGAGGTCTTCCTTGAAGAACGCCTAGGTCAACTTTTCCAGTATTAACATCCACTCCTGCATCTTCTAGCATACTCTGTATAAGGAAGATTGCTCGTTCCGCATCTTCTGCATCAACTTGTGTTTTCATTAAAAGTCTGGCTCTAGCGGTTGCTAATCTGACTAGTCCTTCCAATTGTCTTGGTGTTACTGTAATCATGCCTTCTGATTCTACATTTCTCATTTTCATATAGTATTCTAGAATCTTTTCTTCTGCCTCTGCAGTAAGATTTGGTTCAGATCTCTTAGCATATGACAAATACTTTGTCAAAATATCAACATCGATAAGTGATTTAGTGTCAGTTACAGATGTTCTATGAAGGGTGAGAATGTGACGCGCTATTCTGTTATCTCTTTCTTTAGAGGGAATATCCCTTACAACAAAGATGAGATCAAAACGAGTAAGAAGCGGAATAGGAAGATTAACATTTTCTGTGATGTTTTTAAATGGATCGTATTTTCCGAACATTGGATTTGCTGCAGCCAAAATAGAGGTTCTAGCATTTAATGTAGCAACAATTCCTCCCTTTGCAATACTTACTGATTGCTGTTCCATAACTTCGTGCAGAGCGCTTCTATCTTCTGGCTTCATTTTATCAAATTCGTCAATACATACAAGTCCTTGATCTCCAAGAACAACAGCGCCAGCTTCAAGCATCATTATACCAATCTTGTCTCGGACAACTGCTGCTGTTAGTCCTGCAGCGGTAGAACCTCTTCCGGACGTATAAAGTCCTCTTGGAGCAATCCTTGCACAAAACTTTAGCATTTCACTCTTAGCGGTACCGGGATCACCTACAAGAAAGACATTGATGTCACCACGAATCTTAGATCCATCTGAAAGAACTTTTTGGGTTGAGCCCACGATCAATAATAAAATGGATTCTTTGATGATATCATGACCGTGTATATGTGGAGCAAATGAAGAAACTAGCCTGTCATAAATGTCTGGGTTTTTTGCAAGTGATTTGATTATTTTTTCCTCGTCGGATGAGATCTCTTCTCTTTCAGTACTACGCGATGTTTTATTTCCGCGACCTCCGAGGAACTCGATATTATTTCCTTGAATTCGCAATCTATAGATCCCGCTTTTTCCTCGCATTGAAGGAATGTGTTCCTGTTCAATTCTGACAATTCCTGTGAGTATCACCCGATCTCCAGGTCTTGCATTATCAACCAAATCCTGTAATACTGTGACGTCCAAGTAGTGCGGCAGTTGACCGGGTGGCAAGTCTTCCGGTAATTCTTGCAGCCTTACCATCTGAAAGTCTATGAACCTACTTCGTTCTGGATTAAGCTCAAGATCTCTGTGTGTACATCTTCCGTCATCACATTTTAAGGGTTCTTTGAATTCTAATCCCTTCTCCTGAAATCTTGTTGTCACGTGTCCATCTGGACATATGTATACAAGCTCTTTTGCAAGAGGCTTTATCTCTGAAGATCTCACAACCATACCTGAAACGCTCACCATTTTTCCTATTATTTCTGCATTTATCTCTCTTAGACTTCGTTGTATTGGATAGTTTGAAATTCTAACTCTAATATCATGACGAATTTTTTCAGCGTATGATGGGAATCTTTCTTTTAAAATATCTTTTATTGCTTCGCTGAAAGCATGTAGTATTTCGTCAGGATCAGTATTAAATACAGATTCAATTTCTGGATGTGAAACTAGATCATTATAATCAACAACGACATACTGAATCTTCTTTGCCATCATTTGGTCGATTTCTTCTACATATTTGTACGAGCCTTCTTTGTCTTTAAATTGACTTAGGAATTCCTTTACATGATCTTGTAGTTTGCTTTGCGATATAGATTCGGATTGCGCTGTCATTTCTTTTCACCGATAATCTGATTCTTAAATTCCCCGCTCTTGTAACGAATATTATCAAACAACACTCTTTCTTCAATAGTTAACTTCTTTGCTAATTCTGATGTCATTTTAGATGAATCAGCTAACCTAACTATCTTTCCTTGTCTTTTCCGAATTAGTGAATTTAGCATACTTTCGACTTTATCACGATCCTGTTGAGGAAGTCTGCGTACATATGCCCCTATTTTTATGTAAAAATCAGATTCTAACGTTGAAAGATCAAAGTCTCCTTGAACGTTTTCTTTAACGACAGCTTGTTTTAGAGCCACTATCATATCTGTATCTTGTACGTCAACAAGTTTTTCTGATGACAGTACATTTGCCACCCATCTAGGTATACTCAAGATTTCGCCATGTTTTGCTTCGATTGAAACCTCAGGTGCATCTACTTTAAGATCATAGCTGAAACTGACCTTAACATCCTGTAGATAATATCCAATACTATGGATCTGTGCAAGTTCTGAAATATCCACTGTGCAGGATCCTCCTTCAGGTCACTAATGGGATCGATCGATCAATTCTTTTTAGCATTTAGTGAGATCATTTGATCTTGGGTTTATTGCTTACTAAGTGAAGACATTTAAGCCTGAGTCAAGACTAAAAATATTTTGCGGGGTCTTCACATCCTATGTATTAGACTTAATTTTATTAGTAGGGGAGATAGGTAGGAGCGTATGACTGAATCTACCATGTGGGTAGAAAAGTACAGGCCAGCTAAACTTTCTGCCATAGTAAACCAAAAGGAAATAGTAGGCAGTCTAAAATCTCTTCTAAAAAACACATCAGAAATGCCGCATCTTCTATTTTCTGGTTCAGCTGGAGTGGGCAAAACTACTACTGCATTATGTCTTGCAAAAGAAATTCTTGGCGATTCATGGCGTGAATATACTCTTGAGCTAAACGCGTCAGATGAACGTGGTATAAACATGGTAAGGGATAGGGTTAAGAAATTTGCCAGATTTTCAGGTCTTGATACCAAGATTCCTTTTAAACTTGTTATTTTGGATGAAGCAGATGAAATGACTTCTGATGCTCAAACAGCTCTTAGAAGAATTATAGAGGATACTGCAAGACATTGCAGGTTTATTATGATTGCAAATAACATATCAAAAATAATAGAACCACTTCAAAGCAGATGTGCAGTCTTCAAGTTCACAAGGATAGCTGAAGATGATATTGTTGGCTACTTGGAAGAAATCTGCAAAAAGGAAAAAATTAGATACGGTAAAGATGGTTTGAAGACGATCTACACTTATTCAGAAGGAGATATGCGGCACTCTATCAACATATTGCAGGCTACGGCAAGTATAGGAATAGTAAATGAAGACAATGTTAAGACTTCAGCTGGACTTGCCAGAACAAATGATGTGGCCGAGATCCTAAAACTTTCTCTTGCTGGAAAGATATCAGAGGCACGAAACAAGATGATAGAGCTTATCAAGGTCTATGGAATGTCAGAGTCAGATTTCCTAAAGTATCTAAACGAAGAGTGTTACAAGTTGAAAACTACCCATCTATCTGAGATTTTGGAATCCATAGCAAAGTATGATTACCGTCTCATAATAGGAGCCAATCCAGAGATTCAACTTTCAGCTTTACTTGCAGAACTTGGACACATAGGTAAGTAATAGCGCAGAGAGAGGGATTTGAACCCCCGCGTGCTTGCGCACATAGGCTCTCAAGGCCCACGCCATGCCGGGCTAGGCGACCTCTGCGAATTTTGTTCGGAAAGACTCGTTAAAATTTGTTTAAAATGGGCATTTTCCGAGCTATGTAAGAGGTTAAAATACAATATGCTTGAATAATTAAGAAAAATAAAAAGAACAAAAAGTTTAGTGGTGTGCGTGTGGATTAACAGAACCAGTTTCCATTTTTTTGTATGTTCCTGCTGCTTTTTCATGGTGTTCTAGATTAGACTGATCTACCTTGATTGCCTGTGGAGGACAAACTGAAACGCATGCCATACACCAAATACAATCATGCTCCCTTACTGGATCAGCCTTGTCTGTGTAGTCCTTTCGTTCTTCCTTTACTGAACTACCGGTCCCTGCAAAATCAACATCTACTGCCTTCTTTGCTGGAATATCCTTCTCTGTTCTATACCACTGAAAGACTTGTACAGGACAAGCCTCAATGCATGCACCATCAGCAACACAAGAGTCCCAATCTACTGCTACCATTGTGCCGCTTACACCTACGGGTTCTATTTTTTCACCTCTAGCCTTGAATGCTTCTTTGCATTTTTCGTCTTTAGAAGCCTCTGCTAATTTGCCAGGACCCCATCTAAAGTGAAACTGTTCACCGCCAGCGTGCGTTATTCTTCCAATAGGTTTGTAACCCTTTGGAAAGTCTTCTGCTATTGGCATGTTTTTTTGTCACAGGGTATGTTATTTAAACCTAGACGAAGTTAGTTTAAACTAATCCTGGCGATCTCTTTTTCATGAATTTCAAGATTTGCCTGATCCACTTTGATGGCTTTTGTTGGACAAACTTCAACACAGGCCATACACCAAATACAGTTTGCCTCTTTTACTGGATTTGCCTTGTCCGTATAGTCTTTCCTGTCATTCCTACCTGTCTCACCTGGATTCTTGTACCACTCGAACACCTTAACAGGGCAGCTTAGCAAGCAGATGCCATCAGCAATACAAGAATCCCAATCTACTGCAACAAACGTGCCATGTACTCCTAATGCTTTGATCTCCTCACCAGATGCTTGATAATCAGATTTTACTTTTGGATCTATCGCAGCTTCTGCCAGACGTCCTGGACCCCAAACCAGATAGTAATTATCACTTAGTGGATCTTTGAATTTTCCTGTTATTTGATGTTTTTTTGGAAAGTTGGGATCTATTGGCACAGTATTGCAGAAATATTGCTACTTATTTAAAGTGTGTACAAGATAAATTCATATTTTTCATAAACACGTCGGTATCGTTGGGAATTTTCAAGTACGATGTATATCGAAGTCCAAATGTAGGTATTTATGCAAAATGTAATGACAGATTTGTCTTTATCCCTAACGGTTTTGCTTTAACAAAAGTCAAGAACCTATGTGAATTTTTAAAGACTGATTATATCTTTGCATCAGTTGCAAATACCAGACTTTTAGGCGTGCTCATGGTAGTCAATAACAATGGTTTACTTTTGCCGCGAAATTGTTTAGAGGAAGAAAGAATCCACTTGAAGAAAACTACAGGGCTTAATGTGGACATACTAGATACGAAACATACAGCAATAGGCAATCTGATTTGTGCAAATGATAGGGGCGGAATAATGTCTCCTCTTATTCCAAACGAGTATGTAAAAAAAGTTGAAGATGTTCTTGGTATTGAAGTAATAAGAAAGAGAATTGCCGGATATCATCAAGCAGGCGCAATGGAAGTAGCAACTTCACACGGCGGAATAGTACACCCAGCAACAGAGGAAGAAGATATCAAGACAATATCACAGGTACTTGGTGTAGAACTTGAACCATCAACAATTAATGGTGGCTCACCTTTTCTTGCTGCAGGCATCCTAGCCAACAACAAATCTTTGGTTGTTGGTACCCTCACCAACGGTCCAGAACTTGTAATGCTAACAAAAGCATTTAAAGTTGAAGACTAGATCTTGGATTACTCAATACAGATTCAATTTTAACCTGTTTTTCGGAGCCGTCTTCCATATTACGAATTATCACTAAATTATCTGCATATTCCTTTGGAGCGGCTATGATTACATGCTTGGAACTAGACGCCATCTCCATCTGTTTTCTCAATGATTTGCCCGTTAGGTCCACCTCGGTAGCAATTCCTTTCAGTCTGAGTTGAGAAGCTATACTTATTGCAACTTTTTTCATATCTTCATTGACAGATACGACCCAGACATGGGAACCGTCTCCATGAATGTTTATCTTCTGTAGTTCTAGCGAGTGCGCTATTCGCTCTACTCCGCCTGCTGCGCCTGTGGCTCCAAGATCACTTCTGCCAAATGCCTTTGTCAGAGTATCGTATCGTCCACCACCTACCAGTGCGCCCAGATCTGAGCTACTGTCAAAGACCTCAAACACAATTCCAGAGTAATAATCAAGACCTCGCACTATACCAAAGTTTATTCTAATGTCTCGTACACCACGATTTTCAAGAGATTCAAATAGTTGTAAGACTTTGTTCCAATTTGTTAATTTATGAACATCAATTTTTTTTTCTATTTCTTGCGGAGTTCCTTTAATTTGAGCAAATTCCAGTACTTTTTCTAAATTAGAAACCGAATATCCTTTTTCTTGATATTCTTTAATTATTTCTTGTTTTCTCTTTTTTTGGCTCTTATCAACCGCGCGTAGGATATCACTTACTATGTTTGAATCAGATTTGAAAATGTCTTTTATGTATGATTCAATAAGTTCTCGATCGCAGATATCTACTACAATGTTTTCTAACTTTAGATTTGTAAAAAATTTAGATGTAAAATCTATTATTTCTGCATCTGATTCTATGTTAGGTTCTCCGTATATTTCAACGTCCCACTGATGAAAGAATCTGTATCTGCCCTTTTGTGGTTCATCGTAGCGCCAAACCCCTCCGAATGTAGAGAATTTAGCTGGAAGTTTCATCGATTTTTGAGATACTGCATAACGAGTAATACCTATAGTGAAATCGAAGCGTAAAGCAACCTCACGATCTCCTTTATCAGTAAAATAATAGATTTCGTTTCTGATTGATGGACCACTCTTTGTTTCGATAACTGAAACGAGTTCTATAGGAGAAGGTTCCATGAATTGAAAACCAAATAGGTTTGATGTCTCAATGAATTTTTGCCTAATGTATTCAATTGTGGAAGATTCCTTTGGTTCTATGTCTCTCATACCACGCGGTAGGTCCAATTTCAAGACTCATTCTTTTTCTAATGCATTTAGGCTTTCTGATTACGAAAAATCACAATTGGCATAAATTAATAGTACAAACTAGACTTAGCAAAGTCGATGACATATCGATACCTAGAGCACATGACAGATGCGTTCATAGAGGTCACGGGTTCTACATTAGAAGAGGCTTTCGAAAGCGCCGGAATCTCTGTGGTTGATACTATTCTAGATATCAAATCAGTTGAAGAAAAAACAGAAAGAAAGATCGAAATTAGTGCAGACGAATTGAATAGGCTGCTTTATACTTGGCTTGAGGAAATAATTATACTAACCATAACTGAGGGCTTTGCAACAAAAAGTTTTAGTGTACAAATTACAAAAAATGGTAAATATTTTCTGAAGGCAAAAATGAAAGGGGAAGAAATTAATTTTGAGAAGCACCATTTTAAATTAGAGATTAAAGCACCAACATATCACCTTATGGAAATAAAAGAAGATAAACCAGTGATGATGCGATTTCTACTTGATCTATAGACTAAATTGTTAAATAACGTATGGTCATATCTGATTAAGTTTGGCAGACGAAGAACTGGAGAAAATTATGAAAAAGAAACTAGCTGAGATGACCACTCACAAGGAGCCAGAAATTCTAGAACTTAATGATACTAATTTTGACAAGGCCATAGGTGACGAAACTCCGGTAATAGTAGATTTTTGGGCTACTTGGTGTGGTCCATGTCAATTTATGCTTCCAATATTTACAAGACTTGCAAAAAAATACAAGACAGTAAGATTTGCTCGGGTAAATGTTGATGATGCGCAAGGTATTTCTCAGCGATATGAAGTCTACGCAATTCCGACATTTGTTGTCTTTAAGAATGGAAAGCCGGTTGACAAGGCAGTGGGAGCAGTTGGTGAACCTGGTCTTCATATGCTTGCTCAAAAATATGCCTAGTAACCGTAAGCCGGATTCAATTTTCTTTGAATGGCTATAATCTCTTTTAAGACTTCAACTTCTTCTGGACTTAACTTATGCTCAAATCTTTTTAGTAACAGCCTAGCCTCATGCGATGGTGGTAAAGAATAGAAAACTTCTTCTTCAGATATTTGTCTGCCTATTGTCACATTTTGGATTGATACGGCAACTTCTTGACCTTTTTTTGCCACATTGATTGACTTGCCACTGTCCTGAATTTGGTGTACCACTCCGATCCTTTTACCATTAGCATTCATGATGCCAACTTTTTGGCGTAGTGAACCAACATCCACATGAATACCAAAAACTGCTGGGTTACTTTTTCTAAATACATATCCTTTCAAAAACGTAAATTTACAAACTGGCGTTAACTCATGAAGAATTGCATTTTCTTCATTGGCAGTGTCTTCTTGAACCCAGTTAAGATAGTTATCCATAAGGCTGTAGATTACTTGATCATGGAAAATCCGGATATGATTTGCTTCCGCTTCCTCTTGGGCGTCTTGAAGAATTTTTACATTAAATGCTATTACTACTCCAAGATGCCTGTCATGTTCCTTAACTGCCAACGCTTCTATGACATCTCTTCGTGTAACTGGTCCTATATCAGCCATTGATACAGGGACACTCTGTCTTTTCAACATGTCAGTAAGAGCTTCCAGTGAACCTATGGTATCACATTTTAGAATTACTCCTTTTGTATCAGTTTTTATAAAAACTGATTTCATTTCAGATTCGATTAATTTTCTAAACTCGTCTATTTTGGTTTCATCAGTAGTAGCATATACTGGGCTTCCAGGTAACACACCTTCGAGATCAGGTGATGCAATCTTTATTCCAGCGGCAGCGACAACTTCGTTTACTGGTCTGAACTTGTCCCTAGGATCACGCATTTCATCTAGTGGTTTTGGTAAAAGTATTGCCTTTGGTTTAGTAACGATTACTGAATCTCTCTTAGCAACTAGTATGGAATCTCCTTTTCTAAGATGGCCATCAATTAAGATGATATTAGCAGTAACTCCCAAGCCAACCTCTTCTTTTACTTCAAGAACTATTCCTCTGGTTGGCTTTTCTGTCTGGTCCAACTTTTTTTGCATATACTGTTGTGTGAGTCCTACTAGGACTGCTAATAATTCTGGAATTCCTTCACCTGTTCTGGCGCTAACCGGAACAATAGACACTTCTTTTGTAAAGTCTGTTACTCTGTAGAATGCTTCAGAATTAAACCCAAGGATTGACAGAGTGCCAACTACATTGTAAAGCAGCTCATCAAGTGCTGTTTGTATAAATGGGTCTTGCGCCTTAATTGACTGTGTAATAAATTGCGATGTTGTTTTTCTCCATCCTGAGATCATATCAACTTTGTTGAGTGCTATTACAAATGGTACCTTTCTGTTCTGTAATATTTTCAAACTTTCATTAGTTTGTGGTTGAAAGCCACGGTTGACATCTACAACTAAAATTGCAATGTCTGCTGCAGACCCTCCTCTTGCTCTCAGATTTGTAAAAATTTCATGACCTGGTGTATCAATGACTAGTAGACCTGGAAATTCCTGTGTTCCTCCACTCATTTTCGCAAAAAGTGGACCACACACTTTCTTTAATGTCTCAGTGGGAAGAAAACTGGCACCAATGTGTTGCGTGATTCCTCCTGCTTCTCTAGCCTGAACACCAGTACCTCGAATCTTGTCTAATAGTGATGTCTTACCAGAATCTACGTGACCTAGAACTGCTACAATGGGCTGTCGTATTTGCAACCACTTTCACTTGAATACCACAGCTACCTCTTTTTCAAAACTTTCTTTAGAATCAGAGGCGTGTATAATATTATCTGATATCCCAAGTCCAATGTCACCTCTTATCGTACCAGGTGCTGCCTCAAAGGACTTGGTTGACCCGATCATTAGCCTTGTTGTTGTAATCGCGTTATTACCCTCTATTACGGCAGCAACTACTTGCCCCGATGTAATAAAAGAGACTAATTCTCCAAAGAACGGCTTTGAGCTGTGAACAGAATAGAATTCTTCTGCCATTTGTTTTGTAAAAGTGAACATCCTGAGCTTTACTATGTTAAAGCCTCTCTTTTCAAATCTAGAAATTATTTCTCCCACTAACTTTCTGTCTACACCATCAGGTTTTACTATGAATAGTGTTTGTTCAGTCATTTTACTTTTTGACCTTAATACCGCCCTTAACGTATTTGTTCGTCCACTTTAGTCTTCTTGGATCACGTTTGAGGACTAGCATGTTCTTTTTACATTTTGAAGAACAGAACCAAAATACTGTACCATCATTTTTCACAAGCATGGTACCAGAACCTTTTGCTACTGGCCTATTACAAAAGCTACAAGGTTTTACAAGAACGCTCAATTCTAAATCACTTTATTTTTCTTGCTTCACGTTCTGTTTCTCGTAACATAAGAATATCAGACATTCTTACCGAACCCTTTACGTTTCTGGTAAGAATTCTTCCTTTGTCTTTACCATCAAGAATCTTAACTCGAACCTGTATAACTTCACCTGCAATACCAGTTCTTCCTACGATTTGTATTACTTCAGCAGGAATGGGGATTTCAGTACTCATTTGCTAGCTTGACCACCCTTGATCTGCGATAATGATGCCACAATCTGATCAACTATGTGTTGAGCATCTCCTGAATCTATTATCGCAGCTGCTGCAGCGGTAACATCTATTCCCAAAGCCTTTCCTAATTCTTGTCTGCTAGGGACAAATCCATATGGAATACTATGCTCCTCGCACAATATAGGAAGGTGAGCAACTACCTCTGGTGGTTCAACATCTTCAGCAATAATTACGAGTTTGCTTATTCCTCGCTCTATAGCTTTTGTAACTTCGTTTGTACCTTTCTTTACTTTGCCACTTTGATGAGCAACCCTCACTGCTTCATAGATTGGGCTAACTAGATCAGTTGGCACTTGAAACTTTACGTAATAAGCCTTAGCCACAGGTATCACCCATTGGGATCATTTCCATTCCTTGTGTGCTTTTAATTGGTTTTAAAAGTGTTATCTGCCCGCTGCCGACTTTATTTTGGACATGTATTTACAAAAAATATCATCTAAATCAATTTGAGAGTTAGATTCTACGTAGATTCGCGCTATTGGCTCTGTGCCACTTAATCTAACCATGACCCAACTTGATTTGTCAAGAAAGATTTTGATGCCATCAGTAAAGTCTTTTTTGTAAGGTTCATCTTGTAGCGTATGAATTATTTTTTTGAAATCATCTTTTGAACATTCTATCTTGCCTTTAGTTGTATATGATAAAGGTAGATTAGCCATTTCCTCTGATAGAGTTCTTCTGGTGCCCGATAGCAAATCCAATACTAGTGCCATTGCCATACAGCCATCTCTTACTTGATTATGTTTTCCATACATAAAACCACCATTTTCTTCAAAACCAATTATAGCACCAACTGAAACCATTTTACGTGAAACTTCTACACTACCTACTTTTGTTCTTATTACCTTTGACCCTGTATTGACCGCAATTTTCTCTGTTACAGATGTAGAGTTTACTGAGGTTACTACTTTAGATTTTGGATGTTTATCTAGTATATATTTTGACAAAAGTAAGGCGGACCTATCGCCAGTTAGAATATTTCCTTTTTCATCACAAAAAATACTTCGGTCACCATCTCCATCAAATGCTATCCCAAAATCTGCCTTTGTTCTTACTACTGTTGATGCTAGTTTGTCTAAATTCTGAGGGGTTGGCTCGGAACCTCTTCCAGGAAAAGAGCCGTCTATTTTCTCATTAATAACAACAAACTGACAGCCAAGTTCGTTGCATAGTATGGGTGCGGTTACAGCTTGAGCACCATTCCCTAGGTCCAATACTACCTTCGGTCTCTGTGATCTGATTTTTTTTGTATTTACCTGTGTCTTAATTCCCCTTAGATATACACGAATAGCGTTCGCTTCGTTTGTCATTATACCAAATTTCCTTGAAATTTTCCATCTTTTCTTAAAATAAAATTCTTCTACCTTCAGTTCGTCTTCTCTTGATATTTCTATTCCGTCTTTTGCGGTAACCTTTATACCGTTATATGCTGGCGGATTGTGGGAAGCGGTTATCATAATTCCACCGTTATATCCAAGTTTTTTAGTAGCCAACTGCAAGCATGGAGTCGGAACCAAACCACATACTGCAGAATCTAACCCTGTCGAGCTTAATGCCGAAGACACTATTTTTGATATAATGATACTAGATTCTCTTCCATCATATCCCACTAGAATTGGTCCTTTCTTGAAAAAACTTGCAATTGACAAGGTGATATCAGAAACAAAATCTAGAGTCAGAGTTTTTCCAAATATTCCTCTTATGCCGTTTGTACCAAATAATCTTCCCATATTACCATCAACAATAGATAAATTTGTCTTAAAAGTCATGGTGCATGCGGGAGTTGCCAAGCCTGGCCAAAGGCGCAGGGCTTAGGACCCTGTCTTTTAGGAGTTCGTGGGTTCAAATCCCACCTCCCGCATCTAATGAACTATGCACAGTTGCATTTCTTTGTGTTTTTGGAAATGAGTACCGCAGAAATTATTTGAACATTCATAACAATGCCAGTCACCTATGGTTGAACACACCTTGCAGATTTTAACCGGATTATTATGATCATAACTATTTACTCTATTATGACCTTTATGAGAACTTCTTGGTTTATCCATTATTGTTCCTCAATTATGTTAAGAATTGAAAAAGTACGCTTGCCCATTCAATCACTCATTACGGAGCTGCAATATCTAATCGTTCTAGCATTCTTACAATACATAATATTGCAAAAGGCTATTTAAGCATTAATAAAGTACGGCATATCTACCAATTAGAATGAATAAAGCAACTGTTGAACTTACCATCATAGGAGACGACCGTGAAGGTGTAGTGGCAGGATTTACAAATTTCATTTTTCAAAATGGTGGAAATATTGAAAAGATAAACCAGAATGTCGTCAAAGGTCTTTTTGGCATGTATCTTGAAGCGTCTTTTACAAAAAAAATGGATATTAAAAAATTCAACCGAGAAGCCGAAAAACTGGCAAAGAATCTAAGAATGGAGGCTAATATTCATTATGAAGCTTCCAAAAGAAAAAGAACAGCTGTACTTGTAACTAAGGAAGCCCATTGTTTACAAGCTATACTATATGCAAGGGCAAAGAAACAGCTTAAAGGAGAAATTGTGGTTTTAGTGGGTACAGAAAATACTTTATCTCCTTTAGCAAAGAAGGCCAAGATTCCATTTGTATTAGTTAACGAAAAAGATCAGTCAAAGGCTGAAGAGAAAATAATTGCCATCATGAAAAAATATGACGTTGATTTGATTGTTCTTGCAAGATACATGAAGGTGCTTTCTCCTAACTTTGTTTGGAGGTATCCTAATCGAATTATCAATATACATCCGTCTTTATTGCCAGCGTTTCCTGGTGCATATGCTTATGTTCAAGCCTATGAGCGAGGCGCAAAAATTGTTGGTTGTACTGCACACTATGTAACCGAAGATCTAGATCAAGGCCCAATAATCTTTCAAGATGCCTTTGCAATTGATGAAAATGAGACCTTGGAGTCATTAAAGAAAAAAGGGCAAAGGTTGGAAGCGAGGACTCTATTAGAGGCAGCAAAGATGCATCTTGATGGAAGACTTGAGGTTTATTGGGGCAAGGTACATGTGAGAACAAGAAGATCCAGATGATAGTAAGGGAACTTACCAACTCGGATATTCTTAAACAGACCAGAACAAAATCAGTTGCGTTAATACCGGTAGGCTCGATAGAGCAACACGGACCTCATCTGCCTGTCTCTACTGATTCTGAAATAGTCTCATACATAGCCAGGAAGGTCTCCGATAAGGCTGGATTTCTTCTTCTTCCTACAATCGAATATGGTGTTTCATTTGAACACCAGCCGTTTTTTAATCTCAGTTTAGCATCCTCAACTTTGCAAAAGATGCTAGTTGATCTATGTGTTTCACTTTATAAGAACAGAATTACTACCATAATAATCCTAAATGGGCATCATGGAAACCACTCGGCCATAAAACAGATACCTGAAAGGGTTACCAAGATTCGTGGTATTAATTCACGAATCCTTGTGTGTTCTTATTGGCATTTCATGAAACGGCGGTTTGATCATGCAGGATTTGTAGAGACTTCTATAATGCTTGCAATCTCAAAAAGAGTTCAGATGAGCAAAGCAAGAAAAGGACTTGTTCCAGATGGCTTGTCAGCCAAGGAATTGACTAGATTAAATAGGCTTGCGAACAAATCTTTTCTATCTGTAACAAAAAACGGAGTTTGGGGAGATCCCCGAAATGCCACTGTAAAAGATGGAAAAGCGATTCTAGATGAAATAATCACAGCAATTGTTAAAGAGAGTCAAACTTGGCTCACTGGGAAAACCCGAAAATTACACCAATGAAATTTTAATATATAACCTCGATAGAGTGGGTAATAAGTGAATTAGATGTCAGTTGACATGGCAGTAAAAGTATTGGATGAGAGCCTAAACAAGGTTGTTCTTATCAAGCTCAAAGGCGGCAAAGTGATAAGAGGTAATCTTCATGGCTTTGACCAGCACATGAACCTGCTACTTGATTCTTCAGAAGAGATCCCTGCTGAGGGCGAGACAAAAAGTCTTGGAACCATAGTTGTAAGAGGAGATAATGTAGTTATCATATCTCCTCCACCAAAGTGAGAACATAATGACAAAAGGCACTACCTCAATGGGAGGTTACACAAAAAAGCATCCTCACATAAGATGTAGAAGATGTGGAAAGAATGCTTTTCATGCAAGACACAAAAGATGTGCTAGCTGTGGTTATCCAGATCCTAGAATAAGGAAATACAACTGGATCAAATGGTATACCTAAATGGAAGAAATTGCGATAGTTCTTAGTTCTCTTGCTGGCGCATGCACTGCTGTAGCATTAGATAAAATTCCTAAACTAAAACATAACAAGCAACCTCTAACCGTTAATCTTGCTCTTGAAAATCAATTACAATCTCTGAGAACAGAAAAGGAGATACTAACAAAAACAATTGCAAGGCTGCACCAAAAAGATTCCGGTCTTTCAGGAATTCACAAAGATAAACTTTTGATTCGATACCAACATCAGCTTGGAACTATAATAGCTAGGATAGAAAAGCTCGAAGTTACAAGCAGATATCCTGACTTGGGCCCAATTGGCGATAATCTGATTTCTTTGATGGACAACAAACTTTCCCAGCTGGATCAAAGATTACATGAAATCTCATCAAAGATCGTTCTAAACGCCTTGGTACAAACAAAACAGCCAGGACTCATTTCAGAATCTGTACAAGAAAAACCACAGATAAGAAAGATTGAAACTATAGAAGATCAAAAGGATAAAGTAGAAGAAGGAGCGGAGATTCAAAAAGACCGAACCCAAACAATATCGCCTTCAATTGAAATTTCAACACAACAAAGACATAGATCAGTAGAGCTTAGTACCTTAACTGAGATCACCAACAAAATCCCAGAATTTCCCGCAGAATTTATCAAGCCATCTGCAGTCGAAGCTAATCAAATCCTAGAAGATGCAGTCAAAACAAAGACATCTATTAAAGAATCGCCAGTTATTCCTGCCAATCTAGTGAAAAGCACACGAGAGGAAAATATCACGCAAGAACCAGAGCCATTACAAGAATCAGAAAATAAAATTCAGCTCCCCAAACCAATCAAAATACCAGAAGAAGAAAAACTCGATGATGACGATAAAGATCTAGATAAAATAAAAAGCGAAATAATGAAGGCCCTATCAAAACTTGAACAAGTAGAGGTAGAGTAGTTGACAGTAGATGATGCCATAAAGGCATTATCTCCTCAAGCATTGGGGATGGTAAAGAGCAATTATATCATCGGACTTGGAAGTGGCAGAGCTGCAACCGCAATAGTTAGACTGCTATCATCATATATGAAAGAAAGAAAAATAGCGATAAAAGCCGTACCGACATCTTTGCAAATTAAGATGGAGGCTGAAAAGGGTGGCATACCCATAATCGAACCTGATCAGATTAGTCACGTTGATCTAGTTTTTGATGGTGCTGACCAGATTGATGCAAAAGGAAATATGATAAAAGGCGGTGGAGGGGCACTTTTGCGAGAAAAAATTCTGATCAGCATTGCAAAGAAAGTAGTTATAATAGCTGATGAAAAAAAATTTGTTAAACTGCTTGATCTGAGTGTACCTGTAGAAGTACACCCATTTGCAAGAAATACAGCTGCAATTAAAATTAGAAAATATGGTGGCAAGTCACATGTTAGGTTACTAGAACGCGGCTATCCTTTTGTAACTGAAAATGGAAACATAATATTAGATTGTGATTTTGGCAAAATATCTAACCCTAAAGAACTAGCAACAAAAATAATAGAAATCGCTGGTGTTATTGAGGTAGGAATCTTCTCAAAGCCTGACATAATTTACAAAGTAAAAGAAGGCGGCAAATTTGAGATCTTACGATGAAGTGGTTCTTGAAACGTATTTGCCATAACCTGGCTTTCCAATTACCCTAAAATCTTCAACAATAACCGAACCCCTGACTATTGTCTTTACTGGCCATCCTCTCAACTTCCATCCCTCATAAACGCTGTAATCAGAAAAGCCATCAAAAAGTTCAGCAGATACCTCCTTTTCCTTTTTCATATCTACTAGAACTACATCTGCGTCCGAACCCTTTTGGATTATACCTTTTTTTGGATACATTCCAAATATTCTTGCTGCGTTCAGACTCGTCAAGTTCGACAACTGTTGAAGATTTATTCTCCCTTTGTTAACTCCTTCACTTAGCAAAATAGGCATCATAGTACTCATACCAGGAAAACCAGCTAAAGCCTCCCATACAGTCTCTCCTCCCAACTTTAGCTCTAAACGATTTGCTACATGATCAGTACCGATGGAATCAATATTTCCACTTTGTATCTCCTTCCAAATTGCTTCAATGTCTTTTAATGATCGTATTGGCGGCATTACTTTAGCTAGATATCCTTTTTGTGATTCATATGACAATGTCAGATAATGAGGGCATGTTTCAATGAAAATTTTGGTACCATTCCTTTTTTCTGAAAATATAGTGTTAATTGCACCCTGTGATCCTATGTGTACAAAGTAAAGTGCACAACCTACCTTTCTTGCGATCTTGGAAGCAGTTTTTATTGATTTGACCTCTGACTCTACTGGTCTACTTTCAGACCATGCACCAAGACCATCTTTCTTTTTCTCTTTTGCTTCTTTTATGCCACGCGAACACATTTGATAATCTTCTGCGTGTACTAGAACTGTACATCCAAGAGTTGCTGCATTAGTCATTATCTGCTCTATCATTTCTGTGTTCATTTCTATCCTTTCTTCTTGTAGAGATTTTTCGTCAGGTTGCATGTCCATGTAGATATGTCCAACTTCATTTCCCAAATTCATGTATATTTTGAACGATGTGATTCCTTTTTGTTTACAGAATGCCATCTCATCAATCTGATTTTTAGATAATATAGAAGCATGAATTGAATAATCGGTGTAGTGAGATCGTGAACTTTCCATAAGATGGGAATCGAGATTCTTCTTATAGGAACCGCGTAATCTTAGCATGCGTATCATTGTAGTCACTCCTCCAACAGCTGCTACTCTAGACTCGGTTACTGCTGCCTTATCGATTGGTGAATACACACCATAGTGAACATGTGGATCAATTACACCTGGAAGGGAAACTAGCCCATTACCATTTATCGTCGTGTCACATTGGGGAACATCGTTTGTTAGATCTACTATCTTACCGTCATCTATTACAATATTCTTATCAACTATACCATTTGGCAGTACAATGTGTGAACCTGTAATTACCGCATCATAGGTCATCAAGAATTTTGTTTGAAGTCCCAGTATTATTCTTTGAGTAAATGAATAAAAGCAGATACCATTCTTGATAACAAAAGGGCCGGTGGTCTAGCGGTAGTGACGCCGCGTTCGCAACGCGGATGTCGGGGGTTCGAATCCCCCCCGGTCCACCATATATTCCAAAAACAATATACAGCTATAAACGGTAGTGCAGATAATGAAAGTATTCAATGGAAAAGCAGCTGCTCAAGATTATATGTCAAATCACACTTTGACTTTTTCTACTCCAGAGCTTACATTACTTAGATTTGCTTTTTGGCTTGGAGACATGGTGCCTGATCCTAAAAATCCAGGTCAACAAATGCCTAGAATTGTGGTTTTTGTAGAAGAGAAAGATTTTGCACCAGTTCCTATAGTAGACGATGACAATTTTGTTCCCACTGGTGCGGTGAAGACTATAAGCGGCCTTTACGGAAGTGTGACAACAGAAACTGGTTCAAGTTCAAAGTTCTGTTCAGAATGTGGTGTAAAACTTTCTTTGAATGCAAAATTTTGCACCGAGTGTGGTGCAAATCAAGACTGAAAGTTCTATTTGGTATATACTCTATTGAACTTTGTTTCCACATTTAGTACAAAACTTTGCATCTGCCTTGATAGAAGAACCACAAGTACTACAAGTTGGTCCACTAGGACTTTGTTTTGGGAGAAGAGTGGGGTCTGGTGTAGGAAGAACCCCCGGGGTAGAAAATGCAGTTGCAGCAGAGATAATTGATGGTGGACGACCTCTTCCAGGCAATGTTGCTGCTGTGACGTGGGAAGCCTGCGTGCTCATTCCCATTCCAGGCATAGAACCACTCATTGGAGTTGTGCCATGTGCTTGGCCACCTGACATTTTGTCAAGTGATTTTTTGAGTTCAAAAATTACTTTGACTGCAAGAAATTCTAGAGCTGAATATGCTACTACGTAATCGCCCAGTTTTTCAAAAAATTCTTTATCTGATAATTTTCCTTGTTTATACGTTGTATTTGCATCAAGAAATGATTCATAGTATCCCTGAGTATCATTAAGTAGATTTGATAACTTTTCAAACAGAAGATTGAGAGTATCTATATCTCCTCCAAATGACATGTGGACTGTTTCTCTGACGGTTATTAATTATTTTAGATTCAAAAAAAAGAGTGGTTTGATTCTGAATCTAGATTTTTTCTAGAGCCTTGTCTATCATATTCTTGTATGAGCCTTTGGATGCCGCACCTACCTGCTGTGCGACAATCTGTCCTTTATTGAATATGGCAAGAGTAGGTATACTAAAGACATTATATCGTGATGCAAGTTCATTGTTTTCGTCTACATTTACCTTCACAAAATTCACTTTTCCTGCATATTCGCTGGCTAGCTCTTCTACAACAGGACTAACCATCCTGCATGGGCCACACCATTCAGCCCAGAAATCTACAAACACTAGCACCTGAGAATTCATTACTTCAGTCTCCCAGGTTTTTACGTTAACGGGTTTTGCTTTTTCCATATTTAATCAAGTAATAGAATCCCTAAATATATTGAACGATTTACTACCAGCGGCTTTTTAAACCGTAATAATTCCTATTGCCATACCTTTTTTGGTTGTCTCTTCTGTCATGCCTTTTACCCCAGTTTCCAGATCTACCGTAGCTTCTTCTACCACCTACCTCTCTCTTTAATGGATCTGGGATTTTTACCTCTATACCAAGTTCTTTATTCAGATCCTTCATCTTGACCTTTGTTTGACTTGATATTGCCTTAAAATCTCCAATTGAAGAATATGACACTAGGGTAATTGCTCTTCCCTTTGCACCAGCTCTTGCAGTTCTTCCTATCCTATGAAAATATACCAGATCTTGATTTGGAACATCATAATTTATCACCAGTGCGACTTCGGGAACATCAATTCCCCTGGCAGCCACATCGGTTGCAACAAGAATATCTGCTTTTCCTTTTCTAAACAAGTACATGGTTTTATCCCTTCTAAATTGTGACATGTCGCCTTCAATTGAAACTACATTAAATCTTGCTTTTTCTAGTTCGCGACCAACTCTTCTAGTTCGTTCTTTTGTTGAACAGAACACTATAGTTTGTCCTGTCCTGTTTTCTTTTATGAATTTGAATAAATAATCAGTTTTTTCCCTGTCTTTTATAACTAGGAAGGCTTGCTCAATACCTTCCCCACTTAGGTCATCTGCGTCTATGAAGATTCTCTGGGGATTTCTCATATACTTTTCAGCCAACATAAGAATTTCTGGAGGCATGGTAGCAGAGAATAGGGATGTTACGTGGTCTTCTGGAACCAGATCTAGGATGAACTTTATGTCATCAATAAAACCCATGTCAAGCATTGTATCGGCTTCATCAAGTACAACGTGCTTTACATTTTCTAGTCTAATTGAGCCGCGCTTTATGTGGTCTATAAGACGACCTGGTGTTGCGACAACAATTTCCACGCCCCTTTCTAGCTCTTTGAATTGAACATTGATACTTTGACCACCGTAAATGGTTACGTTTCTAATGTTCGAATATTTTGAGAATTTCTGAATCTCTCCAGATATCTGCACCGCAAGCTCTCTTGTAGGAGCTAAAATAAGGGCCTGTATACCGCGCTTTGGAAGGATCTTTTGTATTATTGGTAAAGAAAAAGCTGCGGTTTTACCTGTCCCCGTATGTGCCTGACCTATAACGTCTTGCCCAGACAGTAGAACTGGGATTGCACCACTTTGGATCGGGAATGCTTCATGAAAACTCATTTCATTTAGTGCAGGCAATATTGGATTCTTTATCCCTAATTCTTCAAATTTTGTCAACTTTTTTCATCATCTTTTTATCGAAATGACAGAGAAGCTTGATTGTTTATTTCCATCATCTTTTTTAATTAAGATTGGCCACTGGCTCTAATAACTCTTTCCAAATTATTGAAAAAAATCGGATTATTTTTTAAATTTGTATAATCTCTCATTCCTATGCGTAGCATAGATTTGACTAAGCAATATGATATACATACTTAAGTGACTTTTCTATAGAGTACAATCATGAGTAGTGAACTAAGATTAAAGAAACTCAGAGGATCTGGTGGCTATGTCATGGCAACAGTTACTGATGAGCAACAAGGTAAGGGTAACCTCGGTGGACCCGATTTGTTTCTGGCTCCTGTTGGCCGTTTAGACTATGACAAAATTTCAAAATATTATTGTAATACTTGCGAAAAAGAGTATGAAGGTAGTCCCAAGATCGAGTACGAGAATCCAAATGAGATAGTAGCAGAAAACTTGGTTCTGTTAGAAAAAGGACAATACATATGCACTACTTGCGGATCTATTCTTGCAGAATACAGAAACTTTAGCAAACCAGATCAAAATGCGGCAGTTGGAATAGCCAAGCCTGGTTTTGAATTTTCGCAAAATATAGCAGCAACAACAAGTGTGACACAACAGCCTTCTTACCAAACAACCAGTACCTCCTCCGGTGTAAAGGGATTTGGTTCTATTACTGGTCTTATAGTTTACGATACGGAAGCAAGAAAGGTTGGCGTGGTAAAAGAAATTGGAATTCAGCCAGATCAATCTAGCATAGTTTTAGTTATAACACGAAATGATGGAACAGATGTTACAATAAAGTGGGATGAAATAAGAAAGATAGGTGAGATTGTGTTGTTAGGTGGTCAACTAAGTGATAGCGGCCTTAAATGTATCAAATGTGGATACGCCAATAGTCAAGGTTCTAAATTCTGTGAGAGTTGCGGTAACAAGCTGAAATAGAGTCCCAATGTTAAGCAAGATTTATCTTATGACTTTAAAGGACAAAATATAATTGAAAAACCGATCTAAATCATCAGGTCTTGTAAGAGATATCATTGTGGTTGTTATAGGCATTGCAATCATATGGATTGGTTTGAGAGT
>Ga0209237_1000459_pt1 | contig 22989 bp, 27 predicted proteins | sample GraSoi013_1_40cm_2_FD_185820 | JGI IMG/M metagenome (GOLD analysis project Ga0209237, IMG submission 185820) | Grasslands soil microbial communities from the Angelo Coastal Reserve, California, USA - Sample 10_02_2013_1_40cm (SPAdes) (version 2) | ecosystem: Environmental > Terrestrial > Soil >...
GAGCCGTACTGGCAGAAGCGCTTCACCGAGAAGAACCTGCCGATCATCGGCGACGACATCAAGTCACAAGTCGGCGCCACGATCATCCATCGCGTGCTAACCCGATTGTTCAGGGATCGCGGTGTGAAGCTCGAGCGCACCTACCAGCTCAACTTCGGGGGCAACACGGACTTTCTGAACATGCTGGAGCGCGACCGCCTGATGTCGAAGAAGCTTTCCAAGACGCGCTCTGTGACCTCGCAGCTCGACTACGACATCGGCGCGGACAACGTTCACATCGGCCCTTCCGACTACGTGCCCTGGCTGAACGACCGCAAGTGGGCGTACATCCGCCTCGAGGGCCGCACCTTCGGAGACGTACCTCTCAACGTCGAGCTCAAGCTCGAGGTGCACGACTCGCCTAACTCGGCGGGCATCGTCATCGACGCCGTCCGGTGCATCAAGCTGGCACTCGATCGCGGGATTGGGGGCGCTCTCGAAGGGCCGAGCTCGTACTTCATGAAGTCGCCACCGGTCCAGTACAGCGACTCCGAGGCGAAGAGCCTGCTGGAGGAGTTCATCGATGCTGGTAAGAGCGCGTCGAATGGCCGCGTCCGCCGCATCGCGCGAACGAAGCCGGCGACCGCCGCTGCTCGCCGCTAGCTCCGGCCGGCGGGGGTACGGGAGACATGCGGCGGCATCGACGGCCGAAGCCGAGGAGGCGACGAGCAGCGGAGCGAGCGCATCTATAGATGCGTGAGCGAGCAGCGCAGGAGACGACGATGGATAGGAGCCCGAAGGGCGCCGATCGGCCGTCTAGGACGCTGGCTGGGGCTGCCTATCACGCGGGTGGACGGATCCTGCGGGTCGTCCCGCCGGCCATCCTCCATGCGGCGGCCGCTCCCGGCGGTACGGCGTGGTACTGGCTCAACGCCAGGCAGCGCCGTGCGGCGCTCGACAACTACGCCGCCGCGCTCGGGCGCCAACCGACCGATCCCGAGGTCGCCCGGATCGCCCGGCGCGCTTTTCAAAACTACGGGCGAATGCTCATGGACTTCGTCCTGATGGGCAGCCTCACCCCTGACGAGCTCATGGAACGTGTCTCCCTCGAGGGCCGCGAGCACCTCGATAAAGCCCTGGCCGCAGGCCGCGGCGGCATCATGGCCGTTCCGCATATGGGTTCGTGGGACATGGCGGGCTCCTATGGCGGAGCGCTCGGGTACAAGATCTCCGCAGTCGCCGAACGTTTCCCTGGAGCGCTCAACGAGGCAGTCGTGCAGACGCGGCAGCGTTTCGGGATGCACGTGATCCTGCTCGGTCGCGCCGCCGTGCGTGCGCTCACCGACGCACTCAAGGACAACCACATCGTCGCTCTGCTGTGCGACCTCGAGCAGGGCCCTGGGGTCGACGTCCGGTTCTTCGGGCGCCGCGCGATAGTGCCGGGCGGTCCCGCCGCCCTGGCGCTCAAGACCGGGGCGGCCCTCATGCCGGCCAACCAGTACGCGACGGCGCCCGGTCGCCTTCGCATCCACGTCGACCCGGCGCTTGTTTTGCACGAGGGTGAGACCAAAGAGCGGTTGATGCAGCGCGTGATCGATCGCTTCCAGGATTTCATCAGGGAGCGCCCTGACCAGTGGTATGCGTTCCGGCCCATGTTCAGAACTGAGGAGTGAGTGAGTGGCGCTGGCGCGCATTCAAGGTGGTGCAGTCCCTGGTGGAGCGGTTGCCCCGTCCGTGGGCGTACGCGCTCGCGGTCATCGCCGCCCGATTCGCATGGTGGTTCTCGCCGCTGGCGCGGCCCAGGCTCGAGTACAACCTCAAGGTCGCATGCCCGGAGCTGACGCCGGCCGAACTGCGCCGGCTTTCGCAGCTCAACTTCCGCAACCACGCCAAGGCGTATGCGGACCTGATGATGCTTCCGCGCCTGAAGGTCGAAACGATGGGACCCCTCCTGCACGTAGATGGATTGGAGTACCTCGAGCAGGCGCGGGCGATAGGCAAGGGCGTGATGGTGGTCTCGTGCCACATGGGCTCGTACGAGGTGGCGTCGGCCATCTGGTCGGCGACCCTGACGCCGGTCAGCTTCTTCGCCGAGGAGTTGGAGCCACGCGCGCTGTTCGAGTGGTACCGGGATACGAGGGCGCGACTGGGCATCAGCGTACTGCCCCTTCACCTCGGCGGCCTGCGCAAGGTCACCCAGGCCCTGCAGGAGCAGGAGATGGTGATCACGGCGATCGACCGAGACATCACCGGGACCGGCTACATGATGCCTTTCTTCGGCCGTCCAGCTCCGATTCCGCTAGGGCCCGCAGCCATCGCGCTGCGCCTCGGCACCCCGCTGCTTCCGGTCTGCGTCTACCGGCAGCCCGACGACAGTTACAGGGCGGAAGGCACTCCGCCGGTGATGGCGCAGTCCACCGGCGACGCCAAGGCGGACGAGGTGCGCGTGACGCAAGAGCTGGTGCGGCAGATCGAGGGGTTCATACGCCGCCATCCGGAGCAGTGGCACGTCCCACACCGGATCTGGGAGGGTTCTCCATAACGTGAGGGTCGGGCTGGTTTCCCCGTACGACTTTGCGTCGCCTGGCGGCGTGTCGGACCACGTTCGCCACCTGGCACGCCAACTTCGGCGCCTCGATCATGATGTGCGCGTCTTCGCGCCCTCGAGCCGGGCGGACGTGGACTTCGACTCGGCGGAGTTCTATCGCATCGGAAGCCCCATCGCGGTGCCTGTCAACGAGTCGGTCGCCCGCATCACGCTCAGCTTCCACCTAGCGGACCGCGTGGCCGCGATCATCGAGCGTGAACGCTTCGACGTTCTCCATTTTCACGAGCCGCTGATGCCGGCTCTTCCGATAACGATGCTGCGCATGTCGCAGGCGGCAAACGTAGGCACGTTCCACGCATTTGCCAAATCCAACATCGGCTACCTGTACGGGCGCCCACTGCTCGAGCCGTACCTGGCACATCTGCACCGCGGGATAGCGGTCAGCGAACCCGCGAAGGCGTTCGTGAACCGTTACTTCCCGGACTTTCCGCTGCGAGTCATCCCCAACGGCATCGATGTGGGCGTCTTCCATCCAGGCCATCCGCCGATACGGCACTTGCGCGACGACCGCGTCAACATCCTGTTCGTCGGCCGGCTGGAGAAGCGCAAGGGCCTTGGATACCTCCTGCGGGCCTACGAGTTCATGAAGCCTCGCGTTCCCAACAGCCGGCTCATCGTGGTTGGCGACGGACCGCTGCGGAGCAGCGTCGAGTCGTTCGTCTCCAGGCATCGATTGCCTGACGTTGTGATGGCGGGTTACGTCCCCGACTCGGTGCTGCCTCGCTATTACTGCAGTGCTGACATCTTCTGCGCGCCGGCCACCGGCGCGGAGAGCTTCGGGATCGTGCTGCTCGAGGCAATGGCTACAGGGTTGCCGGTCGTCGCCACCGAGATCGATGGCTACATGTCCGTCCTCGAGCCTGGACGCGACAGCCTGACGGTGCAGCCGAAGGCCTGGGCAGAGCTTGGCGGGGCCCTGGTCATACTCGCTCGAGATTCCGAGCTGCGGCGCCGGATCGGCACCTACGGGCTGGAGAAGGCGCGGCGCTATGCCTGGGAAGAGGTTGCTTCCCAGGTCCTCGAGGTCTACGGCGAGGCGCGCCAGCTGCGGGCGCGGCAGGAGGCGGTCGGTTCACGAGAGGTGCTGAATGTTCACGACGCGGTTTGAAGCCTGGGTCCGCCGCCATGCGGAGGCTCTGATGTCCGCGCTCGGCCGGCTGCCGGTGACCCCGAACCAGATCACCGTGGTCGGCACTGCGCTCACCTTCGTGGCGGCAGTGCTCACCGCGCTGGGCCTGCTCACGTGGGGAGGGATTGTGCTGGCTTTCGCGGGCACGTTCGACATCCTCGACGGTGCGCTGGCGCGCTCGACCCGGCGCAGCTATCCATATGGCGCGTTCCTCGACTCGACCCTGGATCGCTATTCGGAGGGCGCGATGTACCTCGGCCTCGTCGCGTATTTCGCGACCGCGGGCGGACCCCTGCAGCGATGGCTGGTGCTGGCGACGGTCGCGGCGCTGGCCGGCTCGTTCCTGGTGAGCTATGTGCGAGCGCGCGCCCAGAGCCTCGGGTTCACTTGTGAGACAGGGCTGTTCGCTCGACCCGAGCGCGTGGTGGCGATGGTGATCGGGCTCATCTTCGGCGGAGTGGTTCTCGCGGCTGTCGTCTTCTTGCTGGCGATCCTCACCAACCTCACCGCGCTGCAGCGCATTCGCGAAGTCTGGCTGCAGGGACGAGCGCAGCGGCTGGCGCGCGAACGCGAGGCGGCGCAGGCGCTGCGCAGCGGCCAGCCAGTCAAGCCCTAAAGTTGCGGCTCGTGGGGGATCCGTTCGCGGGCATCGCAGGGCACACGCGAGCCCTGGACCAGCTCCGATCGCAGCTCGACTCCGGCCGCCTGGCCCACGCCTACCTCTTCGTCGGCGAGGCCGGGCTCGGCAAAGCGGCCACCGCCCGCGCGCTCGCGGCCGGGCTGCTGCCCGAAGCCGCCCTCCACCGCCATCCCGACTACTGGGAGGACGACCGGATCAAGGCGCTCTCCATCAACGAGATCCGGCTCCTGCCCGACAAGCCCCCAGAGTTTCATGAGCTTTCGCTGCAGGCTTTCCTCAACCTGAAGCCGGCGGTAGGCACGCGCCGCGTGGCGCTGGTCACCAATGTCGGCCGGCTGCGCGACCAGGACCAGGGCGTCCTCCTGAAAACGCTCGAGGAACCACACCCCCACCGCGTGATCATCCTCACGACCCCGAGCCTCAACCCATTCGTCGTGCTGCCTACGGTCGTCTCGCGATGCCAGCGCGTCTTCTTTCATCCGGTGCCTGCACCGGAGATCGAGCGTTTGCTGCTCAATCTCGACGTGGAGCCCGGGCGAGCGCGCCTGCTGGCTGAGCTTGCCCGCGGCCGGCCGGGCTGGGCCCTGCGCGTAGCCGGGGATGCGAGCGTGATCGAGCTTCACGAGGAGTGGACGCACCGCCTCGAGGAGGTTTTTGGCGCGCCCGCCGACGTGCCCTTGCGAGTCGCGGCGGAGCTCGATGGCAGCCAGATGGCGTGGCGGCGCAGCGAGGGCGACGAAGAGGATCCGGCGCTCTTCGCGATCGCGAGCTGGCAGCTAGAGCTGCGCCGTCGCATGCTCGCCAGCCGGGGGCAGGCGCAGGGCCGCTGGGCGCGCCTCATCGAGCTCTCATACGACACGCTCGGTTATCTGGAGCAGAACGTGAGCCCGCGCCTCGCCTTTGAGACTTTTCTTCTCGAATGTCGCAAAGCTTCCTGAGGAAGAGTCTTCAGGGCTATCGGCCCTACGTGCCGGGCGAGCAGCCTCCCGACGGCGAGGACTGGGTCAAGCTCAACACCAACGAGTCTCCGCTGCCACCCTCACCCAACGTCATCGAGGCGATCAGGGCCGCGAGCGGAGACTCCCTCCGCCTTTACCCGAGTCCGACCGCGGCGCCGGCGCGCCAGGCGATCGCCGACCATTTCGGGCTCGAGGCAAACCAGGTGGCGCTGGGAAACGGCGCCGACGAGCTGATCGAGATGTGCTTTCGGGCGTTCGCCGGCGCGGGTGATCGCGTGGCGTACTCGACGCCGACCTATCCGCTGCTCGACCCACTGTGCCGCGTGCACGAGGTGATCCCGTCGCTGCATCCAACCGCCGAAGGCTGGACGTGGACCGAGGGCCTGGTCGAAGACCCCGCCCCTCTGAAGTTCCTCGTCAACCCCAACTCGCCCACGGGGACGCACCACGGCAGGATGTCGGTCGAACGCGTGGTGGCGCAATCGCAAGGCGTTGTCGCGCTCGACGAGGCCTACGTCGATTTCGCGTCCGAGTCGCAGCTCGAGCTCCTCGGCAAGCACCCCAACATGCTGATCCTGCGCACGATGTCGAAGTCGTACGCGCTGGCGGGCATGCGCATCGGATTCGCGCTCGGCAGCGCGCCGCTGATCGCCGCGCTCGACGCGGTCAAGGACTCCTACAACCTCAATCGCCTGGCGATCGCCGCCGCGGTAGCGGCCATCAAGGATGAAGAGCACCATCGCAAGATCGTCGCCTACGTGGTGAACGAACGCGCCTGGCTGGAAGAGCAGCTGCGCGAGGACGGCTTCGAGCGTTCCCCGTCGATGGCCAACTTCGTCTTCGTCAAGCCGCCACCCGGCGCGTCCGCGGCCGCCGTCGCCGATGCGCTGCGCGAGCGGCGGGTCCTCATCCGGCATTACGATCGGGAGCCGATCGACGGCTGGTTCCGCATCACGATCGGCACGCGTGACCAGCACGAACGGTTGCTCACCGCGCTCAAGGAGATTTTGTGACCGCCACGCCCACCCGCGACGAAGCCTGGGACCTTGTGACCTCGAGTACCCAGTCGGAGCAGTTGCGCCGCCATATGCGCAGCGTCGAAGCCGCGATGCGGGCCTATGCGCGGCGATTCGGTGAGGACGAGGAGCGCTGGGCGGTGCTCGGGCTGATCCACGACTGGGATTACGAGTCGGGTCCGACGCAGGAGCTCCACCCGATGCGCGGCATCGCGATGCTGCGAGAGAAGGGCTGGCCGGAAGACATTCTTGACGACATCGCCTCGCACGCCGACTACCTCAATGTTCCCCGCGACACCAACATCCGCAAGACGCTCAATGCGGTGGACGAGATGTGCGGCTTCATCATCGCCTGCGCGCTGGTCAAGCCAGACAAGTCGTTGAGCTCGGTGGAGCCGAACACAGTGCGCAAGAAGATGAAGGACAGAGCCTTCGCCCGTGGCGTGCACCGGGAAGAGCTCACTGCCGGAGCCGAAGCGCTCGGTATACCCTTCGACCAGCACGTGGAGATCGTCCGCGATGCCCTGAAGCCAATCGCACAGGAGCTGGGATTGAATCCATGAGCACAGCCGGGAAACCTCGGGTCCTTCTCATGCATCCGATTCTCGATCCCGGCCCGGCGATTCTGGCCGAGGCGGCGGATGTGATCCCCTACTCGCCCGACCTCCCGCTCGATGAGGCGTACATCCGGCAGGCTGCCGAGGGCTGCGTCGGCATCGTCAGCCAGTTGATGGACCCGATTCGCGAAGCGGTGCTGTCTACGCCCGGGCTGAAGATCGTGAGCAACGTGGCGGTCGGCTTCGACAACATCGACGTGGCCGCGGCGACCGGTCACAAGGTCATGGTGACCAACACGCCCGGCGTGCTCGACGATTCGACCTCCGACTTCGCCTTCACCCTGCTCATGGCAACGGCGCGCAGGGTCGTCGAAGCCGACTATTTCACCCGCCAGGGAAAGTTCAGGGGTTGGGCGATCGACATGATGCTCGGCACCGATGTGTACGGAGCCACGCTGGGCATCATCGGCATCGGCCGCATCGGGCGTGGGGTTGCCCACCGCGCCAAGGGTTTCAACATGCGGGTGTTGTATTACGACCCGAATCCGCTGACGCCGGAGGCTGAACAGCAGTTGGGTGCGACCCGAGTCGACCTGGCCCGGCTGCTCGTGGAGTCCGACTTCGTGTCCGTGCACGTGCCCTTGACCCCGGAGACGCAGCACATGCTGAGCACGCAACAGTTCGACCAGATGAAGCGCTCCGCGATTCTCATCAACACGTCCCGAGGGCCGGTGATTGATGAAGCTGCGCTGGTGGCGGCGCTCGACGCCAAGAAGCTCGCGGGCGCGGGCCTCGACGTTTACGAGCGCGAACCGGCGGTGCACCCCGGCCTGATCCGGATGCCCAACGTCGTGCTCGCACCGCACATCGCGAGCGCGACGACCCGAACCCGGTCCGAGATGTCGGCCATGGCCGCGCGCAACATGGCTACCGCAGTGCGCGGAGGACGCCCGCCCAACTTGCTCAACCCCGAGGTCAAGAAGTAGCAGTCAGAACGCGCTATCGGCTTCTTGCCCTCGACCTCGATGGCACGATCATCGACGCTCGGCTGAACCTCGATCCGAGCGACGTTGCGGCGCTGAAGCTCATCATCGCCGCGGGCGTCGATGTGATCGCGTGCACGGGACGGCCGTTCCCCGGCGCCCTGCCCTGGGTGCAGCGCCTCGGCCTTGACGGCCCGATCATCTGCTACCAGGGCGCGCAGGTGCGGCTGCCTGATGGCGAGGTAATTCTCGATCACGGCGTCGCGCACGACCTGGCCATGGAGGTCATCCGCTTCGCCCGCGAGCGCGACCTCCACATCCAGGCGTACCGGAACGACGAGCTGATCGTCGGGCGCGACCGGCCGGAAGCTCATCAATATGCCGACCATGCGGGAATGGAGGTTCACGTGGTCGGGGATCTCGACGCAGCGATGGGCCCCACGACGCCGAAGCTGGTCATCGTGGCGACGAGCGCAACGCTGGAGAAACTGCTGCCTGAGGTGCGGCGGCGCTGGGCGGGCCGGCTCAACGCCGCGACGTCGATGCCCACGTATCTCGAATTCACCAGCGTCGAGAGCGACAAGGCGGCCGCCCTGCAGTTCCTTTGCGACCGCATGGACGTCCTGCGCGAGGAGACGGTCGCAGTCGGTGACGGCCGCAACGACGCGTCGATGATCGCGTGGGCCGGACTGGGGGTTGCGATCGAAGGTTCGCCGGCCGAGGTGCAGGCGGCGGCTTCTCGCACCATTCCTGGTCCAGGCCGCGGTGGAATCAAGGAGCTCGCCGACCTGTTGGTCGGATCATGAGCACACTGCTCTTGGTTCACGCCCACCCGGACGACGAGGCTATCTCGACCGGCGGCGTGATGATGAAGGCTCGCGCGGCCGGCCATCGCGTCGTCCTCGTGACAGGGACCCGTGGCGAGGTCGGCGAGATCTACAACATGGACGAACAGTCCATCCGCCCACGGCTCGGTGAGGTGCGCACCAACGAGCTCGAGAACGCATCCCGCCTCCTCGGGGTCAACCGCGGCGAATTTCTCGGCTATCGGGATTCCGGGATGGTGGGTACCGCTGATAACGAAAACCCGAAGTCCTTTCACCGGGCGTCGTTGGGCGAGGCGGCACAACGGCTGGCGGCCATCCTGCGCGAGGAGAAGCCGGAGGTCGTTGTCACCTATGCGGGGGACGGGACGTACGGCCATCCCGACCACATCAAGGCGCACCAGGTCACCAACGCGGCGCTCGACCTCCTGGAGAAAGAGGGTTGGCGCCCGCGCAAGCTCTACTACACGGTGATCCCACGATCTGCGATGAAGGCTTTCATGGAGCAGCTACCCGACGAGGCGCGTCGCGATAACATCGGCTCTCGCATCCAGGGCACGCCCGACGAGCTGATTACGACGAAGGTGGACGTGAGCGACCTCGTCGACCGCAAACGCGGGGCATTCGCCGCCCACGTCAGCCAGAACGACCCGAACTCGTGGTTCGCGACCATCACCGACCAGATCTACCGACTGGCTTTCGGGACCGAGTACTACCAGCTGGCTCGCGGCAAGCCTGGGTCGGAGCTACCCGAGACGGACCTGTTCGCGGGCGTTGGCTAGGGCGGACAGAAGAGCGTTCCGTCGCTCATGGTCCAGCCGATCGGCCACTCCCAGTTCAGCGAGATGGATCCCGTGCATGCACGCGTCCCCTCAAATCCCGTCAACGGATACGTGACCCGACCGAGGGACCATTGGGGAGTGCCCAGCTTGTACGAGGTCAGCTCGGGCACCATCAGCTGGTGTTCGTTGTACAGCTGGTCGAGCACGATGACCGGCCGGCCGAAGTAATCAAACGCGATCGTGAAGACGATCGCGAGCATGAGGGCCGCTCCGATCGCGCGGTTTGCTCGGCGCGGTGGATGCCGAGTCGCGCGCGGATCATCGACATGATCTCTGCGGACGATCGTCGTACCGGCCCACTTGTCGCCAATCCTCTGGCTGTTCTCCGTCAGAAGGACGGAGAGGCCGCCGATCAGGTAGGCGCCAGGCAGGACGTCCACGAACCTGAGGATGTTGCGCGTCACGACCGATCCAACTCCGAGCGGCCTGCCATCCACCCGCACCACGCATAGGCCGAGCAGCATCTTGCCGAGGCTCGCCCCGTACAGGCTCTCGGGCACGACGTAGTACACCATCCACAGGAGGCACAGCGACGCCCATCCGACGGCCTGGGTTCCCGCGTATACCCAGTTGACAAGCGAAAGCACGATGGAGAAGACGACGAGGTCGATGAGCAGGGCACGGAACCTGGGCCAGCGAGCCTCTCGGGCCTGGCCGGCTCGGTCGGAGAGTAGTGGGCGGACGGCTGCGGCGACGGCCATCGCAGGCCCGATCATGTCACCGATTCCCGCCGCGTAGACTCCGAAGTAAGTGTCCCGTCCCCGAAGTTCCTTGCATCTTCGCGCCCTGGGCGGCCGGGCGCCGACTCACCCCACGGAATCTTGCGATTCCGCGGGGACCCCGAGGGCGCTGAAGCCGGCGTCGCCTCCTGTGCGCGCTCGGTCGCGCATCTACGCGATGCGCTCCCTCGCGTGCTCGTCGTCTCCTTGGCTCCGGCCGCCGATGCCGCGAAATATGCATCGGACCTCGGGCCCGAGACACTAGCCATGGAAGTCGTCAAGATCACCCCTCGCGGTTATTGCCACGGGGTGGTGGACGCGTTCAGGATCGCCAAACGGGTGCGCGAGGAGACCGCCGGTCCCGTCCACATGCTCGGCATGCTCGTGCACAACACTCACGCTACCGACGACCTGCAGGCGCAGGGGATCGCGCTGGTCGATCCGCCAGACCGGCTGGCCGGCCTCGACCAGATCAAAGGCGGCACGGTGATCTTCACGGCTCACGGAGTGTCGCCGCAGGTCAAGCAGCGCGCGATCGAGCGCGGCCTGACGGCGATCGACGCAACGTGCTCAGACGTCGTGCGCACGCACGAGCTGGTCGCCGACCTGGCGAGCAAGGGTTACGAGGTCGTGTATATCGGCCGCAAGGGACACCCTGAACCGGAGGGTGTGGTGGGCGAGGCCCCCGGCAAGGTCCATCTGGTCCAGGACTCCGAGGACATCGATGCGCTGGATCTGCGGGGCGATCGGATCGCCGTCACCTGCCAGACCACCCTTTCCGTGTGGGACACGGAGGACCTGATCGGGCGCGTGAGATCACGCTACCCGCAAGCGGAGGTTCACAACGAGATCTGCCGCGCGACCCAGGAGCGGCAGGAGGCGGCGGTGGAAGCCGCTCAGCACGTCGACGTCGTGATCGTCGTCGGCAGCTCGCGTTCGTCGAACTCGCTGCGCCTGGTCGAGGTCGTCAAGAAGCTCGGTAAGAAGCCCGCCTACCTCGTCGACCGGCTCGAGGACCTCGACGTGAACTGGCTGAGGGGCGCCAAGAAGGTAGGGGTGACGAGCGGAGCCTCGACCCCGTCGCAGCTCACCCGCCGCGTCATCGAATACATCGAGGCGTTGGAAGCGCCCGCCTGACTTTTAGGTCCGGCGCAGGCGTTTGATCACGCGACTGAGCGCGCCGGGCGCGGCAGTTGAAGTAGTAGATGCCGAAACGGTGACCGGTGGCGGCGGCGCCGGCTCGGCGGCCGGTGCCGGATGCGGGGCGGAAGGGCCGTTCTGGCCAGGCGACGGGCTCGACCGGGGACGGCGCCTGCGCCGCCGCCTGGCGGTACCCGTTTTCTCCGAGGCGGCAACCTTGGCTGCCGGCTCGACTGGCGGCGCAGGAGCCTCGGCGACCTTGGGCGCGGGGGGCGACCGGCGGCCTCGGCGCCTTCGCGACGCGGGAGGAGCGGCTGGGACCCCTTCGGCGGCCGCCTGGCGGGCTGCCTGAGCGCGGCGTCGGACGCTTGCTCCGACCTCACCCTCGGCGCAGAGCGCCCCGTCAGCGGTATGGACGTCCACGCGCCACACCACGATCGCGGTGGGCGCGCCGCCCACAGGGGGCCGCTTCTGGGTGAGCGTCCAGCGCGCGTAGATTGTCTCGCCGGCCCTCACCGGCCTTGGGAACTTCCAGTTCACCCACTCCCATTCGGCTATGGAGGGAACGGGCATATCCATCGTCCCCAACCCAATGGCGACGGCGACCAGGAGCGCAGGGGGGGCGAAGCGGGCCCCGGCATGGACGACGTCGATCGTGAGGGGGGAGAAATCGCCCGCCACCGCGGCGAACAGCGCGATCTCAGACTCCGAGATGGTGCGCCGCCGGGTCGTCCACTCGCCGCCGAGGGGCAGGTCGTCGAAAGAGATCGGCTCCAGGTCGGGAGCGAGTATAGCGGGATCAAGTTTGCGTCCCCCGGCGTTAACCTAGGACGACTTCAACCCGGAAGGACTTATTGCTCGATATTTCGGCCGTTCTGCTGGTGACCTCCGTGATGTTCATCGTCGCGGTGGTCCTCCTCACCCTCGCACTGATGCGCATGCGTGGCATGACCCATCGCCTCCAGGGCGCCCTCGAGGATGAGAGTGGAGCCCGCGACCGCGCGGCGCTCCTTCTAGCTATGGCGTCCGCGGTCAACTCGTCGCTCGGCCTCGAGGAAGTGCTCGATGTGGCGATCAGGCACGCGGGACGCATCATGGGCGCGGTTGCGGGCGCGATGTACCTCGTCGTGCCAGGCAAGACCGAGATGCGCCGCCAGGCACAGTACGGACTCACGCATCGCCCTCGCGGGACTGTTCGCGCCCTCAGCGAAGAGCCACTGCGCTCAGCATTGGCGGCCATGCGGCCCGTCGTCGTCCGGTTGGCGGAGGAGACGGCACCCGGCCTCGAGGCCGGCGGCCACCCTCAGCACGTGCTCGTCGTGCCAGTGCAGCGCTCCGGCCAGCTGATGGGCGCGCTCGAGCTCTACCTGAACGCATGGCGTGAGCTGACCGAGGACCAGAGCGACCTCCTGATCGGTGTCGCTTCACAGGCCGCGATCGCCATCCGGCACGCGCAGCTCTTCCAGGCCCAGGAGGAGAACGCCCTCACCGACGAGCTGACAAAACTGCCAAACCGGCGCGCCCTCGCTCAGCAGTTTTTGAAAGAGATGCAGCGGGCCCGCCGCCATCACAAGCCAATCGCTTTTTTGATGGTCGACCTCGACCACTTCAAACAGGTCAACGACACGTATGGCCATCTTCAGGGGGATGCGGTGCTTGCAGAGCTCGCGTCCATCCTCAGCACTGGCGCGCGCGAATCCGATGTCTGCGCGCGATATGGCGGTGAGGAGTTTGCCCTCATCCTGCACGAGACGAACGAGGCCGGTGCACGGATTCTCGCGGAACGCATTCGGGCCAAGGTCGCAGCTCACACGTTCCCTGGCGGCCTGAAACTCACGATCAGCATCGGGGTCGCCGCCACCAGCGAGGCGGCGCTTTTCACATCGCTGATCGAACGCGCCGACCAGGCCCTGTACACGGCCAAGATGGGCGGCCGCAACCAGGTGCGCGTCGTCGACATGAAGGCGGCACCCTCCAAGCAGCAGCAGCACGCGTAACCTCGTGGGCTGATGGCCCACTTCTGCGTCCGATGTGGATCCAAGCTGGAGCGACGCATCATCGAAGGCCGCGAGCTGGAGGCATGCCCCAACGACGACTTCGTCCTGTGGCGAGACCCGAAGGTCGCTTCGGCCGTCGTCGTCGAGGCTGATGGCGGCGTGATCCTGGGCCGCCGTTCGATCGAGCCTGGTTACGGGTTGTGGTGCTTACCTGGCGGGTTTGTCAACCATGATGAGCACCCCGCCGATGCGGCCGTGCGCGAATGCGCGGAGGAGATCTGTGCCGCGGTCGAGCTGACATCCCTGGTCGGCGTGTACCACGTCTCCAAGCAGGACGCGAACAGCATCGTCGGCGTCGCTTACAGCGCCCGTCTAGTCGATGGCGCGCAGCTCAAGCCGGGTTCGGAGATGCTCGAGGTGAAGGTGTTCCCGCTCGACTCGCTGCCGCCGCTGGCGTTTCCGAGTCATCGGCTCGTTCTCGACGAGTTCCTCAAGTCCCAGGCGCGGGCGGAGGCAAACTCACCTCGGCGCGCCGGCGCAGCGGTTCCGCGTGGAGTGCGGCCATCACCAGCACGAGCGCTACCGCGACCGCGGCGCACGCTGTGAAGCCCGCGGCATAGCCGTAGCTCTGGACCACGGGGCCGAATACCAACGGTCCGGCGGCAAGGCCCAGGAACAGAACCGTGCCATACATGCCCATGGCGACGCCGCGCGTCGACTGCGCCGAGAGGTCGGCGAACACGACTCCGATCGCCACGTAGACGGTGGCCATGAACGGCGTCGCCACGATCAAGACGATCGCTGGTCCCCAGAAGCCAGACAGGTGACCGAGGACCACGGCGGCCGCCGACCAAACCAGCACGCCGACAAGCACGATCGGCCAGCGATTCCTGGCGCGGTCGACCAGCCTTCCACCCGGAATCCGCGAGGCTCCATTGGCCACAGCTTGCAGGGCAAGGAGCAGGCCGACCTGCGCGCTCGGCAATCGAAGGGCTTCCTTGCCGAAGATCGGTAGAAAGGCGCCGATCGTGCCCCAGGTAAGCGTCGCAGCCACCAGCCCGATAACGACCGGCACGAATGCACGTTGAGCGACCAGGGCTCGCAACGGTTCCTTCAGCGATAGGCCGCGCTGTGACGATTGGCGGGTACCACTTGCCAAGACGGCGCCCGGGACTGCGAAGACCAGCACGGCCGTGGTCACGGCCAGGTCGGTCCGGATGTCCAGCCAGTTCAGCAGCAACCCGGCGATGGAGGGTCCGATGAAGAAACCTGCCTGCATCGAGAAGGTCAGCCAGCCCATCGCGCGGCCGAGCCGGCCGCTCTTCACCGATTCGGTCACTGCCGATAGCAGCGCCGCCATCTGAGCGCCCGACCCGAGCCCACCGACGACCTGCCAGACGAAAAGAGGAAAGACGGTCGTCGTGGCGGCGGCGGCGAGCTGAGAGCCCGCCATGACGACGATCGAGAAGACGAGAAGGGAACGCGCGCCGAAGCGGTCGATGAGCAAACCTGACGGCATCGACAGCACTGCGGCCGCCAGCGTAGCCACCGAAAACAACGCGCCAACCTGAAACCTGTCGGCGCCGAGCTCGTGTGCGTAGAGAGGAATCGTGAGTCCGCGCGCCGCGAGTGCAGCGAACGCAGCCCCAGCCGCGACGTAGATGGCGAGCGTCCGCTGGGATTCGAGGCCGCTCAGCCGCACCCCTCCTAAGATAGCGGGGGCATGAGCGTCCAGCGGGCAGCCGAGATGCTGTGCGGCTCGCGCAGTGCGGTCGCGTTGACCGGAGCCGGTGTCTCGGCCGAGAGCGGGATCCCGACCTTTCGAGGTGCGGGCGGCATCTGGTCGCAATACGACCCCGTCAAGGTGGCGTCGATCGACAGCTTCCTCGAGGATCCAAGCGCGTACTGGAGGGTGTCGAAGGAGCGCGGACCCGCCGTGCTCGCCGCTCGGCCGAACCCGGGCCATATGGCGCTGGCGGCTCTGGAGCGAGCCGGCCACCTGGTTGGGGTCGTGACCCAGAACACCGATGGACTGCACCAGGATGCGGGCAACCACCGCGTGATCGAGCTGCACGGCTCGGGCCGGATGGTGCAATGCCTCGACTGCGGAGCACGTGAGAGGCGCGCAGATGTGCAGTCGAGACTCGACTTCGAAATGCCGCCCCGCTGCAAGACTTGTGGAGGCGTCTTTCTGAAGCCGACCGTTGTGCTGTTCGGAGAGGCGATGCCGATCCTTGCGGTTGAGGAGGCGTTCGCGCTCGCAAGGGCGGCCGACGTGATGCTGGTCGTCGGCTCATCGCTCGTGGTCTACCCCGCCGCCCAGATTCCGTTCGCGGCGGTGGAATCCGGCGCGGAACTTGTCGTTGTCAACGCCGAGCCGACGCACCTGGACCGACTCGCCAAGGTGATCATCCGTGGGCGTTCCGGAGCGGTGCTGCCTGAGATTGCAGCCTTGATGTCAGCCGTCCAGGACTGACAGGCTCCCGGCGCTGACGAGCTCACCATCGACGACCAGGTTCCCGCTCGAGTCGATGTCGCCGGCGGTTCCCTCGATGACCCGATCGGGCAGCTGGATTCGAACCCTCTTTCCGATTGTGTCTGAGAGCTCGCGCCACCTGCTCAGCACCTCCCCGGGCGCCGCCGAGCTCCAGCGCTCGATTGCTCGGAGCAACCTCTCGAGCAGCTGCTCGCGCGGCTGATCAAGCTGCGCAGCGCCATCGGGCGCCCAGGTCAGATTGATCCCGATGCCGCAGATGGCCTTCGTGGGCGTCGCTTCGATAAGGATCCCACCGACCTTGCTCCCCGCGAGAAGCAAATCATTGGGCCACTTCAACCGCACGTCGCCGCCGCAAGCCTCGGCGGCGGCGACGCCGGCTGCGAGGCTGAGCAATGGGTTCGGATTCAGGACGAACGAGACCAGCAGCGCTGTACCTGGCGGCGCCTCCCATCGATGCGCAAGCCTTCCGCGGCCTGCGGTCTGGTGGTCCGCAACGACCACGGACCCAATGGGGAGGTCCCGCGCAACGTCCTGGGTCGAGGTCACCGTGGCGAGGCGGACGACCGGTGGCTCATTCATCGGGCCCTTAAGCTAGCGTTGTGAAGCGTTACCGCGCGGCGACGCTGTTGATCGTCATGGTGCTTGCGCTGGGGGTGCTGGCGCTGATGATCACGAGCGCGGCCGACAAGTTCGACAGCCACAGCCTGATCGCGCTTGGTGTGGTCCTGGCCGCGGCCGCCGCAGGCGGCATCGGCTTCAGCTGGAAGCGTTATTACCGGCGCTGAGTTTCATCTAGACATGCTCCGGCTTGGGTACAAGGCTTCGGCCGAACAGTTCGCTCCACGCGGCTTGCTCGATTTCGCGGTCGAGGCGGAGCAAAACGGCTTTGACAGCGTGTTCGTCAGCGATCACTTCCAGCCGTGGCGGCACTCCGACGGCCACGCCCCTTTCGCGTTCGCCTGGCTCGCCGCGGCCGGGGAGCGCACGCAGAAAGTTCTTCTCGGGACTTCGGTCGTCACGCCGACCTTCCGCTACCACCCCGCGATCGTGGCGCAAGCATTCGGAACTCTGGGCGCGCTCAACCCTGGTCGCATCGTCCTCGGCGTTGGCACCGGTGAGCACCTCAACGAGGGCGCGCTCGGTATCGCATGGCCGGACAACAAGGAACGGTTCGCGCGCCTGCGCGAAGCGGTCAAGCTCATCAAGCTGCTCTGGACTGAAGAGAGTGTGACGTTCGACGGCGAGTTCTACCACACGCGTAAAGCAACGATTTACGACAAGCCATCGGAGCCGATTCCCATCTATATCGGCGCCGGCGGCCCGCAGGTTGCGAAGTACGCCGGCCGAGCGGGCGACGGCCTGATCTGCACCTCGGGCAAGGGCATGGAGCTCTACTCGGACCAGCTGTTGCCTTCGTTTGCCGAAGGTGCGTCCGCTGAAGGGCGCGACCCTTCAGCCCTCGACAAGACGATCGAGGTCAAGGTTTCCTATGACACGGATCGCTCACGCGCGATGGAGGACACCAAGATCTGGGCCGCACTGGCCTTGCCCGCGGAGGTGAAGGCCGGGGTCGACGATCCGCGTGAGATGGAGAGGCTCGCGCGCGATGTCGAAGCCGTCGCCCATCGCCGCTGGCTGGTGTCGAACGACCCAGACGAGCACCTCGAGCAATTGCGACCCTACGTCGAGCTCGGCTTCAACCACCTCGTTTTCCACTCGCCAGGAAACGACCAGTCACGATTCCTGAAGCTCTACGGCTCACAGATCTTGCCCCGGATCCGCGAGCGATGGGGGAAGGCATGAGCACTTGGGTCATCGTCCTCGTCAAGGACTTCGACTCCGCCAAGCAGCGGCTCGGGCCCGCGCTGGGCCTGGCGGAACGACGGAAACTCGCGCGGCGTAACGCCACGCGCGCGATTCGCGCCGCCTCGGCGGGCGACCGGCGGCTGGTCGTGGCAGGAAGCGAAGAAGCCGCATCGCTGGCGCGAGGCCTCGGCGCTGAGGTTCTTGTCGAGCCGCGCCAGGAAGGTCAGAACGTCGCCGCGCAGCGAGGCATCGGGCATGCGATCAAGGGCGGGGCGAGCGCGGTGCTCTTGCTGTCGAGCGACCTCCCGCTCGTGACCAAGAGGGCCGTGCGCCTGCTCCTCGACGAGGCGGACCGGCTCGAGGTTCCCGCTGTGGTGGCCGTGCCAGCGGCCGGCCGCGGCGGAACCAACGCGCTGTACCTCCATCCACCGCGAGCAATCGGGCTGCATTTCGGGGCGGACTCGCTCGCGGCCTTCCGGCGCGAGGCTGATGGCAAAGGCGTGCAGTTCACTCTTCATCGCTCTGAAGCGATGGCTCTCGACCTGGATGAGCCGGCCGACCTCGCGCGGCTGCGCCGGGCGGTGTGAACAGCCTCGAACTTTTCGCAGTCGAAGGCCTTCCGGAGGTCCACTCTGGCGACGACCTGGGCGCTCTGATCAGCTCGCACGCGAAGTTGAAGGCGGCCGACGTGCTCGTCGTCGCCCAAAAGGTGGTCTCGAAGTCGGAAGGCAGGTTGCGCAACCTGGACACGGTCACTGCCGGCGACGAGGCGAAGCGCATCGCCAAACAGCTCGTCGCGCTGCCGGACCCTCGCCTGGTCCAGGTGATTCTCGATGAGAGCGTGCGAGTTCTTCGATCGCAGCGAGTGTTGATAACCGAGACGCGCCACGGTTTTGTGTGCGCCAACTCTGGTGTCGATCAGTCGAACACGGGCGATCCCGGCATCGTCACTCTGCTGCCAGAGGATCCGGATGCAAGCGCGCGCGGCATCCGCGGCCGCCTTCACGACCTCACCGGAGTCGATGTCGGTGTCATCGTTTCGGACACATTCGGCCGCCCGTGGCGGCTGGGCATCGTCAACGTCGCACTCGGGATCGCCGGGCTGCCGGCCTTGATCGACCTACGCGGGACGCCGGATGATGCGGGCAGGGAGATGCATGCGACGGTGCTGGCGATCGCCGACGACCTTGCGTCGGCGGCCGGGTTGGTCATGCGCAAGACCGCGCGTGCACCCGTCGTGGTCGTACGCGGCCTCGAGCTGGTCGGTGACGGTCACGGCCGAGACCTCATCCGACCTGCTGCGGAGGATGTGTTCCGATGAAGGCGGTCGTCCTCGCTGGAGGCACGGGCGGCGCGAAGCTGGCCGCCGGTTTCCAATCGCTCCTTCCCGCGGGCGACCTCACGGTGATCGCCAACACCGCGGACGACGACGAGTTCTGGGGACTGCTCGTCAGCCCGGATGTCGATGCGACGATCTACCGGCTCGCGGGCATCTTCGACGATGCAGCCGGTTACGGGCAAAAGGGAGACACCTTCCAGGCGCTCGAAGCGCTGGGCCGTTTGGGCGAGCCGACATGGTTTCGAATCGGCGATCGCGACCTGGCCACGCACGTGCTTCGTGCCGAGATGCTCAGCCGCGGCTGCCGCCTGACCGAGACGTCGCTCGAATTGTGCCGGCGATTGTCGTTGTCGACCCGCGTTCTGCCGATGACCGATGACACGGTCCGCACGCGTTTCGTGACGGACCGCGGAACTCTTTCATTCCAGGAGTACTTCGTGCGGGAGCGGCTGGCTCCGGCGCTCCACTCGATCGAGATCGCCGGCGGGGACTCGGCCGCAAGCACTACTGAGGTGAGGGCCGCGCTCGCCGATGCAGACGTCGTCGTGATCGGTCCGTCGAACCCCCTCATCTCGATTGGTCCAATCCTCCAGGTGATCGGCCGCCAGCTCGATCGCGAGCGCACCGTTGCGGTGACGCCGATCGTTGCCGGCGTAGCGCTGAAGGGACCGACGGTTGAGATGCTTCGGGCGCTCGGTTCGGAGGCTTCCCCGCAGGCGGTGGCCCGCGGCTACTTGCCCGTGGCTGGAACGTTCGTTGTTGACGAGCGCGACGCGGGCGTCGCCGGTGAAATCGAAGCGATGGGCTATCGGGTGATCGTCGGCGACACGATCATGTCTGATGGGGGCATGGCCCTGGCCCAGGAGATCCTGAAAGCGTTCTAGGTGACGTGCGCGTTGGCAACCATGACCAACACGCCGATCAGCACCATTACCAGTCCCACTACCAGGACCGCGTACTGCGCGACCGCGATGGCCGAGCTCGGTACCTTGATCTCGTCCACGCCCTCATCCCCGGGCGCCCCGCCCGAAGCGAGCTGCCACGACCCTGTGTCGGCCTTCTTGTCCTTTTTCCGTTTCTTGCTGGCGCCGGTGACGGCCTCCTCGGTGACGTCCTTGCTGTCCGATACGATCGACCACGACGCACCGGCGCCCGCCGGGGTCTCGACCGGTGCAGCCGCCGGCTCGGGCCTGGGAGGTGCGACCGGTTCAAAAGATTCGACAGGAGCGGGACTCCAAACCTCCTGCTGCGGCGCCGGCGCATACGGAGATTCCGGCGGCGCGAACGTAGGGGGCCTGGGTTCGGGTGCGGCGGGCGGCGGCGGCACGCTCGGTGCCGGTGTGGTGGGCCCGACTTCCCAGACCGGTTCGGGTCCGGGCGGCGCCACGGGCGCGGGTCCGACCGTGGGCGCGCCCCACGTGGCGGTCGGGATCGCGCCTTTGGCTTCCATTCCAGGACTGACGAAGGTCTGCGGGGCTGCCGATGCGGCGCTCTTGCCGGTCGGCGTGAGAGTGCGCTGGCGGGCCGCGCGCACCTTGCGCTCGATCTGAGCCCGCCGCGACGAGTACATCGATTTCGTCTGCACCGATCTGTGGCGCATCACGAAGAACACGGCGACCAGGCCGACCGCGGCGACGAACGGTCCGATCAGGAGGACCATAGGCGCCGATTATCCGTGATCGGTCCACGATCGGTGCATGTGTGACAATCGCCGCCATGCCCCTCTACGATCGCCTCCAGGCGGAGCTCGTGGACGCGCGTCGGCGCCGTGACGAACTCACTTTGAACACGCTGTCCCTCCTCAAGAGCGAGGTCGTGCGGTCGACCAAGGAAGCCGGCGCAGGCGGGTCGATCGATGACGCTCTTGTGGAGCGCGTTGTCCGCAAGGAGGTGAAGCGTCGCCAGGACGCGATCGAGGCGTATCGCAATGGAGGACGCGAGGATGCGGCCCGCCGGGAGGAGGCTGAGATGGCCATCCTGCGCGGCTACCTCCCCGCCGCGATGAGCGACGAGCAGGTCGAGGCGGAGGTGCGTGCCGTGATCGCCGAGCTGAAGCCCGACGGCCCCAAGGCCTTCGGCGCGGTGATGAAGGCGGCGACGGCGCGACTTGCGGGGCGCGCCGACGGTGCGCAGGTGGCGGCTGTCGCGCGCAAGCTCCTTGCCTCCTAGAAAAAAGAAGAGAACTCCGCCCCTGCCCCGTCTTCCGCGCGGGGCGCGGACCCGCGCTCTGCTGACGGTCCAGCGACTCCGAGGCCTCTATCCAGCTGTGACCGAGCTCGTGAATGAGAACCCGTTCCAGCTGGTGATCGCGACGATCCTGTCCGCCCAGACGACCGACAAGATGGTGAACCTGGTCACGCCGAAGCTGTTCGCCCGCTACCCGACCCCGTTCGATCTCGCCGCCGCGGATCCCGCCGAGGTGGAGGCGATCATCAAGCCGACGGGCTTCTTCCGCGCCAAGACGAAAAGGATCATCGCCGCCAGCCGGACGTTGGTAGAGCTGTTCGGGGGCGAGGTGCCAGGGACCATGGAGGACCTGCTCAAGATTCCCGGAATCGGTCGCAAGACGGCCAACGTCATCCTCGGCGTCGGGTTCAACGAGCCGGGGTTTGCGGTCGACACCCACGTGATCCGGCTCACGAACCGGCTCAAGCTGGTATCGACGCGGGACCCGGAAAAGATCGAGCGGCAGGTCATTTCGATGGTGCCCAAAGAGGAGTGGACGGGGCTATCGCTGCGGTTGATCCTGCATGGGCGGCGGGTGTGCCTGGCACGGCGTCCGCGCTGCGAGGAATGTGTCCTCAACGACTTCTGTCCGTCGTCGACCACGCGTCCGAAGGGCGGCAAGAAAAACTGACACACCTCTAGGGGCCCTCCCTCGATTTCCGGTCCCTCCCCCTCCGGCCTGCCTGCGGGAATTCAACTCCTATCCGAGCCGGCCTCCAACCCTGCTTGTTAAGACGCCGACGAACATTTGTTCTATCATCGCGGGATGGACTCCCCCGAGGCCCGGCTCACCGACGTCGAGTACCTCGAGATCCAGTGCAAGTCGGCGCTGAACTCGGTGAAGGGGATGGGCTTCCAGTGGTCGCTCAATCCCTACATCGGCTGCGAGCACCGGTGCGCGTTCTGCTACGTGCGGGCTTACGAGCTGCGTGCCGACCGGCCGTTCGACGACCGCTACGGTCGCACGGTGCGCGTAAAGGTCAACGTCGCCGGCGTCCTCCGCAGCGAGCTCTCGAAGCGCTCGTGGAGGCAGGAGCTGGTGGTGATCGGAGCAGCCACCGATCCCTATCAACCGGCGGAAGGGAAATATCGACTCACGCGCCAGTGCCTGCAGGCGCTGCACGCATTCTCGAATCCCACCGGACTAATCACACGCGGCCCGATGATCGTGCGCGACATCGACGTGCTCACCGAGCTTGCCAAGCGCGCGGACCTGACGGTCACCTTCAGCATTCCAACCGTCGATCACGACGTGTGGCGACGCACCGAGCCAGGCACGGCTCATCCCAAGCAACGACTACGCGCCCTCGAACGCTTGGTCACGGCTGGTATCAAGGCCGGCGTGGCCATCGCGCCTATTCTGCCCGGCCTTTCGGACCGTCCAGATCGCCTGGAGGCCGTGATCAAGGCCGCGCGAGCCGCGGGGGCTACCAACCTCTGGGCGGGCATGCTGCACCTCCGCGACGGCACGCGCCAGCATTTCATGTCGGTGCTCGCCAGGCAGTGGCCGGAGCTTGTGCCCCGATATGAGCGGGCATATCTCGATCGCCAGTACTTGCCGTCGGCGCTGAGCGAAGCACCCATGAAAGAGGTGGCGCGGTTGCGAGCCCTTCACGGCGTGGCAGATCGCCGAACCATTCGCTTCCAGCCGCCACCGCCACCCAAGCAGCTGTCGCTCCTCGGATAGCATTCGCAATGCATGCGGAGCCCCGTCGACGTGCTGTTTGG
>Ga0209237_1000460_pt1 | contig 22946 bp, 24 predicted proteins | sample GraSoi013_1_40cm_2_FD_185820 | JGI IMG/M metagenome (GOLD analysis project Ga0209237, IMG submission 185820) | Grasslands soil microbial communities from the Angelo Coastal Reserve, California, USA - Sample 10_02_2013_1_40cm (SPAdes) (version 2) | ecosystem: Environmental > Terrestrial > Soil >...
TCAAGCGCTCCTCGCCCTTACGCCCGATCATGGGCGCGGGCATCAGGGGACGACGTTCGCGGATGACCTCACGCTTGTCGACACTCTCGGCCGTTCCCGCCGCGGGCACTGTCCCCGCCACGGCGTGCGACGGCGCGAGCAATCCGCCGAGCCAGCCGGCGAAGATCGACCCGAGGAAGCCGAGGAGCGCGCCGAAGGTGACCGCATTTCCTGAGGTCGTGATGTCGAGATCGCGCACGCCGGGGATCACGTCCGCGAGGCTCTCCACGCCCGTCACCGCGAGGAGTCCGCGGTCCGCGGCGTAGCCGGCGAGCATGAGGACGAGTACGACGAAGAGGCTGAAGAACGCGGTCATCATGCCGTGCCAGCTCGTGCGATAGCCCGCCATGCGGCCGGCGACGTAGCCGCCGATCAGGTACGCGAGGAAAAGCCCGAGGACGACGGGGACCGCCGGCGCGAGATCGTTCGTCCCAACACGAACGTTCGCGAGCAGCGTTCCGATCGCCGGCGCGAGCAGCGCCATCGCGCCGATCGACGCGATCCATCCACCGAGCACCGCGCCCCACGCGGTGCCGGCGGGACGTACGAGTGCTGTCCGTGCCATATCTTCTCCCTCCCTATCGGGGGTCTGCGGACGCAAAGCCCCCTCAACAGTGATGCAAGACCAAGGCCAAGCCGCCGACCGTGCAGGGAGCTAAGCGAGCGCTGTCTTTGCCCCTGCGGCCTTCGCGAATCTTTCGGCGAGGTCCGTGCGCTCCCAGGGAAATTCCGTGCGGCCGAAGTGACCGTACGCCGCCGTCGGGAGATAGATCGGCCTGCGCAGCGCGAACCGATCGATGATGGCCTGCGGACGGAAATCGAAATGCTCCTCGATGAGCTTGCGGATGAGCTCGTCGCTCACCTTGCCCGTCCCGAACGTCTCCACGTTGAGCGAGATCGGACGCGCGCCGCCGATCACGTACGCGATCTGCACCTCGAAACGATCGGCGAGCCCCGCCTTCACCACGTTCTTCGCGACGTAGCGAAGGGCGTAGGCCGCGGAGCGGTCGACCTTCGTTGGATCCTTGCCCGAGAACGCGCCACCGCCATGGCGGGCGTAGCCGCCGTAGGTGTCGACGATGATCTTGCGGCCCGTGAGGCCGGCGTCTCCCATAGGTCCGCCGATCGTGAACGCGCCCGTGCCATTCACGAGGTACGTCGTCTTCTCGTCGAGCCAGGCGTCGCCGATGGCCGGTCGGACCACTCGCTCGCGGATGTCGTTGCAGAGCCGCTGGTACTCGATGCCGGGGTCGTGCTGCGCCGCGACGACCACCGTGTGGACGCGCCTGGGCACGCCCTTGGAGTACTCGACGGTGACCTGGCTCTTCCCGTCCGGCCGCAGGTACGGGAGCGCACCGCCCTTGCGGGCCTTCGCGAGCTCGCGCGCGACGTTGTGCGCGAGCGTGATCGGGAGCGGCATGAGCTCGGGCGTCTCGCGGACCGCGAAGCCGAACATCATCCCCTGATCGCCGGCGCCGAGCTCCTTGGGATCGATCCCTTCGCGCGCCTCGATCGACTCGTTCACGCCCTGCGCGATCTCCGGCGACTGCTCCTTGATCGCGGTGATGACGCCGCAGGTCCGGTAGTCGAAGCCGTAATCGGCGTTCGTGTACCCGATCTCGTTCACGACCCGGCGCACGAGGCTCGGGACGTCGACGTAGGCGTGGGTCGTGATCTCGCCGGCGACGAGGATGACGCCCGTCGTCGTGGACGTCTCGCAGGCCACGCGCGAGTTCGGGTCCTGGCGGAGGCACTCGTCGAGCATCGCGTCGGAGACCTGGTCGCACAGCTTGTCGGGGTGGCCCTCGGTGACGGACTCGCTGGTGAAGAGGACCCGCTCCGACGTCATGAATGAGGTCGTCATGTCCCTGCCTTCCACGACTTCGCGTATTCGGCCTGCTCGGCCGTCAGCGAGTCGATCTTCATGTTCATCGCCGCGAGCTTGCGGCGCGCGATGTCCTCGTCGAGCTCGCGCGGCACAGGGTAGACCTCTCGTTTCAGCGTCCGGCCTCTCGCGACCAGGTACTCGACGGAGAGCGCCTGGTTCGCGAACGACATGTCCATCACGGCCGGCGGATGTCCTTCCGCCGCCGCGAGGTTCACGAGCCGGCCTTCGCCGAGGACGACGACGCGCCGGCCATCACGGAGGCGGTACTCCTCGACGAACGGCCGGAGCTCGCGCCGGTCCGCCGCCTGCTCGCCGAGCGCGCGCAGGTCGATCTCGTCGTTGAAATGGCCGGCGTTCGCGAGGATCGCGCCGTCCTTGAGCGCCCCGATCGCGTCGCACCCGATGACGTTCACGTTGCCCGTGGCGGTGACGAACAGGTCGCCACGCGCCGCGGCCGCGGCCATGGTCGTGACCTCGAACCCGTCCATCGCTGCCTCGAGGGCGCGGAGCGGGGCGACCTCGCACACGAGCACGATCGAACCCATGCCGCGAAGCCGGCTCGCGATCCCGCGACCGACCCAGCCGTAGCCCGCGACGACCGCGATCTTCCCGGCGAGGAGGAGGTTCGTCGCGCGGAGGATGCCGTCGACGGCCGACTGCCCGGTCCCGTAACGGTTGTCGAAAAGGTGCTTCGTGAGGGCGTCGTTCACGGCGACGATCGGATATGCGAGGACTCCCTCGGCGGCCATCGCGCGAAGGCGCGTGACGCCGGTGGTCGTCTCCTCGGTGCCGCCGCGCACGTCGGGCAGGAGCTCGCGGCGCTTGGTGTGGAGCTCGGTCACCAGATCCGCGCCGTCGTCCATCGTGATCTGCGGCTTCGTCGCGAGGACGGCGTTGATGTGCGAGTAGTAGCTGTCGCGGTCCTCGCCCTTCCGCGCGAAGGTCGCGATGCGCTCATTCGCGACGAGCGCCGCGGCGACGTCGTCCTGCGTCGAGAGCGGGTTCGACGCGCAGAGCGCCACGCCGGCGCCCCCGTCACGGAGCACGAGCATCAGGTTGGCCGTCTCGGCGGTCACGTGCAGGCACGCGCCGACGCGCAGGTCCCGCAGCGGGCGGTCCTTCGCGAAGCGCTCGCGGATGCTCGCGAGGACGGGCATCTCGCGGGCCGCCCACTCGATCCGCCGCGCGCCGGCGCCCGCGAGGCCCATGTCGCTGACATCGATGGTCATTGTTTCTTCTCCTTCAAGGCGTCGAACAGCCGCTCCCACGCGGCGCGGCGTACGGCCGGCCCCTCGATGAAGGGCGCGTGGGTGACGTAGCCGAGTCGCTCGTAGACGGCGATGGCGGGCGTGTTCTCCTGGCGGACGTTGAGGACGACGTCGCGATGCTCCTCGAGCGCCGCTTCGGTGACCGCCGAGGTGCACGACGTCGCCATCCCGCGCCCGCGGTAGGCCAGCCGCGTGAGCACGTTCCCGACCGCGGCGATGCCCGAGCGCGTGGAGCGCACGTGCGTCCCGGCGGCGGCCACGAGCGAACGACCCTGGTACACGCCGAAGTAGATCTCGCGGCGCAGCCGCTCGGGCGTGAAGTACGTGCGGGAGGCATGGCCGTAGAGGTCGACGACCGCGGCGAGGTCCTCTGGCCCGAGCCGTGACACCTGCTGCGCGACACGGGGCCGGAACGTGCGCACGTTCACGGCCATGCGTTTCATGACGTCGGAGCGCTCGAAGCGGTACGTCGCTTCGACCGCCGGCCGTCCGGAAGGGCTTACCGCGAGGAGGATGCGCGGCTCCCGTATCGCCTCGCGGAAGAGCGCGGCGAGCGGCTCGTTCGCGCCGATCGCGAAGCACGGCCGGAATGGCAGGCCCTCGACGACGAGCGCGAGCGCACGGATCTCGCCGTCACGCCGGGCGACCCACCAGCGCGAGCCCTCGAGGTCGGGCTGGTCGACGTCCGCGAGGGCGTAGGCGGCCAGGACACGGTCGTGCTCGAGGAAGGCGCGGGCCTCGTCGGCCGTGGCGCCGGGGTCAACCTTGATCTCGGACGCGAGCGGGGCCGCGGTCATCGGTCCTCCATTACAAGGGAAAGGACCAAGCGGGCCTCCGCCGGTCGCAGGTGCCAGCCGATTCTACGCCTGTATGAGAGTGACGACCTCGTAGCCCTGTAGCTTGTCGCGACCCTTGAGCGCCGTGAGCTCGATGAGGAACGCGCACGCGACGATGTCGCCCCGTAGCTGCTTCACGAGCTCGATCGTGCCAGCGACGGTGCCGCCGGTCGCGAGGAGGTCGTCGACGATGAGGACCTTCGCGCCGGGCTGCAGAGCGTCCTTGTGCATCTCGAGCGTCGCCGACCCGTACTCGAGGTCGTACTCGACCGACACGACGTCAGCCGGCAGCTTCCCGAGCTTGCGGACCGGCACGAAGCCGACGCCGAGCTTGTACGCGATCGGCGCGCCGAAGATGAAGCCGCGCGACTCCATCCCGACGACCGCGTCGATCTTCCGCGGCCCGATCCGCTCGAGGAGCCCGTCGATCGACGCCTTGAAGGAGTCGCCGTCCTTGAGGAGCGTCGTGATGTCCTTGAAGAGGATCCCCGGCTTGGGGAAGTCGGGGACGTCGCGGATCTTGCTGGCGAGGTCCTTCGTCTGCACGGCCATGGCGCTAGAGATTAGCGTTCGCGCGGACGGCGATGAAGCTCGACCTCCACACCCACTACTACCCGCCGGCGTACTTCGAGCGCATCGAGCGGAGCGGCGGCGACTTCTCTTTCGGCGCGAGCCCCACCGGCCAGCGGATCATCCGCTACAAAGGCGCGCGCTTCTTCGGGGTCACCGCGCCGATGACGGACGTCGGCAAGCGCCTCGAGGACATGGACCGCGTGGGCATCCATGTCGAGGTCCTCTCGCTCTCGACCCCGAATGTCTTCTTCGCCGAGGGCAGCGCGCAGACCGACGTCGCGCGCATGGTGAACGACGCGTACGCCGACCTCATCGCGAAGCGGCCCGGGCGGTTCCTGGGCTTCGCTTCCATCCCGATGGACGACCCCGACGGCGCGCTTCGCGAGCTCGCGCGCGCTCTCGACGAGCTGCGCCTGCAGGGCGTCGTGCTCCTCTCGAACATCCGTGGCCGCGCGCTCGCGGACCCGGCCTACCGGCCGTTCTTCGCGGAGTGCGACCGGCGGAAGGCTTGCGTGTTCGTTCATCCGATGATCCCGGCCGCGGCCGAGCCCTTCGGCGAGTACGTGCTCGGCCCGATCGTGGGCTTCCCGTTCGACACCACCCTGGCGGTCGCGCGTCTCTGCTACGCCGGCGTTTTCAAGCAGCTGCCGAACATCCGCTGGCTCATCGCGCACGCGGGCGGCGCGATCCCGTACCTTCTGGAGCGCCTCGACTCGGGTTGGCGGGACTTCGCGGAGTGCCGCGCGAATATCGACGAGCCGCCGTCGACGTACCTGAAGCGCCTCTACTACGACACGGTGACGTTCGCGCCCAACAACCTGCGGCTGCTGCGCGACGTCGTCGGCACGGACCACCTGGCGATGGGGAGCGACTACCCGCACCTTCTGGGCTCGATCGACAAGGCGATCAGCTCGATCGAGGGCCTCGACTGGGACGCAACAGAAAAGGAGCGGGTGTTCAGCGGAACGGCGCTGGCGCTGCTCGCGAACCTTCCCGCGCGCCTAGCTCACGTGGTCTGAGGCGAAGAGCCGCTCGACGCGGTGCGTGCGCCCGTCGGTGACGACGACGCTGATGTTGGTGTTCGTCGCCGGGCTGCGGTCGAGCCGGGGCAGGATCCCCAGGAAATGCGACAGCAGGATGCGGTTGATGCCGCCATGGCCGACGACGCAGATCGTCTTGCCGGGGTTCTCGCGCGCGAGACGATCGATCGCGCCTAGCGATCGCGCGACGACCTGCTCGAGCGTCTCGCCGCCGGGCCAGGCGACGAACCCGTCGTCGCGCCAGTTGGGGAGGCCGCGCGCCTCGTCGAACGCGGTCCCGGTGCGCTCGCCGACGTCGATCTCACGCAGATCGCGTACGACCTCGACCGGCACCGCCTGCCGGCTCGCGATGACGTCGGCGGTATCCCGCGTGCGCGAGAGGTCGCTCGAGACGACCTTGTCGAACCGCACCTTCGCGAGCTCGTCGGCCACGGCTTCGGCCTGCTTGCGGCCCTTTTCGGTGAGCGGGCTGTCGGTCTGTCCGGCGAAACGTCGCGCCGCGTTCGCCTCGCTCTCGCCGTGACGCACGAAATAGAAGGTGGTCGGCGCGCTCATACGCCGAGATGTTCCGCGACCGCGCTCCACCCGGCCACCCGGCTGATCCGCTCGTGCGCGAGCTCGCGATTCCACGGCTGGTCGAAGAGGAAGACGCGGATGCCGGCGCTCGCGAGCGTCTTCGCGATGACGACGTCGTCCTCGCAGAAGGCGTCGAGGCGCAGCTCCTTGGCGAGGCGCGCCTTGTACTCGGCCGAGCTGCTCGGGTCGTAGCGGCCGCGCGGCCAGTCCGGGTTGAAGTCGCCCATGGGCTTGAGGTGGACGGCCTTGGCGTGTCGGAGGATCCCCTTTTCGCGGAGCCAGGTCTCCGTCGTCATCCGCCGGCGCTCCGCGCGCGCCGTGACGAAGAACAGGTCGTGGCCGGCCTCGACCATCCGCTCGAGGACCGCCGGGCACTCGGGGTAGATGTCGAGGTCGGCGAAGAACGTGCCGTCGTAGAGCTTGATGCGGAAGCGGTCGCGGTCGGCCGGGCTCACCCGGTCGTCCAACGAGGCGAGCAGGTGCCAGCCGATCTCACGCTCGTCGGGGAGCTCGACGCCGAATTCCTGCGCGAACTTCCGTAGGTACGGAACGGCGCACACGGCGATGACGTCGTCGAGGTCGATGCCGAGCTTCATCGCTCGCCGAAGCCGGCGAGCGCCTCATCAACGTTCTCCGCCAGGTGCGGATCTCCGCTTCGAAAGAGGGCTGCCTTCGGCCTGGCGGCAGCTTTGTGGAGACGCCCCGCGAAGATGGCCTTCAGGCGGCGGGCAAATTCCGCGAGGGCATGGAGCATCCCGGCTATGGTCGCGCCTTTTGGACGCGGAGCGATCCGGGGGGGTCTTAGCGGTGGGCGAAGCTGGCGACGAGGGCTGGCAGGAGCGACAGCATCGCAAGGGTGATCGTCGTGATTGCCTCCCGCATGTGGTCGAGGAACATAGGGAGCAAGCGACCGATTGTCGTAGCAGCGTCGGATCACTGTCACGCGCGAAGACCGGCGAGAACGACCGCGTTGAACGCCCAGTGCGCGCCGATCGTCGTCAGCAGCGAGCGCGTCCGGAGACGGAGCAACGCGAACGCGACGCCGCCTGCGAAGACGACCGCGAACGCGCCGGCGATGCCGAGCGCGAAGAACGGGCCGCTCAGGTTCGTCTGCACGACGGTCGCGAGCACCGTGATGCCGTGCCAGAGTCCGAACGCGAAGGCGGACCCGGCGACCGCCCAGCGCGTGCCGCGCGCGGCACGGAGCGCACCCAGGAGCGCGCCGCGGAACGCGAGCTCCTCGGGGAGGACGACACTGAGCGGGAGATAGAAGACGACGTGCCGGGCGAGCTCGGCGTCGCTGACGGTCGCGAGCGGCATGTACGTAACGGGGCCGCCGAGGAGCGGCGGGAACCGAAGTACTAGGACCCCGATCGTCGCGACGACGGCGCCGAACACCGCGCCGAGCGCGAGCGCGCGCCAGCGTAGGGTGAGCCCGAGGTCGGCGCGCCCGAGGGCGCGAGCGCGCGCGAACGCGAGCGTGATCGCCGCGAGCGCGATGCCGAGCACGACGGCGATCGGGTCGTCGCCAGGGAGCTCCGGCTCGACGAAGTACGCGACGACGTTGCCCCAGACGACGAGGAGCGCGGCGAATGCGACGATCACGCGTCGTCCCGCGCGCCGACGGTCGCTTTGAGGAACTCGACGATCCGTCTCTCATCCGACCGCTGATCCCGGTACCGATCGGCCGCCTCGAGCAGCAAGCCAAACACGATGACGAGCGGGTACGTCGGCATTAGAAAGAGCGCGAGCACGCGTCTCGAAACGTCGTCGCCGAAGACCACCTGAAGCAAAATGAATTCCGATAAGAACACGACGACCGCAAGGATGAGAGCCACGTAGAGCGTGCCGACCACGCGATGGGTTGGTGCGCCAACGCGGAGGTCGAGCTGCGTGGCAGTCGAGCGGTCGCGAATCCTGAGAGTCCCCTCGATGAGAGATCGGTGTCCCGCGACGAATAGAACGGCCCCGCCCGTCTCTGCCGACGCCGCGCGGACCGAGCCCCGGCCTCCTGCCTCCGCGAGTTTGCTCTTGCATTCATCGGGCGGCAGCGGGCTCCAGAGGACTACGGTCCGGGCACCGAGAGGGAAGAGCTCTCGGCGCCTGACCGCTTTCACGAAATCGCCGACGCTCCGTGGCATGGAGACGTTGCGCGTCGTCACGCCGCGACGGTGTCGAGCAGCCGGGTGAGCGCGTCCCGCCAGTCGCCCTTCACGTCGAGCACCGAGACGCGGATCTGGCGCTGCCCGGTCTGCGCCTTCGGGAAGGCGCGCAGGATCGTGACGCGCGAGGTCGTGTCGATGTCGCGGCCGAGCACGAGTCGCAGCTCGGGACCGCGCGCGCGGACCTCGGTGACACCGGCCTTCGCCGCGCGGAGCTTCACCTCTACGCCATAGAGGAGGTTGCGCATGGGCTCGGGCGGCGGGCCGTAGCGGTCGCGCAGCTCGTCGCGGAGCGCGGCGAGGTCGTCGAGATCCGCGAGCTCTGCGATCCGGCGATATGTCTCGAGCTTGCGCTGGCGGCTCGGGATGTAGTCGTCCGGGATCGCCGTCGAGAGGGCGAGGTCGACCGTGATCTCGGGCAGCACGGCCTTCCGCGGCGACCCCCGCTGCTCGTTCACGGCCTCCTCGAGGAGCTGCGTGTAGAGCTCGAATCCGACGGCGGCCACGTGGCCGTGCTGCTCGGCGCCGAGGATGTTCCCCGCCCCGCGGATCTCGAGGTCGTGCATCGCGATCTTGAATCCGGCGCCGAGCTCGCTCGCCTCGAACACAGCCTGGAGCCGCTTGCGCGCGTCCTCGGTCAGGTGCTGGTCGCGTGTGTAGAGGAGGTAGGCGTATGCCTTCTCGGCGCTCCGGCCCACGCGGCCGCGCAGCTGGTAGAGCTGCGCGAGCCCGAGCTGGCCCGCACGGTCGATGACGATCGTGTTCACGCTCGGGATGTCGAGACCGGACTCGATGATCGTCGTGCAGACGAGCACGTCGTGCTCGGCGTCCGCGAACTCCACCATGACGCGCTCGAGCCGGCGTTCGTCCATCTGCCCGTGCGCGACGACGAGCCGGGCGTTCGGAACGAGCTGCCGCAGGCGGTGCGCCTCCTGCTCGATGCCCTGGACGCGGTTGTGGACGTAGTACACCTGGCCGCCGCGGTCAAGCTCGCGGAGGATCGCCTCCCGGAGGACGTCGTCGGTCCGTTCGATGACGTGCGTTTCGATCGGCTGCCGGTCCTCGGGCGGCGTCTCGATGACGCTGATGTCGCGAACGCCCGAGAGCGCCATGTGGAGGGTGCGCGGGATCGGGGTCGCGGTCATCGAGAGGACGTCCACCTCGGTGCGGAGGCGCTTGAGCGCCTCCTTGTGCTTCACGCCGAAGCGGTGCTCCTCGTCGATCACGACGAGGCCGAGATCTCGGAAGCTCACGTCCTTCTGCAATATGCGGTGCGTGCCGACGACGACGTCGACCTCGCCGCTGGCGATGCTCTCGACGACCGCGCGCTGCTCGATGGGCGTGCGAAACCGCGAAAGCATGTCGACGCGGACCGGGAACGTCGCGAGACGCTCGGCGAACGTCTCGAAGTGCTGCTGCGCCAGTACCGTCGTGGGCACGACGATCGCGACCTGCTTGCCGTCCATGACCGCCTTGAACGCCGCGCGGAGCGCGACCTCGGTCTTGCCGTAGCCCACGTCGCCGACGATGAGCCGGTCCATCGGACGGCCTTGCTCCATGTCGCGCTTGGTGTCCTCGATCGATTGCAGCTGGTCCGGCGTCTCGGTGTACGGGAACGCGTTCTCGATCTCGATCTGCCACGGCGTGTCCTTGGAGAACGCGAAACCAGGCGTCGCCTCGCGCGCGGCGTAGAGTCGGAGCAGCTCGCGGGCGATCTCCTCGGCGGCCCTCTTCGCCTTGCGTTTCGTGACGAGCCAGTCCCGGCCGCCGAGCGCCGACAGCGCGGGCGGCGTGCCGCCGACGTAGCGCGTCACCCTGTCGACGCGCTCGGTGGGGAGCGCGACGACGTCGGTGCCCGCGAAGCGGAGCTCGAGATACTCGCGCACGACGCCGGCGACCTCGCGCGTGACGAACCGCTCGAATCGTGCGATGCCGTGGTCTTCGTGCACGACGTGGTCGCCGGGCTTGAGGTCGGCGAGGAACGAGCCCATCGCGACGCGGCGGCGGCGCCGTTCGGGATGCCGTGGCTTGCGGAAGCCGAAGACCTCGGCGTCGGTGAAGACCCGCAGACCGAGCTCGGGGATCGCGAACCCCTCTGCGAGCGGGACCCGCGCGACGACCAGCGACCCCGCCGCCGGGACGTCCTCGACGGCGTCGCGCGCGACCGTCGAGACGTCGCGATCCTCCAGAAGCTCCGCCAGACGCGCGGCCTGGGGGCTCGCGACGATCCGCGTGTCGGTCGCTCCGCGCGTCGCTTCGCGCCCGGTGGCCCCTTCGCCCGGAGCCTCCGTCCCTGCGGCACCCGCGACCTCGCGGAGGAACTGGTCGAGCCGGCCCGCGTAGCTCGTGACGCTGCCCCAGCCCAGGCGCAGCGCGCGCTCGCTCGGGCGGACGCGTACCACGCCGTGCCGCTCGGCGGCCTCGTCGATCCGCGAGCGCGGCACGTATGGCGGCGGGAAGACCGCGACCGGTAGCCCCTGCGTCGCGAGCTCGTCGCGGCGCTCCTCCGCCTGGGCCTCGAGCGCGTCGTGGGCGAGATCGAGCTCGACCGTGTCCTCGAAGACGACCGTCGCCCGGTCGCCGAGGTGGTCCAGGAGCGAAGCGGTCGCGCCGAGCGCCGGCGCGAACGCGTCCGCGCCCGGGGCGTATCCCCCGTCCCGCAACGCGTCGACGAGACGCGCGTACGCCGAGAGATCGGTGGCATCGGCGGGCTCCGCCCCCCGGCCCCCGAGCCGACCCCAGGCTGACGCGATGAGCTTCTCGGCGAGCTCGGGCCCGCGCTCGAGCGAGAACTCGCGCGCCGGGAGGACGGTGAGCGCCTCGAGCGGCGACTGCGAGCGCTGGGTCACCGGGTCGAAGGCGCGGAGCGTCTCGATGTCGTCGCCGAAGAGCTCGATGCGCGCCGGCTCCTCGGCGGAGGCCGGGTACACGTCGATGATCCCGCCGCGCCGCGAGAACGCGCCGGGCTCGCTCACCTCGCTCACCGGCTCGTAGCCGAGGTCGAAGAGCCACGCCGCCGTCTCCTGCCACCGCAGACGATCGCCTACGCGGAGCGTGCGCCCGCGGCGGCCGAGCTCGTCGGGAGGGATCGTGTGCTCGAGCAGCGCGCGCAGGGACGCGACGACCGCGAACGGACCCGACCCTTCGTGAAGGCGCCAGAGCGTGAGGAGCCGCTGGTGGACGGCGCCGCCCGACGGCGCGCCCGTCTCGAACGGCATCGTCTCGCGCTCGGGGAACGGGAGGACGCGCTCCTCGCCAAGCCAGCCGGCGAGCTCGGCGCGCCACCGGCGCGCTCGGTCTTCGCTCGGCGCGATGAGCGCGACGGTACGTCCGCCCTGCGCGACGAGCGCCGACCACGCGAATGCCCGCGCGCCCGCGGTCGCATCGGTGAGGTCGACGGCGCGGCGATCCTCGAGGCGCGCGGCGAGGTCTTGGTACGGGTCGCTCCGCTCGAGGAGCGCGAGGATGCCGCCAAGTCGGGCAAAAGCCGGACGTGCGGGGGATCCGAAGGGGGCAGGGCCCCCTTCGACCCTAGCCATTGAACTTTTCCATCGCCCGGGTGATCCCGTCGCGCAAAGCCACCTCGACGGCCTCCGTCGCACGCGCGATCGCGGCCTCCGCCGCCTCCCGCTCGTCGGCCGTGAACGGCGCGAGGACGTGCTCGACGAGCTCGCCGATCTCCGCGGTCGGATCCGCCGGCGCGACGCCGACGCGCAGGCGAGGGAACCCTTCGCCGACGACACCCACGATCGAGCGCATCCCGTTGTGCGTGCCCGGACCGCCGCGCTCGCGGATGCGGATCTTCCCGAGCGGCAGGTCCACGTCGTCGTACACGACGAAGAGCGCCGCCGGATCCGCGCGATAGCGGTCGAGGAGCTTGCGCACCGCGCGGCCCGAGTCGTTCATGAACGTCTGCGGCCGCACGATCGCGAGCTTGACGCCGTCCAGCGAGCCTTCGGCGATCCGCGAATCCGCTGACTTCACCGCGAACTCAGCGCGGGCGCGCTTCGCCAGGCGCGAGGCGACCTGGAAGCCGACGTTGTGGCGCGTCGTGGCATAGCCCTCGCCGGGGTTGCCGAGACCGACGACGATCCGGTCGACCCGCGGCGGCGCCTCGCCACGACCGAAGAGCTTCGCGAGCCGCGCCATCACACCTCCAGTGGACGCCGAAATGGGCCACGCTCACGCGAGCGGGCCCTGCAAACGCCTATTTCTCTCCAACGATAGCGTGTGCCGCCGATGCGGCTCGCGTTGTTTGGCTTCGGTCACGTCGGGCGCGCGCTCGCTCGGCTCCTCCTCGCCACTCGCGATCGGCACGCGTTCACCGTCACCGCGATCGTCACCGCGCGCCACGGCGCGGTCGTCGACAAGCGCGGCGTCGATCTCGCGGCGGCGCTGACGCGCGAAAGGCTCGGTGATGACGCCGCGCCGATCGGCAAGCTCCCCGCCGACGTGCTCGTCGAGATGACGACGCTCGACGCGCGGACGGGAGAGCCCGCCCTCACCTACATCCGCGAAGCGCTCGGCGCGCGGCTGCACGTGGTCACGTCGAACAAAGGTCCGCTCGCCGTAGCGTTCCGGGACCTTCACGAACGGGCGCGCGCGAACAAACGGCTGCTGCGCTACGAGGCGACGGTCGCGGATTGCCTGCCGGTGTTCGACCTCGCGCGCGCCGCGCTGCCGATCGCCGAGATCCGCGAGCTCCGCGGCATCGTGTCGAGCACGTGCAACCACGTCCTCTCGATGGCGGCCAGCGGGGCCTCGCTCCACACGGCGCTCGCCGAGGCGCAGCGTCTCGGCATCGCCGAAGCGGACCCGAGCAACGATCTCGAGGGACACGACGCCTCGGCGAAGGCGGCCATCCTCGCGAACGCGCTCATGGGTACGGACCTCACGCCCACGGACGTGTCACGCGAGCCGATCGACGACGAAGCGGTTGCCGACGCCTGGAACGCGGCGGCGCAGGGCGACCGCGTGCGGCCGCTCGTGCACATCGTTCGCGAAGGCGACGGCGTGCGCGCGACGTTCGGTCCGCGCCGACTCGCCCCGGTCGACCCGCTCTACGCCGTCGACGGGTTCTCGATGGCGCTCGAGCTCACGACCGATCTCGCGGGAAAGGTCGTGGTACAGCTGCACGAGCCCGGTGTGGACCAGGTCGCCTACGCGATACTCATTGACCTCCTCGACATCGCGGCGAGCCGATGAAGGGGCTGGGGGGCTAATGTAGTATCATTGTGGACACAATGAAGTCTTCCCGGATCGGGATCCGCGCGCTGCGCGAGGGACTTTCCGGCGCGATCGATCGTGTCCGCAACGGGCAGGTGCTGGAGATCACCGACCGTGGACAGCCGGTGGCGCGCATCGTCCCGGTCGGCAGCGCGGGAGGATCGCTCGTCGATCTCGTCGCCTTGGGCAAGGTGCGCCCACCTCGTAGCACGGGGAAACTTCCTCGACCGCTCGAGCTTCCGTCGAGGATGACCACGGAAGAAGCGATAGACCGCCTCCGTGGCCGCTAGCGCGCCCAGCGCGTTCTACCTCGACGCTTCGGCGATCGTGAAGATTGTCGTGCGCGAACGCGAGACCGAGGCGCTCGTCGAGTACCTCGGTGACGCGGATCTCGTCTCGAGTGAGGTCGCGGAGATCGAGGTGCCTCGAGCGGCGTACCTTCGCACGGCTGAGGCGGAGAGCATTCAGCAGGCCGAGCTCGTACTCCGCCGATTCCATCTCGTGGCGTTGGATGACGAGCTGCGGCACGAGGCCGCGCGCGCGGGCCCGCCGGACTTGCGAACCCTCGACGCAGTCCACCTCGTGTCGTGCCTGCGCCTCGGACCGCGCGTCGGCGGGATCATCGTCTACGATCGCCGCCTCAGCGCGGCCGCCCGAGACCGCGGTCTGCACGTCGTGGCGCCGCCAGCACGCCGCCGCTGACGACCAACATGAAGTTCCCCACGTTCGACATGGAGCGCATGCAGTCCACGTGGGAGCACCGCGTCAAATACGACCTCTCCGAATCGGGCATCGAGGCGCTCACGCTCGAGGAGATCACGCGCGACCCCAAGGAGCTCATGCGTACGCCGCTCGGCTACGCCGAGGGCGTCGGGCGAGAGGCGACGCGAGCGCTCGTCGCGTCGTTCCATCCGGGAAACGAGGCGGACAACGTCGTCATCACGACCGGGACGAGCGAGGCGAACTTCCTCGTCCTCGCGACCCTCGTCTCCTCAGGTGACGAGGTCGTCGTCGTCATGCCGAACTACATGCAGGTCCACGGCGTCGCGACCGGGCTCGGCGCGCGCGTTCGCGAGGTCTGGCTCCGCGAGGAGCGCGGCTGGACGATCGACCTCGACGCGCTCCGGGCGGCGGTGAACGAGCGCACGAGAGTGATCTGCGTCTGCACACCGAACAACCCGACCGCGCAGATCCTCTCCGCGGGTGAGATCTCCGCGATCGTACGCATCGCCGAGCGTCACGGCACCTGGATCCTCGCCGACGAGGTCTATCGCGGAGCCGAGCGCTCGGGCGACGAGAGCCCGAGCTTCTCCGGTCGTGGCGAGCGCGTCGTCGTCACCGGAGGCCTCTCGAAGGTGTACGGGCTGCCGGGTCTGCGCATCGGCTGGATCGTGGGCCCGCGCGAGCGCGTCGCAGCGGCGCTCGAGCTGAAGGACTACACGACGATCGCCCCGCCCACGGTCAGCGAGGTCCTCGCCGAGATCGCGCTCGAGCGGCGGCGCAACCTCCTCGAACGCGCGCGTTTCCTACTCAACGAGCGCTGGCCCGCGCTCGAGGACTGGGCCGCGGCGCATTCGCGCGAGCTCCACTGGACGGCCCCGGCGGCGGGAGCGATCTGCTTCTTCAGCTACCAATTCCCGATCGACTCGATCCCGTTCGTCGACCGGCTCATCAAGGAGTGGAGCACGATGATCGTGCCCGGCGCGCACTTCCGGGCGGAGCGGCATCTGCGCATCGGGTTCGGGATGCCGCCGCGCATCCTCCACGCGGGCCTCGCCGCGGTCGACCGACTTCTCGCGTCGCTCGACTGAGCGCGTCTTCATCGAGCCGTCACGTTCCGCAAGAGCGCATAACCGCCGTTGCCGTCGTTCAACAGCACGTCGACGCGGCCGTCGCCGTCGAAGTCCGCCGGAAGCGCTTCGCCAGATGTCGGAAACGTCTCGCCGACGCGCTCGAATGTGGGCACGGGCGAACCGAGCGGAGGTCGGTGGAAGACCTGCGGCGGGCCGAATCCCTTCGCCCATCCCAGCACCAAGCCAGGCCATCCCGTCCCGTCGAGATCCGCGGGTCGCGCCGCGACGATCCACGTGAAGTCCGGCACCGGACCGAGCGTGATGAGATCGCTCCTATCGGTGAAGCGTCCGCCGCCCGCGTTGAAAAGGAGCTGGATACGCGGATTACGGAACTGCTCATCGTGGACCGACAAAATGAGGTCGGCCCGACCGTCGCGGTCGAGGTCCGCACTCTCGATGTGGATCGTTGCGCCTTTCGGGTCGAGACGTGGCGGCATGGAGTCAGCCGGCGCCGCGGTGAACGCCCCGTGCCCGTCGTTCAAGAGCAGGAGATCGCGCTCGACGACGCCGCCCTGGGATGCGCCCAGGACGAGATCGAGGTCGCCGTCACCGTCCACGTCAACGAGGCGACAGCTCGCGTATGCCGGCGGGCCCGCGACGAGACCGCGCGGCAGGCCGACGGTGGTCGCGCGGAAGTGGCCCACGCCGTCGTTCAGATAGAGACGCGGCGGAGCCGCGGGCCACTGGTTCGCAAGGTAGATGTCGATGGCGCCGTCTCCGTTCACGTCGCCCGCGCACGCGTCGTGGGTGAAGGCGAGCGCTCTCGGCAACCGTGCCTGGGTGTCGTCGACGAGCTGACCGGCCTTCGTGCCCATGAACAGGTGGCTCTGGCCCCCCGGAAACGGCGCTGCGTCAGGACCGTGGTCGGCGACGAACAGATCGGGCAGACCGTCACCGTCGAAGTCCGCGACCACCAGGTTGCGGGCGCCGGTCAGCGACGGGACACCGCCGGGGAACACCGAGGCCGTTGCGTCAATGAACGTGCCGCCATCGTTGTGGAGCGCTTGCAGCGTCGCGAACCCCTGCGCGGAGGTGCGGCTCCACGCGACCACGACGTCGGGGCGACCGTCGTGATCGAAGTCCAGCAGAGTCTCGAAGAACTCGTTGTCGAACCGGTCCTTGCCCGCGACCGGAGGCGGGATGCTGAAGCGCCTGGCCTCGAAGTGCAGCCCCGGCGACGGCACAGGAGCAGGAGGTGGCGCGATGGTCGCTGAAGGCGCTACGGGCGGCTGTGCCGGCGACGTCGCCGGGCCCGTTGAACCGGTGCACGCGCTGGCCAAGAGGGCAACGGCGAGCGCGGTGAATGGCGAGACGTGAGACCGGCACATCGCTTGCACGACCGCCGGGCAAGCTATCACTCGGAGGTCGTCATGGTCCTCTCGATCTCGTTCATCCTCGCGGTCATCGCCCTCATCTGCGGCATCCTCATGCTCGTCTCCGGCCGCTGGTCACGCTTCCCGCTCGCCGCGATCGCGATCATCTGCCTGGCGCTCAATCAGAGCGGTCTCATCAAGTGACCTAGGGCGCTACAGGTCGCCCGTCTGGTTGGCACCCGGGCTACCATGCGCCCACAAATGGCCGCTCGACCGGTCCATCTGTTCGAGGCCGGCGTCATCACCGAGCAGCGCTTGGCGGGTCTGGCGGAGGCCCCCGCGACGCTCGGACCGGCGATCGCGGAGCGCCTGGGCTGCGAGAAGCGCGTCCGCATCCCCTTCGTCCCGCGGGATCGGCTCCTCACCGCCGCTCGCGACGCGTGTCGCACGCTCGCCGACGGCGTCCTCGCGAGCATGCGCTCGGGCGCGACCTGCGGCGTCATCGGCGGCGAGTGCACGCTCGTCGCCGGCACGCTCTCCGGAGCGCTCGCGGCGGAGCCCGAGCTCCATCTCGTCTACTTCGACGCGCACGGCGACTTCAACACCCTCGCGACGACGCCCTCGCATTTCATCGGCGGCATGTGCCTCGCGCACGTGTGCGGTCGCTCGATCGCGCCGCTCCTGTGGCCAGGCTCGCGGAAGATCGCGGACGATCGCGTCGCGCTCGTCGGCGCGCGCGCGCTCGACCCGGGCGAGATCGGGAACCTCGAACGGTCCCGCGTGCTCCGCGTCCCGTTCGACGCCGACCGCGCGGACGCCCCGGGCCTTGTCGCGTTCGCCCGCCGCAAGCGCGTGTGGATCCACATCGACATCGATGTCGTCGATCCGCGCGAGTTCCCGGCTGTCTCGTTCCCCGCCCCGCGCGGGCCATCGCTCGCCGCGCTCCGCGAGGTCCTCCGGACGGTCGCCTCGGTCGCGGACGTGTGCGGCTTCGAGCTCTGCGCCTACGACCCGCGCAAGGATCGCGATGGCACGCTCGTCGGTCCGCTCGTCGACGTCGTCTCCGAGCTGATGGCGCCGGTCGCGATCTAGGAGGGTCGTCGCGGCCCCGGGCCCCTCCGCCCGAAATCTGATTTTCTGATAGGATCGCCTTCATGGCCAAACGGATCAGCGCGACGGAAGCGTCACGCAAGTTCGCCGACATGCTCGACGCTGTCGAACATCGGAACGCGGAGTTCGTCGTCGAGCGCCGCGGTCGAGCGATCGCGGAGCTCACGCCGGCTCGGGCTGCCGCCGCAAAGGGTGCGACCTGGGGTGATGTGCTGCGCCTGTTCGACGATGGTCTTCGTCCTGATCCTGACTTTGCCCGCGACATGGCGCGAGTCCGTCGCTCGCGGCCGCGCCTGCGCAAGGACCCGTGGGCACGCTCCTCGACACGTCGATCCTGATCGACGTCGAACGCGGGCGCGGGACGATCCCGACGAGCGAGGACACCGCGATCGCGGCGATCACGGCGTCGGAGCTCCTTCAGGGTGTCCTCCGCGCCGATCGGGCGCACCGGGCGACGCGGGGATCCTTCGTCGAGGGCATCCTCGCGACGCTTCCGACGATCCCGTTCTCGTTGCGGATCGCGCGCGTTCACGCCCAGATCTGGGCCGAGCTCGCGAGGGCGCGCGCGACCATCGACGCCGCCGATCTAGAGGTGGCCGCGACAGCCATCGCTCTCGGATGGGATCTCGCCACCCTGAACCGGAAGGACTTCGCGAGGATCTCCGGCCTTAGGCTCGCGCCAGCGCTGCCCCTTCTCTGAGCTAGCTAATCCGCGTCGAGCGTGTTTCCCACGGTGAGCTCGCTGAGCCAGTCCTCGAGCTGACCGCCGGCTCGGCCGTCGTCGCCACGCAGGGACTTCGCGAGGCGCGTGGTGCGCGGTGGCTCGGGGAGCGGCCGCGCCGCCCAGTGTCTCGTGACGTTCGCGAGGTCCTGAGCGGACGCGGCCATCTTCTCGTTACCTCCTGCTAGACGTCGCTGTACAGATAGAACTCGTACGGGTGCGGCCGGAGCGCGACCTCTTTCGCGCTCTGCCGCTTGATGCCGAGCCAGGTCTCGATGAGGTCCTCCGTGAAGACGCCGCCGCGCATGAGGAAGTCGCGGTCCGCGTCGAGCGCGTCGAGCACCTCCTCGAGCGATCCGGGAGTCTGCTTGATCTTGCGCTTCTCCTCGTCCTCGAGGTCGTAGAGGTCGACATTCATCGGCTCGGGAGGCTCGATCTTGTTGAGGACGCCGTCGAGCCCCGCCATGAGGCACGCCGAGAACGAGAGGTACGGGTTGCAGGACGGGTCCGGCGCGCGGAACTCGAGCCGCCGCGCCTCCGGCTTGTCGAAGTATGTCGGGATCCGCACGCAGGCCGAGCGGTTGCGGATCGAGTAGACGAGGTTGATGGGGGCCTCGTAGCCGGGAACGAGACGGCGGTAGCTGTTCGTCGTCGGCGCCGCGAACGCGAGGATCGCGGGCGCGTGCTTCAGCAGGCCGCCGATGTAGTGCCGCGCGGTCGACGACAGCAGCATGTCACCGTCCTTGTCATAGAACGTGTTCGACCCGTTCTTCCAGAGGCTCTGGTGCGTGTGCATCCCGGAGCCGTTGTCGCCAAAGAGCGGCTTCGGCATGAACGTGACGACGTAGCCGTTCTGCGCGGCCACGTTCTTCGTCACGTACTTGTACTTCAGGACCTTGTCGGCCATCTCCACGAGCGTGGAGAAGCGCATGTCGATCTCGGTCTGTCCGGCGGTACCGACCTCGTGGTGGTGGACCTCGATCGCGATCCCCGCGTCGATGAGCGCGCGGACCATCTTCGAGCGGAGGTCCTGGAGCTTGTCGGCGGGCGGCACCGGGAAGTACCCCTCCTTGTAGCGCGGGCGGTGCGCGAGGTTCGGGATCCCGCCGTCCTTACCGGAGTTCCAGATGCCTTCCTCGGAGTCGATGTAGTAGTAGCCGAAGTTCTGCGCCTGATCGAAGCGGATCGAGTTGAAGATGTAGAACTCGATCTCCGGTCCCCAGAACGAGGTGTCGGCGATCCCGGTCGTGGGGAGGAACGCCTCGGCCTTCTTCGCGACGTAGCGCGGGTCGCGCGAGTACGGCCCCCGCGTGAGCGGGTCGACGACGTCGCATATGAGGTTCAGCGTCTTGACGCCCAGGATCGGATCGATGAACGCACTGTTCGCGTCAGGCAGAAGGAGCATGTCGCTCTCGTGAATGTGCTGGAAGCCGCGGATCGACGAGCCGTCGAAGCCGATGCCGTCGACGAAGAGGCCCTCGCCGAGCTCCTCGATCGGGATCGAGAAGTGCTGCCACGTCCCGGGCAGATCGACGAAGCGAAGGTCGACGATCTTCGTCTCGGTCTCTTTCGCGAGCTTCAGGACGTCCTTGGGAGACGTCTTCGGGCGAGCGGGTGCCGCGGTGGCGGGCCGCTCGGCGCGTTCCATGGTCAGGGTCATGTGTAACTCCCCACGCGTGTTTGAGCCAGAAGCGTGCTCCACAGGCTGTGCGAGGTGAACGGTCCCTCGGTTGCGCTTGTGTCGTGAAACGGTGCCAAAGCGGACGGCGCCGGGCTTCGGGCCATGACCATCCGTAAGAGGCGCTCCCTCATGGCCACGACCGAACCGAAACCTTCGTAGCGCCCTCTCGCCGCTGACCCCGGCATGCCCGACGCCGCAGGCTTCCGGCATGGACAAGATCAACAGCGGCGACACCGCCTGGCTCCTCGCGTCGGCGGCCCTCGTGATGCTCATGACGCCGGCCCTCGGGTTCTTCTACGGCGGCCTGGTGCGCCGCAAGAACGTGCTCGCGACGATCATGCACAGCTTCTTCATCCTCTGCCTCATCTCGGTCCAATGGGTCCTCTGGGGTTACTCGCTCGCGTTCGGACCGGACATCAACGGGATCATCGGCGGGCTCGACTGGGTCGCCCTCCGCGGGGTCGGTCAGGAGCCCGGCCCATACGGCGCGACCGTCCCGCACGAGGCCTACATGGTCTTCCAGATGATGTTCGCCGTCATCACGCCGGCACTCATCACCGGCGCGTTCGCCGAGCGCAAGCGGTTCAAGGCCTTCGTCGTCTTCACGCTGCTCTGGGCCACGCTCGTCTACGACCCGGTCGCGCACTGGGTCTGGGGCGGCGGCTGGCTCGGCAAGCTCGGTGCGCTCGACTTCGCGGGCGGCACCGTCGTGCACATCACGAGCGGCGTCTCGGCGCTCGTCGCCGCGCTCGTCCTTGGCAGGCGCGTCGGCTTCGGCCGCGAGCCGATGGACCCGCACGACGCGACGATGACCGTCCTGGGCGCGTCGCTCCTCTGGTTCGGCTGGTTCGGCTTCAACGCCGGCAGCGCGATCACCTCCGGCGGGCTGGCCGCGAACGCGTTCGTCGTCACGAACACGGCCGCCGCGATGGCCGCGCTCACCTGGATGACGGTCTCGTGGCTACACAAGGGCGCTCCGAGCGTCCTCGGCGCGGCCGCGGGGGCGGTCGCCGGGCTCGTCGCGATCACACCGGCGTCGGGGTACGTCGACGTATCGGCGTCCATCCTCATCGGCCTCGGCGCCGGCACGTTCTGCTACCTCGGGATCCAGGTCACCAAGCGCCTGCGCGTCGACGACGCGCTCGACGTCTTCGGGGTGCATGGCGTGGGTGGGGCCTGGGGCGCGCTCGCGACCGGCGTGTTCGCGACGGTCGCCGTGAACTCCGGCGCCGCGGACGGCCTCGTCTACGGCAACCCGGCGCAGCTCGGGATCCAGGCGATCGCCGTCCTCGCGTCGATCACGTACTCCGCGGTCATGACGTTCGTGATCCTCAAGGTCATCAACCTCTTCGTGGGCCTGCGGGTCGGCGAGCACGAGGAAGTCCTCGGGCTCGACGCCTCACAGCACAGGGAGACCGCGTACGTCTAAGTACTGGAAGATGGGCTGGATCGCAGGCTTGCCGCAGGCGAGCCCGGTCCACGACTAGAAACAAGGAGGTCGAGATGGAGTTCCTGGCGTTCGCGTCCTTCGCGGTCCTCGTCGTCGGCTGGATCGTCGCACCGTCGCACTCCATGCCAGCCGCGACGACCGAGCTCGACAAAGCGGCCTAGCTCCCGCCAAAAGCACTACAATCCGTCCTGCTAGGGGTGCGCGTCAGCGCTGAGAGGCGGTAACTCCCCGCCAACCCTGAAGACACCTGATCCGGGTCATACCGGCGGAGGGAAGCAGTGACGATCTCCCCAGAGACTCCAGCCTTCTTCGGCGCGCGGTTCTCTCTCTATCCCATGACCGACCGGTACGTGCCGGTCATCCTCGACGCGATCAAGGGACTCAAAGACACCGGCCTCGAGGTCGAGACCGACGACGTCTCGACATTCCTCGGCGGCGATCGCGACCGCGTCTTCGGCGAGGTCGAGCGCGTCTTCGCGTGCGCCGCCAGGAGCGGCGAACACGTCGTCATGACGCTCCTGCTCTCGCACGGCTGCCCCGGCGAGACGTACTGCGAGGCGACGGGTGACGTGCGGCCCGCGCCGAGCGCCGCGCGCCGGAACGGCAAGACCGGCGTCGAGGTGAGCGCGCAGTGGTCGCTCTACCCGCTCGGACGTCCCGAGTACATGGACGTCATCGACCGCGAGATCGGCCGCACACGGGAGGCAGGCGTCTTCGCGCGCGGCGCGCACTTCGTCTCTGCGTTGCACGGTGATCTCGGCGACGTCCTGCGCGCGGTTCGCACGTCCTTCGACGCGGCCTGCGCCGACGTCCCGCACGTCGCCGCGCACGTCACCGTCTCCACGAACAGCCCCACACCGAGCGGGAGGTCCTGACATGAGCTTCTCTCTCGCCCGCCTCGTCGGGCTCGCGGGGGCGTCAGTCGCGCTCGTCGCGTTCTTCCTGCCGTGGGTCACGTACACCCAGCGGACCTTCTCCGCCTTTGATCTCGCCACCTCGCTCCCGCCCGCGCTCGCGGCGGTCAAGGCCGGCGGCATCAAGGGCTTCGACGTCGGGCTCTGGGCCGTCGCGCTCGCCGCGGTGCTCGCGATCGTGTTCCTCCTCGCGTCCGCGGCGCGGCCCACCGATCCGCGAGAGGTCCGCTTCCGACTCTGGGCGACCGCCGCCGCGGTCGTGGGCCTGGCGTTCGCGCTGCTCTTCGTCGCGAGCG
>Ga0209237_1000461_pt1 | contig 22901 bp, 18 predicted proteins | sample GraSoi013_1_40cm_2_FD_185820 | JGI IMG/M metagenome (GOLD analysis project Ga0209237, IMG submission 185820) | Grasslands soil microbial communities from the Angelo Coastal Reserve, California, USA - Sample 10_02_2013_1_40cm (SPAdes) (version 2) | ecosystem: Environmental > Terrestrial > Soil >...
GGCCACGCCGATGCCCGGATCGTTCGTGAGCACCCGCTCGAGCCGCCGCCCCGCCGACGGCGACCCATCGGCCACGCTCACCTGTCCTGCGTGGAGCGAGTTTCCGATGCCGACGCCGCCGCCGTGGTGGAACGAGACCCATGCCGCCCCCGACGCCGTATTGAGCAGCGCGTTGAGGATCGCCCAGTCGGCGATCGCGTCAGAGCCGTCCTTCATGGCCTCCGTCTCGCGGAACGGTGACGCGACGGAGCCGGTATCCAAGTGGTCGCGCCCGATCACAACGGGTGCGCTGATCTCGCCCCGCTTCACCAGGTCGTTCAGCGCGCAGCCGAATTGCGCCCGTTCCCCCTGACCCAGCCAGCAAATGCGCGCGGGAAGCCCCTGGAACGCCACCCGCTCCTGCGCGAGCCGGATCCAGCGGTGCAGGTGCTCGTGCTCGGGGAAGAGCTCGAGCACCAGCCGGTCCGTGCGATGCAGGTCGCCCGCGTCGCCCGAAAGCGCCACCCACCGGAACGGCCCCTTGCCCTCGCAGAACAGGGGCCGGATGTACTCGGGAACGAAGCCTGGGATCTCGAACGCGTCGGTCACCCCTGCGTCCCGCGCCTGGGTGCGGATGTTGTTGCCGTAATCGAATGTCACCGCGCCGCGACGCTGGAGCGCGAGCATCGCCTCCACGTGGGCCGCGATGCTCGCAACCGACCGCTGCACGTACTCCGCTGGCGCGCTCCGTCGCAGCGCCGCCGCCCGCTCCACCGTGAGCCCAGCGGGGATGTACCCGTTCAGCAGATCGTGGGCCGATGTCTGGTCCGTCAGCGCGTCAGGGACGAACCCCCGGCGGGCGAGCTCGGGCAGCACCTCGGCACAGTTGCCGATCAGGCCGACCGAGACCGGCCGCGCCGCGCGCTTCGCCTCCTCACACCAGCCCACCGCCTCGTCCAGGGAGGCAGTGGAGCGATCGAGGTAGCGGGTCTCGAGGCGGCGCTGCACCCGCGCCGGATCCACCTCCACCGCCAGGCACACCCCTTCGTTCATCGTCGCGGCGAGCGGTTGTGCGCCTCCCATGCCTCCCAAACCCCCGGTCAAGACGATGCGCCCGCGCAGCGATCCACCGAAGTGCCGCCGTGCCACGGCGCCGAACGTCTCGTAGGTGCCTTGCAGGATTCCCTGGGTACCGATGTACATCCACGACCCGGCGGTCATCTGGCCGTACATGATCAGGCCCTGGCGCTCGAGCTCCCGGAACACATCCCAGGTCGCCCAGCGCCCGACCAGATTCGCATTCGCGATGAGGACCCGGGGAGCCTCCGGGTGGGTCGTGAAGACGCCGACCGGCTTGCCCGACTGAACCAGCAGGGTCTCGTCGTCGGTCAAGGTGAGAAGCGTGCGGCAGATCGCGTCGAACGCCGGCCAGTCCCGGGCCGCCTTCCCGGTGCCCCCGTACACGATCAGGTCCTGCGGTCGCTCCGCCACCTCCGGATCGAGGTTGTTCATCAGCATCCGGAGTGCCGCTTCCTGAATCCAGCCCTTGCAAGTCCGATTGGGTCCCCGAGGCGCGCGCACGGTTCGAAAGGCCGTCACGGTTCGCGATCCTGCATCGTCATGCTGCCTCCGGATCGAACTTGCCCTCGCGGATCCCGCTCGCGATCCCTTCGACGTCTTCCGTGAACGGCCGGTCGCCGTCGAGTGCCGCGGCCACCGTGCGCACCGCCGCGTACGTGCGTCCCACGCCCTGCCCGGGCTTGAGCGGCTTCAGAAATTCGAGCCCCTGAGCCGCCGCGAGCAGCTCTACCGCGACGATCCGCGCCGCGTTCGCGAGAATCCGCTCTGCCTTCCATGCGGCAGTCATGCCCATCGGGACGATGTCCTCCTGGTTCCCCTCGGTGGGCACGGATTGGACGCTCGCCGGTGTCGCGAGCACCCGGCACTCCGCGACCAGCGCTGCGGCCGCGATCTGTGGAGTCATGAACCCGGACTCGACGCCCGGATCCCGGGCGAGGAAGGGCGGCAGCCCGGAGGACAGGTCCGGGTTGACGATGCGCTCGATCCGCCGTTCCGCCAGCCCCGCGAGCGTGGCGAGCGCGATGCCGATCACGTCCAGCGCCAGGGCGATGGGCTGCCCGTGAAAGTTGCCGCCGGACAGCACGTCGTCGTCGAACACGAGCGGGTTGTCGGTCGCCGCGTTCAACTCGGTCGTGACCAGCCGCTCCGCGAACGCCAGCCCTTCTCCTACGGCGCCCAGCACCTGGGGCGTGCAGCGCAGGGAGTACGCGTCCTGCACGCGCGGGTCGTTCTCACGGTGCGACTCGCGGATCTCCGAGCCGGCGAGCAGCTCGCGCAGCAGCGCCGCCGAACGTTGCTGCAGCGGGTGGGGGCGCGCGTCGTGGATCCGCGGATCGAACGGCTCGGGGGTGCCCCGCACCGCCTCGAGGCTCATCGCCGCCGCCGCATGCGCGGTGCGCCACAGCACCCAGGCATCGTGCACGAGCAGCGCCGCCATGCCCGTCTGCGCCTGCGTCCCGTTCACGAACGCCAGCCCCTCTTTCGCCTCGAGCGTGATGGGTCGCAGCCGACCGGCCCGGAGCGCGGCGCCGTCCGCGCCTTCGCCGATCATGGCGAGGGCCAGGTGCGCGAGCGGCGCGAGATCGCCCGACGCCCCGACGCTCCCCTGCGAGGGAACGCGCGGGTGCACCTGGGCATTGAGCATCTCGACAATGAGCTCGGGCAGCGCCGGCCGCACTCCGCTCGTTCCGCGCACCAGCACGTTGGCGCGCAGCAGCATCATCGCCCGTACCGCATCCACGGACAGCGGGTCCCCCACACCCGACGCGTGGCTGCGGATCAGATTCCGCTGCAGCTCCCGCGTCTGCTCCGGCTTGATACGCACGTGGGCGAGCTTCCCGAAACCGGTGTTGACACCATAGATCGTGTCGCCGCGAGCGGCGGCGGCCTCGATCGTGCGGCGCGATGCGGTCACGGCGGCGAGAGCGTGCGGGGCGATGGCGACAGGTACGCCGTGCCGGGCGACGGCGACGACGTCCGCGATGGACAGGGAAAGACCATCCAGAGTGACAGGGGCTGGCATGCGGAAAGGAAGCTACTGCCCTGCGATGCGAGACGCCAAGTCGTGAAGGGCGTCACGGGGAAGCGTCACGAGAAAGCGTCACGAGAAAGCGTCACGAAACGACGCCCTTCCGTGACGCTCCCTCGTGACGCCCTTTCGTGACGTCGTTTCGTGACGCCGGCGTCTACCTCGAGGCTACCGCCTGCCCGCTTGTCGCCGGTCGTTTCGGCACCACGAGCTCCGGGTTCCCCGGATCCGTCTGCACGCTCCAGTCGAAGATCACGTACTGGCGGCCGACATGCGTCATCCGCAACGCACCGTAGTGCAACACCGTGCCGTCCACGATCTCGAAGACGTACCCGAATCCTGGCCGGGCGAGCAGTGAATCGCGGGAGTATCCGCTCGCGGGCGCGAAGTCTATGGCGGTAAGATCGGCAATCGGGCTCGTGCTGTAGAGCTGCAGGCTCGTCCCCGCGAAGACCGGCACGACCCATAAGGTCGAATCCGCGTGGCGATGAATGACGAAATCGATGTCGGTCCGGCTGCCGTTCTGGATCAAGCCGAGCTCGCTCGACTGGCCGACGCCGTCACTGTTGAGGTCGGACCAGAACCGGAACCCCGACGAATCGGCGTCGGTCTGGAACGCATAGACCAGGACGTTGCGCGCATCCGGACGCGGCGTGTCCTGCCGCAGCGGCGACCAGAGACTCTCGTAACCTTCCGTGCTGATCGCCGAAGCGCCGAAGCAGCGCGGTGTTCCGTTGGCAAGCAACGTGGCGAGGAACTCGTTCGACACCGTAGTGCCTTCGAGCACCCAGTCGGTGCCGCAAAACCCCGTGTCCAGATTGTAGCTGGCGCTGTACACACGATACCACTTGAAGCGCGTCGACTGAGCCGCATTGTCCGCCCATCCGAGGTGAATCGCCTGATTGAGCGAGATCGAGCCCAGCGTGTCCGGTGCCGGGAGCTGGAGCCGCTCGTCGACCGTAATCACGTTCGACGCGTTACTCTCCCCACCGCCCACGTCGACCGCTGTCACGTAGTACTGCAAATGCGGCACACCGTTGTCGTGAAACGTGTTCGACGTGGTCTCGCCGCGCAGCAGGTAGGAGCTCCCCGTGCTGCCGCGCGAGTAGATACGGTAGCTGGCGAGATCCGAGCTCAACACGTCGTCCCAGGCGAGCCGAATCCCGGCGGGGCGGTTGGGGTCGCCGCTCGGGTCGAGCTCGTAAGCAAGGTTCTGGGGCGGGGGCAGCGTGCCGGGGGGCAGCGTGCCGGTTGGAGCGGTGTTGGTCTGGCAGGCGCCGGCAACGAGGCCGGCGACGACCAGCATATAGCGGAGCGAGCGCCGCATGGCATCCTCAAGGCGTCAGGTCGCGCAGTCAGAAAGCACGCGGTGTGCCTACACGTAAGTCACGGGCGTCAGGGCAGTTGGCAACCGGAGCCGGGCCGCGTGTGTCACCTGAAGGGGACGGCTAGCGCGTGAAGGACTGCTGCTCGTAGTCGAACTTGATGTCGGGCTGATCCAGCAGGGCGACGTAGAAGCTGAAGGCGAAGTTGCCGTTCGGGGCCTTCAGAAACGAGAAGCTCGCGTGCCAACGGTTCAGGTCGCGCTCGAGGCGAATGGCGTGGGCGCCGAACTGTCGGGTGTCGAAATTATAGTTCGATTCCCAGGTCGCCGACCAGCGCGCCGTCGGCTGGAATGAGAGGGTGAATCCCACCTGCTGACTCCCAGCGCTGCCGCCGATGGATGTCGAGTCCGCCTGTGGGCGGGTCCGGATTCTGGTGTAGTTAAGCGACAGGTTGAACCCCTTGCCCCCACCGCCGATCGGCAGCGCCTCCGGCCCCACAGAGCGGGTCCGGTCAGGAGGGTTCGGAGTGCCACCCGGCGGGCTCTCGGTTCCAGCGGGCGGCGGTGTGGCCGGGGGCTTGCTCGAGGCGGAGCGCCCCCCTAGACCGAGCAGGGCGGCGATGCCGTGGATCGTCGCCGGCGTGATGGCGAACTGAGCCGAGACGTTCGTCAGGAACGGATCGAACTTCGCCGTGTCGGTGCCCACCTGACCCTTCCACAAGTCGTGCGTCACGCTCAGCCTGAAGCCCGGGAGCAAATCCGACGCGAACGCGTTGTTGATGAACGATGTCTGCCAGCCCGTGTGACCCGGCTGCTTCGCTTGCTCGAAATTGTAGGACAACGAGCTCGTGTTGATGCTCAGGAGCCGGATCTTGCGCGCCGCCTGCTGGGTCGTGTCACCCGGCGGCGGCTTGAGCTTGGCCTCGAAGTTCTGCGACAGGCCCAGGCTGATCGTTTGCTGGGGATCGCTGCGCGTGGTGAAGTTCCGGCGCGTCGGATCGAGCGCGTACGCGAAGGCCGAGTCGACCGTGGATCCCGGCGCGTAGGCGTAGCTGATCTGCGGCGAGATCGCATGGCGGATCCGGGCGATCGGCCCGATCCCCGGGAAGAACCCGAAGAAGGTGGGACTCAGGCCGGCGCTGAACTGGAGCCGCTTGCCTTGCCTGAGGAATTGCCCGTTCGTGAACTGATTTCGGACCATGAACGGCCCCTGAGACGTCTGGTTCACGATCGCGATGGCCGGTTGGAGCTTCCAGGTTCCCGTGAACAGCGAGGGCAGGTTGATCCCGGTTTGCCAATTGATGGTCGTACTGAACGTCTGGTCGAAGAGCACTCGGCGGCGCCCGCCCGGGGCGGTCGTATCCGGAATGTCGAACTGCTGCCGCGCGTTGCTGATGTTGTCCGCCACGTCGAAGCTATTGCTCCAGTTCCAGGGCCCGACGCGGAGCGGTGTCTGAAAGCTCAGGGTTGTGGCCCGGTTGTCGGCGAACAGCGTGTCCAGGGCGCCGCCGGGAAGCAGCACCGGTGCCTGGACCTGGTGGAACGCTTGCTGATTGTTGAACGAGAACCCGGGCGACCAGGTGATGGACGGCGTGATGTTGATCGGGGACGGTGCGAGGCTCACCGTCGGTATGGTCTGCGACACGAGACCGCTCCCGACCTCTTGCCGCCGGTTTCCGCCGACGCTGAGCGTCCCCCAGTCGAACTGCTTGGTAAAGCTCATCTGCGAGGCGAGGGCCGCGGTCGCGAGGAACGGGTTCACCGTGTTGGTCTGAATGACACTGGTGTTGCTCGAATAGTCGACGCTCGCGCTGAACCGCGTACGCGACGAAAAACGCTGCTGGTGCTGCCAGCCGAGGCGGATGGAGGAGCCGGGTACGTCGAGCAGGCCATAACGCTCGAACGAGATACCCCCGTCGATGAACCGGTCGAGCCACCGATAGCTGCTCTTGGCTCGGAGCGACAGGTACCGCGCGGCGTACCAGTCCGCCGAAACGAGGAAATCGAGGTAGTCGTTGATGGCGAGGTAGTACCCGACGTTCAGCACGTGGCGTTGGTAGCTGCGGACGGGGCGGACGATGTCGTTCAGTCCGAAGCGCGGCACCAGGATGCCGCTGCGCCGCCCCTTCCGGACGTCCTGGAAGATGAACGGCAGCCACATGATCGGGACGTCGTGGACATAGAGTACCGCCGGGCGCGCCACCATCACGTTCTTGTTCAGCCACTTCATCTCGCCCGTGGAGAAGTGATAGTCGGGCACGGGCTGCTCGTCCGACGTGACCTGGCTGTTGGCCCCGTACAGGCGCGTGGAGCCCGAGTCAACCGCGAGGTCGCCGCGCACGATCCACTTGCCGGGGCCCTGCTGGAAGTTGGTGAGCGCGTTGTGCACGGTGCCACGCTTGAGGCAGGTATCGTACCGCATCGCTTCCCCTGCCATGACCGTCGCCTGATCGAACAAGCGGGGATCACCGATCGCATCGAGCCGACAGCTCCGCTGGTGGTAGCGGATCGAGTCCGATTCGACCTTCGTCCCTTCGCGCTCTACGTACGCCTCGCCGCGGAGATGAATGGTCTCGGTATCGCCGCCCTGGACGATCAGGGTGTCGGCTACATACTGCGTGACGCGGTACCCCCGCAGCTTGAGAAGCGAGTCGATCACCGCGTCGGACGCCGGGAAGCTCCGGGTCGGGCCGGTCGGCAAGCCGAGCCGGCGGGCGGTCGCGGTGTCGAGGCGGCCCTGGGCGGCCGAATCCGCGGCGGTGCGCGGTGGCGTGGTGTCGGGCCGGGCGGGGGGGGGAGGGGGCCGCCTCGGTACCTGGGCGTCGAGTGCGCCAGCGGCAACCAGCAACAGGGCGGCCACCCCGGCGGCGCTCGCGGCGCCGGCGCGCGCTCGGCGTGCGCGCCGCCTGTCGACCACCCACGCGCACCAGATCCCGACCTCGTAGAGGAGCCACAACGGCACCATCATCAGGACCATGGAGACGGCGTCGGGCGGCGCAAGCAGTGCGGCGGCCACCGCCGAGATCACGATCGCGTAGCGGCGGTTGCGCGCCAGAAAGTGTGGTGTGACGAGCCCGAGCGCAGCCAGGATCACGATCACCAGCGGTAGCTCGGTCACAAGGCCGAACGCGATGATCAGCTGCGCCGCGAACGCGAAGTACTTGTCCGCCGTGATGAGGGGGTCGAACACCCCCTGCTGGAAGCTCAAGAGCACGGCCAACGCCCGCGGCAGCACCCAGAGGTAGGCCGCGGCGGCCCCCGCCAGGAACAGGAGGGCGCCGATCGTCAGCGCCGGCACAATGAGTCGCCGCTCCCGAGGGTAGAGCGCCGGCACCAGGAAGGCCCACACATGGTATCCGACCACCGGCGACGCAATGACCAGCCCCAGCACGAAGGCGAACTTCAGGGTGATGAAAAACGGCTCGGTGGGACCGGTGACACGGAGCTTGCCGCCAGGAATGAGCGGCGCGATCGGCCGCATGAGCAGACCGATGACGTCCACGTGCTCGACGATGATCCAGCCCGCCAGCGTCCCGACGACGATCGCGAGCAGGCTGTAGAGGATGCGCCAGCGCAGCTCCTCGACGTGGTCGAGGAAGGGCATCTCGGCCCGGTTGTCACGAGTCTCCGACACGCCGGCCCCCCCCGACCCCGGCCCCGGCCCTGGAGTGGCTACCGCCCCAGGCGCTGGAGCTTGTCGCGCGCGAGGTTGGCCTCTGGAGAGCGGGCGTAAACGGCGATCACCCGGGCGTAGTACGTCCGTGCGGCCGCCTTGTCGCCCCGCTGCTCGGCGAGGAAGCCCAGCTTGTAGAGCGCCGACGGGGCCCGCGGCGAAGTCGGATAGGTCTTCACGACCTGTTGATACACCGCGGCGGCCGAATCCGTGTTCTCCCCGGCGAACGACTCACCGATGAAATACAGCGCGTCGGGCGCCCGTTCGTTGGTGGGGAAGAGTCGCAGGAATTCGCGAAAGGCCTGTCGCGCCGTTCCGTACCGGCTGGCCCGGTACTGTTGATACGCCAGGTCGTACATCTGGTCAGGCCCCGGGCCCGCCGGATTACCCGACGGCCCGACCGGTCCGCCGGGACCGCCGCGGCTGGTATCCAGGACCGGCACCGGCTGGCGGGCCTGCTCCTCGAGCCGGCCGCGCAGCTCCGTCAGCCGCTGCTGGCTCTGTCCGGTCAACTCCTGCACGCTCACGAGCTGCTGCTGGACGGCCAGCAGATCGGTCTTGACATCGCCACGCAGCTGCACTAGGTACGCCTGCTGCGCCGCCACCTTCTCCTGCACCGCGCGGAGCAACCCGCGGACCGTGTCGATTTCAGCGGCGCGCTGACTGTCGGCGCGGGCGCGCTCGACGCGCAGCGCTTCGACCCGGAGCTCGACGCGCCGGACGTCGCCCTTCAGCGCGCATCCGCCGGTGAGCCCCAGGGCGAGCACGAACGGCCGGGCGTGTTTCAACCGTCGATCCGGGTCACGGCTGCTTCAGGCTCTCGCCGCCGGAGAGAATCTCGAACTCGTCCCGGCGATTCTGCGCCCACGCGTCCTCGTCGTGTCCGGAGGCGAGCGGCCGCTCCTCGCCGTACGACACGGTCTCGATGCGGCCGCCATCGATGCCGTGACTGACGACGTACTGCTTGGCCGCCGTCGCGCGCCGGTTGCCGAGGGCCAGGTTGTATTCGTCGGACCCACGCTCGTCGCAATGGCCGCTGATGCGAATACGCAGCGCCGGGTTCGCCTGGAGGATCGCCACCTTCTGGTCCAGGACCGCGGCGTCCCCACCCCGGATGAGCGCCTTGTCGTAATCGAAGTGGATCATCGTCGCCAGGAGCGTCCGCACCGCCTCCGTCGACTTTCCGATCGCCGCGAGCGAATCGGCGATCCGCCGTTGGCGGTCCCGCTCGGCTTCCTCGCGCTCCTTGGCCTCGCGGTCCGCCCGCGCGATGGAGTCCGCGATACGCGCTCGCTCGGCTTCCTCGGCATCCGTGTTCGCCACCGGCACGGGCGTCGTCTCCGGCTTCTTGCCGCCGCACGCGGCCATGGCCGCCACGGCGAGACCGCTCAGCAGGAGCAAGGGTAGGCGTTTCATCGGTTGAAGTCCTCTCCGATTTCAAGGGGTCGACGATGCGGTCTCCGGCAACCGCGGAGACCACGCCGGCAGGCGCGCGCCGCTTTTCTGCAGCAGCGGGCGGATGCGGCCGGTTTCCACATCGATGATCCAGAGCTGCCGATACCCCGAACGATCCGACACAAAGGCCATATGACGGCTGTCGGGTGCCCAGGTTGGATCTTCGTTCCGCCCGACCGAGGTGAGCTGCCGCACCGCGCGCGTCCGCACATCGAGGACAAACACCTGCAAGGTGCCGCCCACGTCGCGGTGGAAGGCGACGGTCTGGCCGTCGGGCGACCACTCCGGCGCGTTGGACGAACCGGTGGCACCGTAGTCGAACGGCGCGAAGAGCTGCTGGTCCGTCCCGTCCGCCGCCATCGCGTAGATCTGCGGCAGCCCGGCTCGCGTCGACACGAACGCAATCCGCTGGCCGTCGGGACTGTAGGTCGGTGACAAGTTGTCGTAAAAGCGCCCCACGGTCAAGCGCTGTAAGCAGCAGCCGTCCTTGATGTTCACCGTATAGAGGTCGGTGCCTTCCTCGGTCGCGCGGCTGAACGCGAGCGTCTTGCCGTCGGGCGAGAACGCCGGCGTGAAGTCGAGTGCCTGGCCCGTGGTGGTGACGGGTGCGCGCTTACCGCTCGCGACCTCCTGAACGAACAGCTTCCCGTGACCCTGCCAAAACTCCATGTACGCGAAGCGACGACCGTCCGCGGCCCACGCAGGCGACATCGCCTGGTGATCGCTCGAGGACACGAGCCTCTGGTCGGCGCCGTCCTGATCGATGGTGTACACCTTGCCGTCCATCACGAACAGCACGCGCGTGGCGGCGGTGCCGCCCACGCCGAGCGCCGCTTCGAGGACGCGGTCGGCGAGCTGATGGACCACCAGGCGAAACCCGGGGTCCTTGAGCGCCGGCAGGCGGGCACGGAGCTCGCGCCGCACGCCGCCCGCCGCCACGTCGTGCACGGTGACGATCGTGGTATCGCCCGGTGCAGGCGTGACGGCCACGGCGAAGTCGGCGCCGAGCGCCTGGTACAACGGATAGTTGAGCGTGGTCGCGGCCGCTGCGCCTCCGCCCCCGGTTCCCCGCCCCGCGCCGCCTGCGGCCGGAGGGCGGGCGCCGGGTGCCGCGGTCGTGACACGGATCGAGTCACCCCCGGGCAGCGTGATCAGCTCGAAGCGGTCGCTGTAGTCGAGATCGCGCGACATGATGGTGTGCATCGAATCGAGCACCGGCGCGTGCGCCGGCAACACGACCATGCCCGGGCGTATCCCGGGTCGGTAAATGATGCCGATGCGGACTCCGCGATCGATGGCGGACGTGTCTTGAGCATCGGACGGTTGGACGGTCGGACCGATGGCCAGAGCGGCGAGGCCGAGGAGCAGCCGCTTCACTGGCGCTTCCCAGAAAAGTAGAAGCGCACGAACAGGACGTCGGCGTTCCAGCCGTCCGGGAGGGCCCGGAACGCTTTGAAGCGCCCCGCCTCTTCGACCGCTCCCTGCGCCTCCAGATCGAAGGCGAAGTTGCCGGAGCGCCGGATGAACTGCAGATCGCTCACCGATCCATCCCGATGCACGAAGAACGACACCTCCGCCTCGAGGGGAGTGCTCTGGAGCGGGCGCTGCCAGCGCCGCAGCACCTGCGCGACGATGTTCTGCAAGTACTCGGGGAACGGAAACTCCACGCCTTCCGTGCTCACCGTGGCGACGTCCGCGCCGGTCGACGGCTTCTCGCCGGGGAGCGGCGCCACGTTGGGCGTGGTGCGCGGCGCGGCCTCGCGCTTGGTATTGTCCGCCACCGGCGGCGGGGGCGCCGGGGCGACCGTGCTCTTCGGCGACTTGGCCTTCGGTGCCGGGGCGGGCTTTGCCTCGGCCGGTCGATCCACCGCCTCCGGCGCCTTGCGCGCGTCCTCGGTGGGCTCGGGCGCCGCCACGAGGTGCACACGGTACGTCGGAGGCGCGGGCTTGCGCGCGGCGGCCGCCCCGGCCACGAGAAACAGCCCCGCGAGCGCGTGCACCGCGACGGTGCCGACGAGTCCGACGCTGGCGCTCTCCGACCCCCGGGAACCGCGTCTCACCGCTGGACCACCTCCGGCTCGGCGACGAGGCCGACGTCGTTCACGCCCGCCGCACGGATCGCCGCCAGCACCCGCACCACGTCCGCGTAGGGGACCCGACCGTCGGCCCGGAGGTACACCCCAGTGGGGCGTTTGGTTCGCACGAACGCCGGAAACGTGGCCCGGAAATCCACGTACGAGAGCGCCGCCTGATCCATGAAGATGCGGCCCTCGCGGTCGAGGGTCACGACCAGGCCCGACTTGGGCTCGAGCGGCTTCGCCTCGGCACGGGGCAAGCGGACGTCCACGCCCCCCTGCATGATCGGCGCGGTGATCATGAAGATGATGAGCAGCACGAACGCCACATCCACGAGTGACGTGACGTTGATGTCGGCGTTCAAGGGCAGCTCGCCGTGCCCGCGCAGCCCTCCCCCTCCGCCGCCCAGCAGCCCGGCCATTAGAGCCTCCCTTCGCGCGCCATCGTGCCGATGATCTCCTGGGCGAATCCTTCCAGCTCGCCGGCGAACAAGCCGAGGCGGTTCACGAACAAGTTGTAGGCCATGACGGACGGGACGGCCACCGCGAGGCCAGCGACGGTCGTGACCAGGGCTTCGGCGACGCCCGGAGCCACCGCCGCGATGTTGCCGGAGCCACCGACAGCGATCCCGATGAACGCGTCCATGACGCCCAGCACCGTGCCGAGCAGGCCGAGGAGCGGGCTGACCGAGCCGAACGTCGCGAGCCAAGGAATGAAGCGCGCCGCGGCATCGCGCTCCGCCGCGACCTCCTTCGCGAGCACCATGCGCAGCGCCTCGAGCTGCGTCGTGGTCAGCGCGGTCTGGGTCGCCACGGCCGGCCCGTTTTCCTTCAACCCGCCCGGCTTCAGCTCGGAGAAGAAATTAATGCCCTCGCGCAGGAGCCGGTTGTAGGGCGAGGCAGGCAGCCGCATAGCGGCGTGGTAGGCGTCGTCGAGCCGCGTCGCGCGCTCGATCTCGGCCATGAAACGGTCGGCCTGCCGACGCATCCGGCGGAACTGCCACCACTTGAGGAAGATGAGATACCAGGAGACGATGGAGAACACGACGAGGATGGCGAGGACGAACTTGGTCTCGCGGCTCGACGTGAGGACCAGCTCCCAGGGCGTTGTGGGAACCGCCCGGCCCACCTGAAAGAGCACGCTGTCAGCCCTCCCTGAACGATTGCAGCGTCCGTCGCAGACCCTCACTGATGGCGACCCGCGCGCGCCACCCGAGCCCGTGCGCCGCTTTGTCCACCGCCAGCGCGTTGCGCCGCAGTTCGCCCGGGCGCGCGGCGGCGTGCTGAATCGCCAATCGGCGGCCCTCGATGGCGACGAGGGTCGCGGCGACGTCATTGACGGACGTCTCGACCCCGGTCCCGATGTTGAAGGCGCGCCCGTCGATCCCATCCACCGGCGGGAGCGCGCCACGGCTCGCGGCCAGGTTCGCGTCCACGACGTCCTGGACGAACACCATGTCCCGCGTCTGGTTGCCGTCGCCGAACACGGTCAACGGCTGACCCGCGAGCACACGATGCGCGAAGATGGCAACGACACCGGCCTCGCCGTGGGGGTTCTGGCGCGGGCCATAGACGTTGCCATAGCGGAGCGCCACAGTCTCGAGGCCGTACAACTGCGAGAACGTCGCGAGGTAATACTCCGAGGCGAGCTTGGCGGTGCCATACGGAGAAGCGGGCAGCTTCGGGGCCGACTCCACGAGGGGGAGTCGCTCGGTCTCGCCGTACACCGTGCCTCCCGAGGAGGCGAAGACCACGCGCTGCACACCACCGAGCCGGGCACCCTCCAGCAGGTTGAGGAGGCCCAACACATTCACCTCGGCGTCGAACAGCGGATCCGCGACGGAGCGCCGCACGTCCATCTGTGCCGCATGATGGTTGAGCAGGGTGAACCCGCCCTTGGCGAGGAGCTCCCGCGCGGCGGGCGCGCGCACGTCCGCCTGCACGAACGTCGCGCCCGCCGGGACCTGCTCCCGCGTCCCGGTCGAGAGGTCGTCGAGCACGGTGACGTCGTCCCCGGCCGCCAGGTAGGCGTCCGCCACGTGGGAGCCGATGAACCCCGCCCCACCCGTCACGAGAACCTTACGGGTCATCGCGCCGCTCCAGGCCGAAGAGCCGTTTGAGGGCTTCCAGCATGCCGTAGCCGCGCCCGGCCTGCGCGGCCTCCTTGAGGGCGATGGTGGGCTGGTGTAGAAACTTGTTGAGCAGCGTGTGGCTGAAGTGCTCGATCTCCCCGCGGTCGTCGGGGCTCAGATGCGAGAGGCGGCGCAGCGCGCGCTCCAGCTCGGCGGCGCGCACTTGGTCCAGCCGCTCGCGAAACTCCTTCAGGACAGGCACCACGACGAGCCCGCCGTACCAGGCCCAGAAGCGCTCGACCTCCTCGCCCACGATGCGCTCCGCCGCGGGAATGTCGTCGCGGCGCTCGGCCGCGGCCTGCGCCGCGACGGCCTGGAGATCGTCGATGTCATACAGGAAGACGTTCTCGAGCTGGGCGACCGCAGGCTCCACGTCGCGTGGCATGCCGAGATCGAGGATGCACAGCGGACGCCCCTGGCGCCGAGCGACAGCCGGCGCCACGCGATCCCAGGTGACGACCGCGTGCGGCGCTGCCGTCGAGGTGAGCACGATGTCGGCGTGGGTGAAGTGCTCCCACGCCTCGTCCAGCGTGAGGGCGCGCGCGCCGAGCTGCTCGGCGATCGCGCGGGCGCGCTCGTAGGTGCGGTTGGCCACCAGGGTAACCCGCACGCCCTCCGACGCGAGGCACGTTGCGGCGAGCTCCGCCATGTCTCCCGCCCCGAGGATCAGCGCCGAGCGGCCCGCGAGCCGCGTGAAGATCCGGGCCGCCACCGCCACCGCGGCGGAGGGCGCGGATGCCGCGCCGGTCGCGAGCCCCGTCTCACTGCGCACCCGGGCGCCGACGAGCAAGGCGGATTGGAACAGGCGGTGTAACACGGGCCCCGCCTGGGCCTTCGACGTCTCCCACGCGTCCCGCACCTGCCCTTGGATCTGCGATTCGCCGAGGATCATGGCATCGAGCCCCGCCGAGACGCGGTACAGATGGCGCACCGCATCGCGATCGCGCCGGGTGTAGCCGTACTCGCTGGCGCTGCGACCGCCGCCCAGGCGCTCCGACAGGATCGCCCAGACGGCTTCCGGCACGGCCTCGTCCGGCTCGGCGAGGTAGAATTCCGTGCGATTGCACGTGGAGAGCAGCACGCCGCCGCGCGCGCCCGCCGCCAGCACGCGCGCGAGTGACGCCGGCACTTCGCGCGGCTCGTGGGCAAAGCGCTCCCGCACCTCGAGCGGCGCCGTGCGGTGGTTCACCCCCAGGACAGTGATGCTCATCGTCGCCCGCTCAGAGAAACCGCTGGGTGCCCGGCGCCGCAAGCTTCAACGCGACGTACACGAGCAGCACCGCCGCGAAGCTCGCGATGCTCGCAAACGCGGCACGCCGGCCGGCCCAGTGGCGCACGACCCGTACGCCCACGGCCCATCCCAAGACGACCCAGGTGAGCATCCCCCACACCACCTGGGCGGCGTCGACCGACGCGCCCCCGGCGTACCGCACCCCAAACCCGAGCAGCACGCCCAGCGTCACGGTAGGGAATCCCAGCACGAGCGCCAGATGATTCAGCTGGTCCAGCCGCTCCAGTGGCGGGAACAACCGGAACACCGGCCCGAAGCGCTTCGCCTTCAGCTCGCGGAACTGGAGCAGGTAGAGGGCGGCGGCGATGAACGCGAGCGCCAGCATGGCGAGGCCGAACACGCTGACCGTGATGTGGAGGATCGACCAGGCGCCGCGCCCCGACGCAGGCGGGCCTTCCGGCGCGAGCCCGATAAGCAACGCGAGCCCGAGGAGCCCCGTCGCCAGCGGCCCGGTGAACACCCCCACGGCCGACGCGCGAAACAGGCCCTCGCTCGCCGCCTGCAGCGCCACCAGGAACAGGGCCAGCATGGACAGCGTCGGGGCGACGCCGAGAAAGGAGGTGAGTCGCGCGACGCCGATCACATGCGCCGCTAGCCCGAGCAGCGGGACGCCCAACCCGAGAGCACGCGGCGCCGGCCGGAGCCCGGCGAACGGTGCCAACGCGAGCGCGGCGGCCAGTGTGTACAGGCCCAGCGCGATCAAGTGCGGAACGAGGACCACGGGACGGAAAGCGCCGGCGCCGCGTGACGCGGTCACCGGCGGCCGATCAGGACGGCATCTTCCGGATGAGCCGCACCGGCATGCCCGGAACGAGTTTGGGGTGGCCGATATTCAGGATCAACCCCGAGGCCGAGTGATCGCGCGTGTGCACGATCTGGAGCACCACCTGCACCTGCTCGGACGCCGTGCCCGGCACTCCCGCCGCCGGTCGGAACACCTCGAACACGTCGCCAGGGATCACGCCTTCCGCACGTCCCCGATTGATGAAGACGATCTGCTGCGGACCGGCCAGCACGTGGAGATCCCGCTCGGCGATCACCACGCCTTCGAGTCCGCCGTCGACCGGGGTCGGGCGCACCCCGCCGGGGTCCTTGAACGGCTCGAGCGGCAGAGCGAGATGCCCGTCGTGGATACGCCCGAACTGCATGATCACGTCGGCAAGCACCTGCCGCCGCTGCAGCTCGGTCACGCGCGCGACGCCGACCGGAACGACGACCCCGCCCCAGCCGGAGATGTCGCGGTCGATCCGCACCATCAGCAACGAGTCACCCACGTGGTACGACGCGTTCCGCGGCGGCTGGATCGAGACCTGATCGAACGTCATCGCGGTCGAGCGGTCCGTGAGCCGCGGGATGGCGGGGATGGACGTGTTGCCGAAGACGCGACCGTAGGGGAGCCTCTGTTGCTCGGTCAAGAAGCCCGCCGCGTAGAACTCGCCCCGGCGCAACGGTCGATACGGCTGGTTCGCGTAGGCCCGCAGCACGTCCCGGACTTCCTGCGTGGCCGTGCGGCGCCGATCGAAGATCGTCTGATAGCCTTCGGTGGGCTCGGCCGGAGGCGGTGGCGCTTCCACCACCCCCGTCGTGTCGAGCATGGTCGTATCCGGCCCGACGGCGACGACGGTGTCGGGCGTGGGCACGGCGTGCACCGTGTCCCCGGGGCCCTGTTGTGACGGCGGAACCGTCGCCACGCTCCCCGACGCCAGACTCAACTCCTCGCCCGGATAGATCCAGTGGGGATCGTCGATCAGCGAGGTGTTCAACCGGTAGATCTCGGGCCAGAGGAGCGGGTCGCTGTAGTACAGCTGAGCGATGGACCAGAGGGTCTCACCCGTCGTCACGACGTGCGTGGCGGGCAATTGGCCCAGCGGGGCCGGCGCCGGCGCTGCTTGAGACGTGTCCGGCACCGCAGTCACAGTATCCGGTCGAGCCTGCGTCGTGTCCTGCGCCGCGACCGCGGGCGCCAGCCCCCCGAGCAGCCCTGCTACAAGGGCGAGCAGGGCTGCTCGTTCAGAACGGCAGATCGTCGTCCTCCTCATCCAGGGCCTCCGGGAACGCGTCGAGCGATTCCGCCTTGCCCCCTCCCTCGGACGCGACCTTGGCGGCGGACTTGGCCCGCGCGAAATCGCCGGACCCTTCGCCGCCTCCCCGAGACGACAAGAGGATCACTTCCCGCGCGATGATCTCGGTGGTGTACCGGGTCTGCTTCTCCCGATCCTCCCAGGTCCGGTACTCGACGCGCCCCTCCACGTAGATCCGGTCGCCCTTCTTCATATACTTCTCCGCCAGATCCGCCAGCTGGGCGCCTTTGTTGTTCCAGCAGATCACCCGATGCCATTCGGTCTTTTCCTGCTTCTCCCCACCCTGCCCGGTCCACTGCCGACTGGTCGCCAGGGACACCGTGGCGACGCGGGAGCCATTGTTGGTGCTCCGCACCTCGGGATCGGCCCCCAAGTTCCCGATTAGCATGACTTTATTGAGACTCCGGCTCACGACAGACCTCCAGACGCTGGGCGGGTCTGGACCAAGGGCGACAACAGTATATGACCCGCAAGTTATTCTGTCAATCAAAGATACGCCACTTGTGCTAAACTTTTGCAGACCTCCCCTCTGCAGCAATGGCAGCCCGTAGAACCACCGCATCCTCGACCGGTCGTCGGTAGTAACGCGCCCGGCGCGCGACCTCACCAAAGCCCAGTGACTCATACAGCTGTCGGGCCGCCGCGTTCGATGCCCGCACCTCGAGGTACACCGTGCGCACGCCGCGCCCGGCGAGCTCCTGGAGCACGCGCTCGACCAGCGCGCGCCCGATCCCCTGGCGCCGGTGTGCTGGCGCGACGCCCAGGTTGAGGATTTCTCCCTCGTCGGCGGCGCAATGCGCGACGACGTAACCCGCTAGGACGCCCCGCCGCTCGGCCACGAGGAACGGCACTCCCGCCGTCATGCACGACGTGAAGTCATTCGCCGACCAAGGATCGGAGAACACCCCTCGTTCGATCGCGCCGACGTCGCCGACGTCAGCCAGCCGGGCGGGGCGAATCGGGCAACGGGCGGCCGTGGCGCGCCTCCCATCTGGCCTGCGCTTCCGCAGGACGTCCGTACACGGGCTCCGCGGTGGCCGGGTCCTCGATGGTGCGGCCCGAGCCCTCGCGTTCCAGGAGGGCGAGGAGCAGCGTCGCCGCGGGGGGGAGGCTCTCGAGCGGCACCGGAGCGGTCCCGATCCAGCGGGCGACTTCCTCGCCGTAGCGCACCGCCCCGTCGCCCACGACCATCCGGGGCCGCATAGGCGCGACGCGCGCCAGCTCCGCCACTGTGAGCACGGAGGGCGCGACCAGTGTCTCCACGCGATCGGGGTGAAACACATACAGCGCTCCATAGACCTGTCCGCGGAGCGCATCGAAGCACGCCGCCACGGGCTCGGCCCCGAGCTTCAGCGCGGCTCCCGCCGCGGCGGCCATTAGCGAGGGAATGGCCCGGAGCTCGAGCCCGGCTTCGTGAGCGAGCCCTTTCGCGGCCGCCCACCCGATGCGCAGTCCGGTGAAACTCCCGGGCCCGTCGCCGACCACGACCCCCTCGAGATCCCCCGGCCGAATGCCCAGGCGGCTGAGCGCGAAGTCGACGAGACGAATGATCTCGGCCGCGTGACGACGGGCTCCCTGCACGTGCGCCCCGCTCTGCGCCGCCGGCGGCCGACCGACGGCGACGCTCGCGATCTCGGTCGCGGTGTCGAGGGCGAGCCATAAGCCGCTCATCCTCGCCCTTCCCCCCCCCGAATGCGGAGTATGGAATGCGGAATGCGCAATGCATCGCGCACGGTTCCGGACCCGAGGCGAACTCTCCGGATCGAACCCCGCCCTTCAATTCCGCACTCCGCATTCCGCATTCCGCACTCACGCGCCGCCCGCACGTCCGTCACCGTACCTCTTCGAGAACACGGATATCCGGCTCGTCACCGTAGCTCAATTGGAAGTGCCGATCCAGCGGCGGCAGCCAGGGCCCCGCGCGCTCGGGCCATTCGATCAGGACAATGGCTCCGTCGCGCACCATGTCGTCGAAGCCCAGATCCTGCGCTTCGGCCGGAGCCTGGAGGCGGTAGCAGTCGACGTGATAGAGGAGCCGGCCATCGGGCGTCCGGTACTGGTGGACCAACGCGTACGTCGGACTGGTGGCAAGGCCTCGCGCCCCCAGCCCGCGGCAGATCGCCTGGACGACCGTGGTCTTGCCGGTGCCGAGTTCGCCCGACAGCCCGATCACCGCCGGCGCCGCGAGCTCGCGGCCGAGCGCCTCACCGAACCGGTTGAGTGCGTCCGGGGAGAGGCGCATGGGGGGGTCGTACGGCGTCGCCGTCGGCCCGGAGCTCGAGGATCTGATCCCGCAGGACCGCGGCCAGCTCGAAGTCGAGCTCCTCGGCGGCGGCCTGCATCTGACTCTCGAGCAGCTTGACGAGCGCATCGCGCTCTGTGGCGTCGGTGGGGCGGTGGACGCCCGCCTCGGCGGGCTTGGCGGTCTTCGCGTCCGCCACGCGCGTCGCGAAGCGCACCTGGTCCACCGACTTGACGATCGAGCGCGGCGTGATGCGGTGCTGCTCGTTGTACTCGAGCTGCACCTGGCGCCGGCGGCTCATCTCGTCGAGGGCGCGCTGCATCGAGCCCGTGACCCGGTCGGCGTACAGGATCGCCCGCCCTTCGAGGTTCCGCGCCGCGCGACCGACCGTCTGGATGATGGACCGGTCCGAGCGCAGGAACCCCTCCTGGTCGGCGTCGAGGATCGCCACCAAGGACACCTCGGGAAGATCGAGCCCTTCGCGCAGCAGGTTGATCCCCACGAGCACGTCGAACTCGCCCAGCCGCAAGCCGCGGATGATCTCGACGCGCTCGATCGCGTCGATCTCGGAGTGCAGATAGCGGACCCGCACCCCGTGCTGTTGCAGGTAATCGGTGAGGTCTTCCGCCATGCGCTTGGTGAGGGTCGTGACGAGCACGCGCTCGTTCTTCTTCTCGCGCAGCCGGATCTCGTGCAGCAGGTCGTCCACCTGGCCCTTCACCGGGCGGACCTCCACCTGCGGGTCGACGAGGCCGGTGGGCCGGATGATCTGCTCGACCACGACCCCGCCGGAGAGCCTGAGCTCCTCCTCTCCGGGCGTCGCGGAGACGAACAGGATCCGGGGAACGAGCTTCATGAACTCGTCGATCCGCAGCGGCCGGTTGTCGAGCGCCGAGGGAAGCCGGAAGCCGTAGTCGACGAGCGTTTGCTTGCGGGAGCGGTCTCCTTCGAACATCCCGGCCAGCTGTGGGAGCGTCTGGTGCGACTCGTCGATGATGCAGAGGTAGTCGTCCGGGAAGTAATCGAGCAGGCACGCGGGGCGCTCGCCGGCGGCGCGCCCCGTCAGGTGTCGCGAGTAGTTCTCGATCCCGGTGCAGCGCCCCACTTCGAGCAGCATGTCGATGTCGAAGTTGCTGCGCGATTCGAGGCGCTGCGCCTCGAGCAGCTTGTTCTGCACCCGCAGCTCGGCGAGGCGCTCCTTGAGCTCCGCGCGGATCGCCGCGACGGCGCGCTCGATCGTGGGCCGCTCGGTGACGAAGTGGGTGGCGGGATACACCGCGGCCCGGGCGAGCTCGGTGATGGTGTTCCCGGTAAGGGGATCGATCTTCGCGATCCGCTCCACCGTGTCGCCCCAGAACTCGACGCGCACGGCCTGCTCGTCGTAGGCCGGGAAGACTTCGATCGTGTCGCCCCGCACGCGGAACGTCCCGCGCTCGAAGGCGGTGTCGTTGCGCTGGTACTGGACCCCGACCAGCGCCTCGAGCAGGGCGTCGCGCCCGCGCTCCTCGCCGACGCTCGCCGTCACGAGCCGCTGGCGGTACAGCTCCGGGTCGCCCAGGCCGTAGATCGCCGACACGCTCGCCACGATCACCACGTCCTCGCGCTCCATGAGGCTGGAGGTGGCGCGCAGCCGCAGCCGGTCGATGTCGTCGTTGATCGACGAGTCCTTCGCGATGTACGTATCGGTCTGGGGGACGTAGGCCTCGGGCTGGTAGTAGTCGTAATACGAGATGAAGAACTCGACCGCGCTCTTCGGGAAGAACGACTTGAGCTCGCCGTAGAGCTGGGCCGCCAGGGTCTTGTTGTGGGACAGCACGAGGGTGGCGCGGCCGAACCCGGCGATGACGTGCGCCATGGTCATCGTCTTGCCGGACCCGGTCACGCCGAGCAGCGTCTGGTAGCGGTCGTCGCGCGCGAGGCCCGCGGCCAACTCCAGGATGGCGCGCGGCTGATCCCCCGCCGGCGCGAACGGGGACACGAGGTCGTACGGCATCGAAGAAAGCTAACCCGCGGCGGGCTGGGACTGGGGGCCCGACTCGCGGCGGGACACGTCCATCACACCCTTCACCCGCCGGATCGCCCGGATCACCTTGTTCAAGTGGGTCTGGTTCTCTACCTCCACCAGCACCGAGCCGAAGACCGCGCCGTCGCGGGTCGAAATCTCCGCGGAGCGAATATTGGTGCCCGATTCACTGATGGCGGTGCAGATGTCGGCATACAGGCCACGCCGGTCCTCCCCCCCCACGGCCAGGCGCACGACGAACGTCTCTCCCTCGGATTCCTGCCAATCGATCTCGATGCGACGCTCGGCCTCGGCCGAGAGAAGGAGGAGGTTGGGACAATCGGAGCGGTGGATCGAGATACCGCGGCCCTGGGTGACGTACCCAACCACCAGATCCCCCGGCACCGGCTGGCAGCACTGGGCATACCGCACCATCAGCCCGTCCACCCCCTGGATCTTGATGCCGCGACCGAGCCGCAGCCGCTCGATTACACGGCCGAACGCCGTCGGCTTGGGCGCCTGGAGCTCCTCGGCCGGGAGGTCGGGGTACAGCGCCCGCATCATGGTCCCGAGCGCGATGTCGCCCCGCCCGAGCGCCGCCTGCAGCTGCTCCGCCGTCCCGACGGAGAGGTCCGTCGCGGCGCGCTCCAGCCGCGCGGTGTCCGGCGACGCGAGCCGGCGCCGCCGCACCTCCCGCGCGAGGATCTCCTGCCCGAGCTCGAGGCTTTTCTCGTGCTCCTCGCGGCTGATCCACTGCCGGATCTTGTGGCGGGCCCGGGCGGTCTGCACGTGGGCGAGCCAGTCGCGGGACGGCTTGGCCTGCGGGCTGGTCATCACCTCCACCGTGTCGCCGTTCTTGAGCGGACGGTGCAGCGGCGCGATGCGGCCGTTGATGCGGGCGCCCTGACAGTGCTGGCCGACTTCCGTGTGCACCGCAAACGCGAAGTCGATCGGCGTCGCGCCCTTCGGCAGGCGCTTCACGTCGCCGCGGGGGGTGAAGACGAAGATCTCGTCCTGGTAGAGGTCGACCTTCAGGAACTCGAGAAACTCCTCGGGCGTGTGGGCGTCCTGCTGCAGCTCGAGCAGCTGGCGGAACCACGCGAGATGGCGGTCCAGCTCGTCCGGGCTCTTGCGACCTTCCTTGAACAGCCAGTGCGCCGCGATGCCGTACTCCGCGGTGTGGTGCATCTCATGGGTCCGGATCTGGATCTCGTACAGCTGACCGCCCGGTCCGAACACGGTGGTGTGGAGCGACTGGTAGCCGTTGGACTTCGGGCTCGCGATGTAGTCCTTGATCCGCTCCTGCAGCGGGGTCCACTTGTGGTGGATCACGCCCAGCACGTGGTAGCACTCGGGGATATCGTTCACCAGCACGCGCACCGCGAGGAGGTCGTAGATCTCCTCGAACGGCTTGTCGCGCTTCTTCATTTTCTTGTAAATCGACCAGAGGTTCTTGGGGCGGCCGGTGATCTCGTAGCCGGTGAGTCCGGCAGTCCGCAGCTCCTCGGCGAGCGGGACCCGGAGCCGCTCGATGGTTT
>Ga0209237_1000462_pt1 | contig 22891 bp, 24 predicted proteins | sample GraSoi013_1_40cm_2_FD_185820 | JGI IMG/M metagenome (GOLD analysis project Ga0209237, IMG submission 185820) | Grasslands soil microbial communities from the Angelo Coastal Reserve, California, USA - Sample 10_02_2013_1_40cm (SPAdes) (version 2) | ecosystem: Environmental > Terrestrial > Soil >...
AGCGGTGCTAATGAGCACGAACCCGATGGCCATCCCTAGGTCACCGCGCCGAGAAACTACTGTCGCAATATAACCCTATCGCAACTTGTATTTCAAGCGTTCGTTCCGCGAGATCGCTGGCGGTCGCTTCGATTGCCGGACGCGGTTGCGAAGCGGCAGAATGAATTCCCCGCAGGGTCAGAACGTGGCGTGTCGCCGGGCACGGGACAGAACTTGGGACCACGTCGGGAGGTTGGACTGCGTCCCCTTCTTTTCCACGACGAAACTTGCGACCGCGGACCCGAGAATCGCGCATCGACGCAGGTCGAGCCCACGAGCCAGGCCTGCGTAAAAGCCCGCGCGGTACGCGTCGCCCGCCCCGGTCACGTCGGCCACTTCGCGGGGACGAACCCGGGGGATCCGAATTCGACCGTCGTGGGAGTACACGGCGCTTCCCCGGGATCCGAGCGTGGCCACGACGACTTCCGCGGCCTCGAGCAACCCTTCGGTGGACGTGACCCGTGCCAGCCGCTTTGCCCGGGCGATTTCCGCCTCATTACCGAATAAATAGGTCGACCGACGGAGCAGCTCGCGGAAGAGCCGAGGCGTGTACACGTAGTGGATTTCCTGCGACGGATCGAATGCGATCGTCTTTCCGAGAGAGGACGCGAGTCTCGCGACGCGCAGGTAGTACTCCGGTCGTCCGGTCCCGATGTGAACGAGGTCGACGTCTTGGACGCTGTGCCGCAAGAGAGGCAGGCGCCCGCCGTCCTTCATCGGCCCCTGGTCGACGATCGCCATCTGGTTCCCCTTCGGGTCCGAGAACACCCAGGCGGTGGGCGTGTTTGCGTTGCGAACCGTACGGAGGTCCGTCGTATCGACGGCATCCTTCTTCAAAGCGGCTCGATAGTCCGCGGGAAAGTCGGCCCCGACGAACGACGCCAGTGAGACCTTCACGCCCAGACGCGCGGCCGCCCGTGCGAGGTTTCCGGCGGTCCCGCCGAAGTAGCGATCCCGGTCGAGGATCTCGATCGAGGTGTTTGGCGTCGGCAGGCGGCGGAGGGACACGATGTAGTCCATGGCGACGTGCCCGAATGCGCCGAGAAAGTTCCTCATGCCCACGCACCCAATCCTCTCTGAACGTCGGAGAAACGATCGAACGGGATGAAATCGATTTGTTCCGCCCGACACAGGTCTGCGAGATTGGATTTTGCGAAGACGAGATCCGCTTCGATCGCGGGGCAAAGGTCGGAATGCCCATTTCCAACGTACGCGGTTCGGTAGCCCGCGGTCCGAAGCTCAAAGAGGCGTAACAGCTTGCATGTGCCGCACAACTTGCATGTTGCGTCCGCCCATGGGTAATCCGTGCGCACCCGACCCTCTTCGAAAATCGCGTGGTTCGTCCGGACAGGGACCTGGAGATCCCATTTCTGGAGCAGATACTGCACGTAGAAGTCGAGGCCTTCGCTGACGATTTCGAGGACCAGCCCCTGCGCCTGACAGAATTCGACGAACTCGCGGAACGTCTCGTCGATTACGGCAATACGGTCGACGAACTGCAACAACTCTTGTCGGTCCGCTCGGACCAACGCGAGTTGAAGGGCCATGGACTCTCGGGTTCCGATTTTCCGTGCGCGGTATAGTTCTTCAATCTCCCGCCACTGGGATGGCGCGAACTCTTCGAGGATGGCTTCCCCCACGTCCACTCGAGTGATCGTCCCGTCGAAATCGGACAGGACGGCCCTCTTGGCTGTCATGATTAACCATCCTCGGGCCGAGCCGAATGTTCACGTCCCTTCTTGCCAGGACTCGAGGTAGGCACGCTGTGCTTTCGTCAAATGATCGATTCGGACCCCCATGCTCCGGAGCTTCAAGCGCGCGACTTTCAAGTCGAGTGCCGGGGGGACGGAATAAACCCGAGGTTGCATTCGGGAGGCGTTCTGCGCGAGATAGCCAGCGGACACCGCTTGGATTGCGAAGCTCATATCCATGATTTCGACCGGATGGCCTTGGCCCGCTGTGATGTTCACGAGGCGGCCCTCGGCGACGAGGTTGGCCCGCTTGCCTCCTGGGAATGTGTATTCGTCGACGAACTCGCGGACTCGCCGCTTACTCTTCGCAGCTTTCTCCAGATCGCCTTTCGAGATTTCGTTGTCGAAATGGCCCGCGTTCGCGAGGACGACGCCGTCCTTCATCGCCGGGAAGTGCGCGGCGGTCACGATGTCCTTGCAACCCGTCGCGGAGACGATGAAGTCCGCCTCTCGGACGGCGCTGCGCATGGGGAGGACTTCGAATCCGTCCATGGAAGCTTCAATTGCTTTCACCGAATCGACCTCGGTGACGACGACCCGAGCGCCCATCCCACGAGCCCGCATCGCGATTCCCCGTCCCGTCCATCCGTAGCCCGCGACGACGAAAGTCTTGCCTGCGATGAGCAGGTTCGTCGCGTTCATCAGCCCGTCGAACGTGCTTTGGCCCGTCCCGTAGCGGTTGTCGAACAAGTGCTTCATCTGGGCGTCGTTCACGTCGATGATGGGAAACCGGAGCGCGCCATCCCGTTCCATCGCCCGCAGTCGGATGATGCCCGTCGTCGTCTCCTCGTTGCCTCCTCGGACACTTTCCAGGAGTTCCCGTCGCTTCGTGTGCAGGAGGTTGACAAGGTCGGCACCGTCGTCGATGACGAGGTCCGGCTTCAGGTCGAGGATCTTGTGGAGGTTCGCATAGTACTCCTCGTTGGTCTCCCACTTCTTCGCGTACACCTCGAGCCCGTACGTCTCCACGAGGGCCGTCGCCACGCTGTCGTCCGTGGACAACGGATTACACGACGCGAGGCGGATCGTTGCGCCCGCCTCCCGCAACGACAATGCGAGGACGCCGGTCTTCGCCTCGACGTGGAGTGCCATCCCGATCCGGAGCCCTCGGAGGGTTTTCTTCCGTTTGAGCTCGTCCCGGATTGCGGCGAGGACGGGCATATGGTCCCGAGCCCATTCGATCCGGCGCGCCCCGACATCACCCAGCTCGGACATCGCGTGTGCCGATGCCCGCAAGTCGATTTCAGCCTTCCGGTATGCTCACGGCTTTCGGAACGCGGCGACCGCGAGGACCACCACTCCGGCGGCCGCGATTCCATAGAACAGCGCATCGATCGGCCAGGACAGGTGGATGTTCCCCGGCGACGCGACTTCCCAGTAATAGAAGCCTGCAATGAGTTGAAGCGTGGCCGAGGCGAAGATGACGTCTCCCGGCGAGACGACGTTCCGTGCGTCTCCGCGAACGTAGATCACGGTGGCGTCGTTCGGATTTCCATCTTCAATCTCGAGCGTCGTGGTCGGGTTTCCGAAGAAATTCGTGAAAGACACGTCGAGGACCTTCTCATGGACTGTGATTTGAGAACCCTGCGTGTATCCGGTGTACTGGTTCCCGCTTCTTGATGCGAGGAGATCTGCACCGCTGACCGAAAACAGGGGCCAGAAGCCGATCACGAGGAGGATTCCCGCCACCGTCAACCCGAGACCGATGACCGCAAGTCGGTTCATCCGCATGTCCTCCAGCGCTCGATCCACCGGGCTCCGGTTCGATCGCCTGGAAGGGCGGGATGAAACTGACGCGGTTAATCAACGTTATGAACACTCCCGAGCACTATCGGGCGGTTTCATCGCTGGGGATTCGGGTTGTGGATTCGAGCCCGCCGACCGCGATGGGACCGGGCATCCGCGGGAGCACGTCGGCGACGGTGAAGCGGCGGAGCAGGCGCTTCAGGATCGGCGGCGTGCACAGGGTCGTTGTGAGCGTCATGATGACGAGCGCGGAGTAGAGATTCGTGTCAATGATTCCGGTGGCAAGGCCGACCTGCGCGAGCAAGAGTTCCATCATTCCTCTCGCGTTCAGGCCGACCCCGAGGGCGAGGAGCGGTGCGCCCCGGAATCCGGCGACGAATCCGCCCATGAGTCCCCCAATCAACTTTCCGATGAAGGCGATCGCGGTGATCCCGAGGATCAACGGCCATGCGGTGAACGAGACGGAGAACTTCAATCCGACATACGCGAAGAACACGGGTGCAAACAGTCCGAACGTCACCGAGGACACCGCGTTGCGGACCCGGTTGAACTGAACCTGTCCCAGGAGCTGCGGGGTCATCAAGAGGCCGCCGTAGAAGGCTCCCACGGCGAAATGGATCCCCAGCAGTTCGGCGGCCGCGCCAAGCCCGAGGGCCGTCGAGATGCACAAGGCGAACGACGCTTCCTGTCCACGGAGTTTTGAGACAAACGTCTGCATGTACGATTCGGAGTTCCGCCCAAGCCGGGTCGTCAGCTTCAGGACTGTCGCCACGCAGAAAACGAGTCCAACGAACAGGACATTGTTCAGGGCGACGAGACCAATCGTGACCCCCTCCGGCGTCGATGCTCCGAGGGACGTGAACTGGACCACGAGCCCCAGCATCGCGAAGGCAACGAGATCGTTCACCAGGGCGACGGAAACGATTGCCCGTCCCAGCCGCGAGTTCAAGAGGTTCAAGTCGAGGAGGATGCGGACGCTCACCGGGAGCGCCGTGACCGCCATCGCGGTGCCGAGGAACAGGGACTGCGCAAACGTCATGCCCAGGGCCGCGGCTAGGCTGTAGCCCAGGGAGAACGGGAGAAAGAACTCGACGAAGGCGACGACCATGCTCCGTTCCTTGAATGCCTTCCGCAGGCCCTCGCGGCCGAGTTCGATTCCCGCGAGGAGCACGAGGATGAAGACGCCGAGATTGGCGACCACATTCAACGACTCCCCGAACGAGGTGGCCGGATCCGGATTGATGAGGCCGAGGACCATCGGCCCGACAAGGATGCCCGCGAGCACCTCGCCGATCATCGGCGACTGGTGGAGTTTCTCCATCGCCTCCCCGGCGGCCCGCGCGGTGACGAAGATGATCAGCAGGCCGAGAATCAGGTCCACGGGGCCCCACTACCTGGGAACCCAGTCCACCAAGCCAGCCGCTATTTATTCATTCTTGCGCGGTTATCCTCATTGCGAGCCTCGGATGACACTGAAGGACAAGCTGCGGGTCGGCTGCAGCGGCTGGGGATACGACGACTGGCTCGGCGGGTTCTATCCGCCGGACACGCCGAAGTCCGATTACCTGAAGCTCTACTCGAGTGTCTTCGACTGTGTCGAGGTCGACTCCTCGTTCTATCGCAACCCGGGGCCCGCGATGACGAAAGGATGGTACAAGTCGACACCGCCGGGTTTTCTGTTCGCAATGAAGATGCCGAAGCGGATCACCCATGAAAAGAAGCTGAAAGGCGTGGCGGAGAACCTGGGGTGGTTCTACGCATCCGCAAAGGAGCTGTGGGAAAAGTGTGGCCCGCTCGTCGCGCAGCTTCCGCCGTCCATCAAGTTCGACTCCCACTGGGTGGTCATGCAGGAGTTCCTTCGCGCGCTCGAGGTGGACAAATACCCGCACGCCATCGAATTCCGACACAAGTCCTGGTTCCGTGACGACGTCTACGAGCTCCTCCGCGACCGGAACGTCACGATGGTATGGTCGGAGAACCAATACCTGCGAACGCCGACCGACGTGACTTCGGACCAAGTCTACCTGCGGATGGTCGGAGACCGCGAAATCACGGAATTCAAGGAGGTCCAGAAAGACAAGTCCGCGGAGATGCGCACGTGGTACAAGGAACTCGAGGAGTCGTCCGATTCGGTCAAGGGCGCCCTGGTCTTCTTCAACAACCACTACGCGGGCTTCGGGCCGGGGAGCGTGAACGAGTTCCGGCGCCTCGCAGGGATGATGGAATACCAGTTCCCCACGGCGAAGGCCGGTGCGGGGAGCCAGAAGGGTCTGGCGGATTTCGGCTGAGCTAGACACCGGCTCGATTCGCCGACCTCTCGCCGTCACGTAGATACGCCATCGGACGATGAGGACGAACTGGGTACGGTCATGGCAACCAAGACTCAAGTCGTGTTCGACTCCGCCGATCCGGATCGCTTGGCGAAGTTCTGGGCCGAAGCACTCCATTACAAGCTGCAGGACCCGCCCGCGGGGTTTTCGTCGTGGCAGGCGGCGCTCAAAGCATGGGATGTGCCCGCGGAGGAGTGGAACTCCGCGAGTGCGATTGTCGATCCGGAGGGACGGGGACCGAGGATTTACTTCCAACAGTTGGACACGCCGAAGCCAGGGAAGAATCGGATCCACCTGGATCTGAATGTCAGCGGCGGAACGACTGTCCCCCTGTCGGATCGGAAGGCCCAGGTCAACCGCGAGGTGGGCCGACTCTTGGATCTGGGGGCGTCCGAGCAAAAGGCGTGGGACCTGCCTCCCCGGTCCAAGGCGGAACCCGGGGAGTACTGGGTCGTCATGCAGGATCCCGAGGGCAACGAGTTCTGCGTCCAGTGAAATCCACGCGCACGGACGTGACCGAAACCAATCTAATGATGAACGACGTCCATTCCGATCCGTGGCCCGCGTCATCTTCCACGTGGACATGGACGCTTTCTACGTCAGCGTAGAGCGCCGCGAGAATCCGGACCTCGTCGGGAAGCCGGTCATCGTCGGCGCGGATCCGAAGGAGGGGCGGGGGCGCGGCGTCGTCATGGCGGCGAGCTACGAGGCCCGGCAGCTCGGCGTCCGGAGCGGGATGCCGATCAGCATGGCCTGGCACAAGCTGCCGCAGGCGACCTACCTCCGACCGAACTACGACTTGTACGCCGCCGCGTCGGAGAGCGTCATCGACGTCCTGAGATCCCACGCCGACATCCTCGAGCACGTGAGCATCGACGAGGCCTTCCTCGACGTCACGTCCAAGGTCAAGGGATTCGACGACGCGGCAGACTACGCCCTCCGCGTGAAGGCCGCGGTCAAGGAGCGGGAGAGGCTCGCCTGCACGATCGGCGTTGGGCCCAACAAGTCCGTGGCGAAGATGGCCTCGGATCTGGCGAAACCGGATGGCCTCAAGGTCGTCCCACCCGAGGAGGTCAACGCCTTTCTGGACCCGCTGCCCGTCACCCGGATCAGCGGGGTCGGTGCGAAAACCGCGGCGATCCTCGAACGGGTCGGGGTCCGGACGATCGGAGAATTGGCCCGGTTCCCCGGCGCCGAGCTGAAGAAGCTCATGGGCAAGAATTCGGTCTGGTTGTGGGCCATCGCTCGCGGCATCGAGGAACTGCCCGTCGAGGAGCGGCCTGATCCGAAGTCGATCAGCGTCGAACGGACGTTCGACAAGGACGTCTCGGACTGGCCCCGGATCGAATCGACGATTCGGGATGTGGCCCACAACGTCTTCCTCCGAGCTCGGGCCCAGGGAGCGACGTTCCGCACGGTCGGCATCAAGATTCGGTTCGAGGGATTCCAGACCCATCTGCGGGAGCGGACTCTCGCTTCCCACGTTCTCGATGAGAAGGTCCTCGCGGATGTGTGCGTGGAGCTCGCAAAAGAGTTCGCCGAAGGCAATCATCGGTTCCGCCTCATCGGGGTTCGGGTCACGAAGCTGCAGCGGCCGAAGACGCGGCAGCCCCAGCTGACCGCCTTCGAGTAGTCCCACCGGTTATAGTCAAATAACTATAACTTCGAGGGTCCGAGCCTCCGGGCCAGAGGAAACTTCAATCCATCGCAGAGAACCAGCGGATCCGGAAAGAGGCCTACCGTTTTCGGCGGCCACGCGGCTTCGGCGGGGCCTTCACTCCAACGTTCCGGGCGAGCCGGCGCAACTCGCCAGGGTCCATCCACTCGACTTTCAGGTACTTGAACAGCTCCCGGTCCGTCATCCCGAGCCGCCGCCCTTCCGCGATGCAGACCTTGTACGCCTCAATCTCGGTGGGCGCATCGGGGTAATTGAAGCCTTCCGGGAAGAGCTCCTTCCCTTCCCGGAACTGGCGGACGTGGACGAGCTCGTGCACGACGTCGAGATAGATGTCCCGCCGCTTTCCCGTCCGCAGGTAGTGCGTCGAGACCACGAGGTGGCCGTCCTCGTCGCTGACGCCCATGTACCCCCATTTCGAAGAGAAGAACTCGACCTTGAGCGCGCGGAGGACGGACTTCGTCCTCGGTCCGAAAATCCCGCGGACCGCGTCGACGGTCTCGAAGCCCTTGAAGTGGTCGAGGAATCGCTCGTAATGTAGGCGGATGTTCCTTGGAATGACGACGTTCGGGAGTTTCACCTTGGAAGCGATCATCGTTGCCGCACCTCGGAAAGGATTCGTAGGGCTTCTTGGCTGTGGCTCTTCGGGTCGACGGTTCGGTAGGCGGACAAGATGGTCCCATCCGGGCCGATGATGTAGGTCACGCGCTTGGCCACGCCGAGGAACCCCAACGCGTTGTAGGCCCGCGTGATGCGTTTGTCGGGGTCCGCCACCAGATCGAAAGTCAAGTGGTACTTCTCGCGGAACGCGCGGTGCGACGTCTCGTCCTGAACGCTGATGCCCAAGACGACCGCTCCGGCCGCCCGGAAGGCCGCGGTGTCGTCGCGGAAGGCACACGCTTCTCGCGTGCATCCCGCCGTGTCGTCCTCCGGATAGAAGAACAGGACGACCGGCTTGCCCTGGAAATCCCGGATGCGGATTGGGACGCCGTCCTGGTTCGTCCCCTCGAAATCGGGCGCTCGGGTGCCGGCCTGAAGCAGGTCGCCCATCGGCCGCCTTCGAACCGTCCGTCGCACTTCAATGATTGCCCTGCTCCGTCCGACGGCGAATCTCTGCGCGGCGTTCAAGCGGAAAACCGTGGCCAGTCTTTCAAGATCTCTCGCGCGGCGTTGTAGCCCGGAGCGCCCGTGATTCCCCCACCCGGGTGAGAGCCGGATCCGCAGAGGTACAGGCCCTCGACCGGAGTTCGGTAGCGGGACCAACCTGGGACCGGACGGAGGACGAGCAACTGGTCCAGCGTCATCTCCCCGTGGTAGATGTGGCCCTCCGTCAGGCCGAACCTCGCTTCCAGGTCGACCGGCGTTAGGACCTGGCGGTGGAGGATCAGTCGTTCCAGACCGGGCATGTGCTCCTCCAGGATGGCCGTCACGCGCTCGCCGAGTTTTTCCCTGTCGGTTTCCCACGTTCCGCGTCGCAGCGCGTACGGGGCGTATTGGACGAGGGCCGACATCACGTGCTTCCCCGGAGGGGCGAGGTCCGGATCCACGACGGTCGGTACGGTCACATCGAGGAAGGGGTCGGCCGATGCCCTGCCGTACTTCGCGTCGTCGTACGCCCGCTCGATGTATTCGAGCGAGGGGCACACCCGGAAATGGGGTGGCACGCCGTCGCCTGCGAGCGTCAACTTCGGGGCGCCGTCGAGGGCGAAATTCACGTTCGCGACGACCCCGTTCATCTCGAAGTTCCGGACATGATTGAGGAACTCGGGGCCCAGTTCCTCGGGCTCGACGAGATGGAGGAAGGTCCGCTTCGGGTCTGCGTTCGACGCCACCACGCGGGTGCCGATCGTCTCACCGCCGTTCACCTCGACCCCGGTGACACGTCCGTCGGCGCTCACGATTCGCGTCACCTCCGCCCCCGTTCGGATCGTCACGCCGGCGTCCCGCGCCGCCTGGCCGAAGGCGTCGGCGAGGGCGCCCATGCCGCCCCGCACGAACGCCGAGGCGGTGCCATGGACGTCAGGCCGGAACCGCGGGACGAGCCCGAATGCGGTCCCCGGCGAGAATGGTCCTTCGAAGGTGCCGAGGAGACCATCGACCGCGAGGCTCGCCTTCAGCAGCTCCGTCTCGAACCACTCGTTCAAGAAATCCCGGATCGACATGGGGGGGAGGCGGAGCATTTGTTGCATCATCGGCTTGCCGAGGCGTCGCAGTGGAAGCGCACGGCGCACGAGCGACATCTGGTCCCAGAGGCTCGGCGTCGGGAGGCTCGGCGGCGTCATCGCGAGGACGGGGTCCAGCGCCGCGGCGAACTGTCGCAGGAATTCGACCATGCGCGGGTACGCCTCGGCATCCTTCGCCGAGAACGAACCGAGCCCCTCCTGGGTCTTTCGGACGTCCCGCCAGATGCGGAGGGCCCGGTCCGCCCCGAGCGCAACGACCTCGGGATCGGGTTGGATGAATTGCACGCCGCGCGCTTCGAGATGCAAATCCTCGACGACTTCCGGCCGCAGGCGTCCGCACACCGAGGCGCCCGTCGGGCCGCGGAAACCCGGGGCGATCTCCTCCGTCGTCATGGGACCGCCCAGCGCAGGTCGTCTCTCGAGGACGAGGACACGGCGTCGTGCGCGCGCGAGGTATGTCGCCGCCACGAGGCCGTTGTGGCCGCCGCCCACGATTACGACATCGTACGCCTCGGCCACGGCTCACACCCGACGCAGGGCCCAATCCTTCAGGATTTCCCGGGCGGCGTTGAGACCCGGGGCCCCCATGACGCCGCCTCCCGGATGGGCCCCAGAGCCGCACAGGTAGAGCCCCTTGATCGGCGTGCGGTATTGGGCCCAACCGGGGACGGGGCGCAGGAAGAACAACTGGTCCGGCGTGAGCTCTCCATGGAAAATGTTCCCGCCGGTGAGGCCGATCATCTGCTCCAGGTCCCACGGGCTGAGCACCTGTTGGTGGAGGATGATGTCTCGGAGCTTCGGGACATACTCCTCGATCGTGTCGATGACGGTCTCCGCGAATGCCTCCCGCCGGTCTGGCCAGTTGCCGTTTCGCAACGTGTACGGCGCGTACTGGATGAAGCACGACATGATGTGCTTGCCCGGAGGGGCGAGGGTCGGGTCCAGGGTCGAGGGGATGCACATGTCGATGAACGGACGATGGGAGAAGTCGCCGTACTTCGCGTCGTCGTACGCCTTCTCGATGTAGTCGACGCTCGGGCCGATGGAGATCGCCCCTTGGAGCTGCGGCCCGTTCCCGGGAAGGGCCGAGAAGCTCGGGGCTTCTTTCAGGGCGAAGTTCGCTTTGCCCGAGGATCCTTCGATTTTGAAGTTCTCGATGCCCCGGACGAAATCGGCGGGGAGATCGGACCGCTCGAGGAATTTCAGGAACGTCCGCTTCGGGTCGGCGCCGGAAGCGATCACCTTGGCCTCGATGCGTTCTCCGCTCGCCAGTTCCACGCCGATCGCCCGGCCGTTCTTGACCAGGATGTGATGGACGTCTGCGTTCACCCGAATCTCGGCTCCGTAGGAGCGGGCGGCGCTCGCGATGGACTCGCTCACCATGCCCATGCCCCCGCGGACGTACCCCCAGGACCGATACGCGCCGTCGATCTCGCCCATGTAGTGGTGCATGAGCACGTAGGCCGTCCCGGGGGAGCGCGGACCGAGGAGCGTCCCGATGATCCCGCTCGAGCAGAGGCCCGCCTTCAACGCATCCGTCTCGAACCATTCGTCCAGGTAGTCCGCGGCGCTCATCGTCATCAGCCGTGCGAAGGTGTAGAGTTCGTCCTCCGTCAGCGTCTTCACCTGCTTGTTCAGGGCGAACAGCTTCCGGAGTTCCGACGGATTGAGGGATCCGACGTCGGGCGGCGTCATCGTGAGCGTCGGCGCGATGAACTTCGCGAGGCGCGCCATGAGCCGGCCGAACCGCGGGTACGCCTCCGCGTCGCGCCGAGAGAATTTCGCGATGGCTTGGAACGCGTCTTCCTCGTCTCCGCGGTGGTACAGGTACCGTCCGTCCGGCAAAGGGGTGAAGCTCGATTCCTGCGGGATCACCTCGAATCCGTGGGACGGGAGGTCGAGGTCGCGGATCACCTGGGGACGGAGGAGGCTGCATACGTAGGAGCAGACGGTGAATTTGAACCCGGGGAACACTTCTTCGGTGACCGCCGCGCCCCCGAGGACATGTCGCCGTTCCAAGACCAGGACCCGTTTCCCCGCGCGGGCCAGGTAGGCGGCGGCCGTCAGGCCGTTGTGCCCTCCGCCGATTACGATTGCCTGGTACCGAACGGCCACAGGATGGACCACCTGGGGCGTCGCGTGCAGCCAGATGTCGCGCCGACCCGCGAGGGTTAACCGGGGAAGGGTTAAATCAGTTCCCCGCGGCCCGCCTGCGGGGTCACGGGCTCAGACTCGGCGCTTGAATCCCCGTCCTCCGTTGCAACGCTTCGAGTCGATTGACCAGCTCCAACGGGCTGAGTTCCCCTCGTTTCCACTGTGCCAGCAAGGCCAACTCGCTCCCCCAGCCATCGATTCGCCTGGCGGCCACCCGGGCCCTAATCGCTGCCGGGAGTCGTGCAAACCGATCGACGAAACCGAATCGACCTTTCCGCGGAGGAGACCTACGTTGGGCGGTCCAACCGTTCAGGACGCCCAAGCCGGTCCCTTCGCCGTACTCCCACTTCAGGTACCGAGCAATCTCTCCGCCATCGTTGGACAAAGACCGATCGCGCACAAACCCGGCTCCATATAATTGCATCATTTTTCTTCCTCTCTTGAGCGGACGAGCGAAGAGATTCCGAGGGTATAATGGCATCGATTTGACGGATAGCTGCAGGATAATCATTTTCGGTGATTCATGATATAAGTATCTGTACTGACTATACTTATTGAACTATATTCGCATATCTTAAACCATTCACATACCGGCTATTATCTATCACGGTATGATATAGATGGCCCGTTTTACCCTTCCGGGCGATCGATGGTGAAGCGAGAATGGCGCGGTCGGGTTGGCAACCAATCCGTGTCTGCGCGAGACTGGGTGACAAGGGCGGACTTGGATTGCGCTCTGTTCGATTAGAACTCCCTGCATCTCCATAGGGTTAAATTCCTTTCCCGCGGTCCCGCCGCGAGGAGGCAATCGTGCGTCGCGGCTCACCGTTTCATTCCCGCACATCCGCCCTCTGCGAGAGCTGGGAGTGGCGAGGATGGTCCGGGTATCTCGCAGCTTCCTCCTATTCCCTCGTCCCGGAGATGGAGTACTACGCGATCCGACATTCCGCGGGGCTGCTTGACGTCTCCCCGCTCTACAAGTACCTCATCAGCGGGAAGGACGCCCTCCACCTCGTCAACAAGGTCGTCACGCGCGATGCGTCGAAACTCGCGAAGGGGCAGATCTACTACACGCCGTGGTGCGATGAACGCGGGAAGACGGTCGACGACGGCACCCTCTGGAACTTCGGAGACGGTTCTTTCCGGATGACCTCCGCGGAGCCGAATCTGAAATGGCTCCAAGACGCGGGGATTGGACTCGACGTCGACGTGACGGACGTCTCTGAGGATATCGGGGCGCTCGCCCTCCAGGGCCCCTCGTCGCGCGCGATCCTTCTCGAAGGAGCCGATGGCGCAGTCCAGAAACTCAAGTACTTTCGATTCGTGAAGACGAAGTTCGATGGGATTCCGGTCCACATCTCCCGGACGGGCTATACCGGCGATCTCGGATACGAGATCTGGGTCGAGCGCGAACGGGCCGAGGCGTTGTGGGACGCCGTCATGGAGAAGGGGCAGGGGCATGATATCACGCCGGCCGGGATGCTCGCCCTCGACGTCGCCCGGATCGAGGCAGGGCTCATCCTGGCGGAGGTCGAATACATGCCCTCGCGGAAGGCGGTCATCGACGCGCAAATGTACTCGCCGTTGGAGCTGAGCCTGGACTGGACCGTCGCGGGCGGCAAGGGTCCGTTTATCGGGAGGAAGGCGCTCCTCGAGGAAGGGCGACGCGGTCCCGCACGGCGGACGGTCGGCCTCGAAATCGACTGGCAGACGGTGGAACGTTTCTACTGGGACATGGGGTTGCCGCCGCAACCGCCGGCCGAACCTTGGCGGGAGAAGGTGCCGCTGTACTCGGGCTATCGTCAGATCGGGTGGGCCACGAGCGGTTGCTGGTCGCCGCTGTTGAAGCGGTACATCGCGATCGCCACCGTCGCCTCGCCGTATTCGCGACCCGAGACGCGGATCGAGATTGAAGTGGCGGTCGAGTGGGAACGGCATCGAGCGCCCGCAACCGTTGTCGAGAGACCGTTCTTCGAACCGGAGAGAAAGAAGGCCTGAGCCACGCGGCAATCCCTTTATCGAGCGCGCGGTTAGGGTCCGCGCCATGGCGTCGATGGACGCGGTCATCGTCGGGGGCGGTCACAACGGGCTCGTCGCCGCCGCGTACCTCGCGAAGGCCGGCCTCAAGGTGCTGGTGCTCGAACGTCGCTCCATCGTGGGCGGCGCATGCGTCACGGAGGAAATTCATCCCGGGTTCCGCGCCTCGACGCTCGCGTACACATGCGGCCTCCTGCGGCCTGAAATCAAGGCCGACCTCGACCTCCCGTCGTTCGGCCTGGAGGAGCACGTCTACGATCCTTCCCTCTTCCAGCCCTTCCCGGACGGGCGGTTCTTGCTCTATCGGAACGACGAGGATTGGAATCGGAAGCAGATGGCGAAGTTCTCGAAGAAGGACGCCGCGGCCTGGCCCCGGTACGCGCGTTTTTGGGACGAGTTCGCGGAACTGGTCGAGCCGACGTTGCTCGCACCGCCCGTGTCCCTCGCGGACCTCGCATCGTTCGTTCGCACCCCGGAGGCCGAAGACTTCCTTCGACGGATCATCTTCACGTCCATCGCGGACATGCTCGACGAGTTCTTCGAGTCCGATGAGGTGAAGGCGTCGCTCGCCACGAGCGCGGTCGCGGGGACGATGGCGGGGCCCCGGACCCCCGGGACTGCGTTCGTCCTGGGTCACCATACCCTCGGGAACATCGGAGGGGTGAAAGGAGTCTGGGGTTGGTCTCGCGGGGGGATGGGAGGCATCTCCGAGGCGATCGCGCGTGCCGCGCGCCACTACGGGGCCCAGATTCGGACGAACGCCGACGTCGCACGAATCCTCACGCGGGACGGACGAACGGTCGGGGTCATGTTGGCCGACGGGACGCAAGTGGAGGCGCGCGCGGTCCTCAGCAACGCGGATCCGAAACGGACCTTCCTCCGCCTCATGCGCTCGGAGGACCTGCCCGCGGAGTTCGTCCGCGCGATCTCGCGGATCCGTTTTGAATCCTCTTCGTTCAAGCTGAATCTCGCGCTCCGCGAGCTCCCGGACTTTCGTGCCGTTCCCGGCACCACAGCTCAGCCGCATCACAAGACGATCATCGATCTCGCGCCCTCGATGGACTACCTCGAACGGGCCTACGACGACGCGAAGCGGGGCCGCCCGTCGCGAGAGCCGTTCCTGGAGTTCGTGATCGAGTCGGCGAACGACCCGACGGTCGCACCGCCCGGGATGCATACCCTGACGGTCTCCGCGAAGTTCGCGCCGTTCGATCTCGCGACCGGATCTTGGGACACTGAAGGGAAGGCGTTTGCGGACCGGATCGTCGAGCTCCTCGAACAGTACGCTCCGAACATCCGCCGGGCGGTCGTGGCAATGCACTGGCGCTCTCCGCTCACGATGGAACAGGAGTATGGCCTCACGCGGGGCGACGTGTTCCACGGTGCCATCTTGCCGTACCAGATGTTCTCGTTCCGACCGGTCCCTGGGTGGTCCTCGTACCGCACGCCCGTCCGCGGACTGTACTTGTGCGGAGCCGGAGCGCATCCGGGGGGCGGAGTGATGGGAGCGGCCGGCCACAACGCCGCGATGGCGGTCCTCGAGGACTGGTCCGAACTCCGGTCCGCGTGAGTCAGGCCTTGCGAACCTGGTCCTCGTACGGATTCAGGAATCCGGAACTCCCGCCTTCGAGGAAGTTCTTCAGGCAAACGAAGAGTTCAGACCAGCGCCCGCGTTGTCGCCGGATGTCCTCTGCGTCTCCCTCCGCGAATCCTGCCAGAGAGAAATAGATCGCGGTGCCGCTCGCTTTCTCCTCGAAGTCGAACTTGATCACGAAACTGGAAGTGCGCCGGGACCAACGGAGCGCGATGTGCTGGTCGGTCTTCCACTCCGTCACATGGATGGCCCCGGCATCCCAGCCGAATGCATAGGTCCCGCCGGGCCGCGGTTCCAACGTTGCGGTGCCGCGAGGCAGCCCGCCCGTGGACCAGTGGTCGAGCTGGGCCGGATCGGCGAACGCGCCGAACACCGCCGACGGCTTCGCTTCGATCAGGACGGTCAGGCGCAGCTCGGGACCGGTCACAGGGGAATGGTCTGGCCGCACGCTGTCGGTCCGACCCTCCGCGATGGACTTCAGGTTTCCCAGGCACATTCGCCACGCGTCTTGGACGCTCCCAGACGTCGTGTCCTCGAACGGGACTCCCAGATGTCGCACCCGAAGATGAGCCGTGTCGCTCGGTGCATCCTCAAGGTCGTATGACACGCGCGTCTTCGACGATCGGATCGGCCACGTGAACGCAAATCGCCGCAGCACCTCACCCTCCTCGATGGTCGTGTCCCATGATCGTTGCTCGGGCAGGATGATGCAGGTCTCGCCGCCAAACTTGAACGCACCGCCGACTTTCGGATCAATCCGGCACCAGCCGCAGAACCATCGCGAGAGGTGCTCAATCCGCAGCAGTCGCTCAAAAACGACCGGTCTCGGCGCGCCGATGCGCATCTTGAAATCGTAGTCGAAGGTCATCGCGGCCGCCGGCGTTGCTCCATGGGAGACTGAATCCTGCGAAACACATAAACTCGCGGGAAGACCGGCGATCCCCGGGAATCCGATTCACGCGGGTCGGTGGGGGCTTCCTTGACCTCTGCGAGTCCGGCGGGGTCGGCGCCGTCCGTGCGTTGCATCACCGGACTCTTTCATCCGTTTCGCGATGTACTTCTCGAAATCGTGGACTTGGGACTCCTGAGCACTGAATCGGCCGCCCTTCCACGATCGCGAGTGGGTGCCTTTCTGAGTTCGTTCGCACACGGACCAGTCCTGGCGATTGATCAGGTCCCAGAGGTCGACCGCGTCGCTGGGGTCGAAGTCTGGCCCCTTCACCACGTCCGCATCGAAGTACCAGTCGCATTCGATGGTCGTGTGGGTCGGGCTTCGGGGCCAGAGTCGATGGACCATGAGGTAGTCCGGGTGAAGGCTGAAGAACATGTGCGGGAAGACGAAGTAATAGTCGACCCGGTGCCGGTCTTCCTCCGTCATGCCCTTCAGCGGCGGCCGCTTCGTGTAGCCGGACCACACCATCGACGTGTAGTCCTTCGAGAACTCCATGAAGCCGCCGTTGAAATTGCGGGCTCGCGGCTCCCGCGTGAGATATGCCGTGTAGGCCCCGGACGTGTAGTGCGTGATCCGGTTCAGGTCCGGGTGGATCGGGGCGCAGTGGTAGCATTCGGAGTAGTTCTCCCCGAGGATTTTCCAATTCGCCTCGACCTCGTAGCTCTTTCGGGCCCCAAGGCGGAGATCCTCGAACGCGAATCGGCGAAACCGGGAGAAGAACTCCCCCATTTCTTCGGGCAGGTCTGATGCCCGATCGTCCAGATTCGCCCAAACGAATCCGCCCCACGTGCCGATCCGGAACGAGCGAAGGCCGTAATCCTCCCTCCGGAAGTCCGCAAGGGGCTCCGTATGGGGAGCCCCGACGAGCTTTCCTTCAACCGAGTAGGTCCACGCGTGGTACGGACAGACGAGGGATCCGAGCTTCTGTCCTTCGGCAACGCCGACGATGCGCGTCCCACGGTGCCGGCACACGTTGTAGAATCCGCGGACCTCGCGATCTTCCCCGCGAATAAATAGAAGCGACTCGTTTCCGATTTCCCGCACGAAAAAGTCCCCCGGGTTCGGGATTTGATCCGAGCGACCGACGTTCAGCCAGCTGCGGAAATAGAACCGCTCGAGCTCTTCATCAAACGTCGCCTCGTCCCAGAAGGATTTCCCCGTCAACAGGGTCGAGGCCGAGAGGTGTTCTCCGGGTTCGACGTGCACACCTCCTTTCGGAATCTCGGTCTTCTCCATCGGTTTCGAGGCCGGTACTCCGAAGATTCATTTGGCGTTTTCGCTGCGATTGAAGACGCCGCGGTAGCTCGAAGCCGTCATCGCGCGATGGGCTCGTGGAGTCGTTCAACCCGAGCGCTTGCGCTCGCGCTGAGATCGCCGGCCTTTCCGCCCACCGTGGCGGAAGCGCTTCTCCTTGGGTCGCGAATCCTTCGGAGGCCGTTCCTTCCGTTTCTTCACACCTCTTGAATCGCGGTGGTCGCAAAAACAGTTGTTGTTCAACTCACTTGAACCGAGGTTTTCCGTCGCTGTGAATGGCCTATTTCGCGATGGCGCACGTCGGTTTCCTTATCAAGAATGACGGACTACCGGCCGCGTTGCGGGAGAGGAAGAGCCCGACGAATGCCAGCGAAGCCGTTCGTTCCGTCGGACCGGGTGCTGCACTCACAAAGCGTCCGGTGGCGCTGGCTATCAAGATCCGCTTCGGGCGGAGTCTCTGGAAGTCGCTCCATCGGATGGCCGACGGCTGGCCGTGCGCCCGGTGCCGACCCCAGATGACGGTCTGGATGCAAGGGCTCCACGACGCCGTCAACGTGCGTCTCGGCAAGCCGCCGTTTCGCCCGGACTCCTACGCGCGGTACGCGTCCGGGTCGCTTGAGCACGGGTTTCACCCTGGCTGCCTCGGATGCCGAATCGCGCGGGCAGGATCCCGATTTCTCGCTCGGGCCCCGCGACCCCAAATCTGGACACGCTGACGGCGGTCGGATTCGGCTCCCAATCGCGGAACCGGTGGGCGAACGTGAGGATCCGCCATCGGACTCAATTCGGAGAACGAGTCAGGAAGGATTAAGTCCCAAAGGACGGAAGGTCAACGTTGCTGCCCGGAAGGCCACGATGCCCGAACCCTATCTGCTCAAATCGAAAATCTGCCTCGTCGGGGAACGAGGCGTCGGGAAGTCATCCCTGATTCGGCGGTATGTCCTCGACCAGTTCGACGACAAATACGTCCGCACGCTCGGGGCGAAGGTCGAAAAGAAGACGATGCGGCTCGACGTACCAGAGCGGCACGCGCAGGTCGACATCTACATGGCGATCTGGGACATCATCGGGCATGTCGGATTTCGACAGCTGCTCGGCGACTCGTTCTTCAACGGCGCGCAAGGGATTCTTGCGGTGGCCGACTTGACGCGACGCGAGACCCTCCCGGTCCTCACAGGCTGGGTCGAAGCCGTCGAGAGTGTCGCGGGGAAGGTCCCCGTGGTCCTCGTTGCGAACAAGGCCGATCTGACCGCACAGGCGCAGTTCGGCGCCGCCGAGCTCGCGGAGATGGCCGACACGTTCGGCTGCACGTATGTCCTCACGTCCGCGAAAAACGGCCAGAACGTGGAGGATGCGTTCCTCCGTCTGGCAACCCATATCGCGAAGGCGCGCTTGCCCGGCAATCAGGTCCCCGTGGCGAGACCTTCGTAGGCCCCCGGCGATTCGCGGCGGTCATGGCCCACTTTCCGGAGGCGGCTGCACAAGATGATACGCATTCTGGGTCGTTTCATGCAGTCAGAATGCCTAGGATGCCATCATTCATGGCAGATCTGTCGAACCACTCTCTGTCCAGATTTGGTCCGGAGCGGAAGCCTGCTTGATTGGTGCGCCACCTCGAGCGAGGCTAAGGCGCCGATATAGTACCGACATGACGAGGGCGCTGACTGCGACGAAAGGTCCGAAGGTGATACTGAGGTTCAGTAACGGCCATCCGCCATAGGTGATCAGGTTGGCCGGCACAGTTGCCGTCGCGGTCAAGTTCAAGACTGACGCAGCCGCCTCTCCGGCAATTCCTGTTGCGCCGACAGCCACGGCGATTAGGGCAACTAAGCGCTCGCCCTCTCCGGCAAGGTGCACGACGGTAAGGCCCACGCATGTCAGAAACAAGAAAGCGGCAACAGTCCCAAAGGACACGAGGATGGTCATTGCAACAGAGAGCTGAGCGGCTGACCTACTGAGGAAGGACAGAGGGAGTAGGAAGGCGCTCAACAGGGCCGCGAGGTATGCCGCAAACAGGGCGTTTCTCGACCGGGCCATGGCTGACGCCAAGTCTGGGTCGGAGTGCACGAGTTCCGGGCGCAACTGGTGGAAACCCAACGCGAGGTAAATGAGGGCGATTGCGTCGAGCGCAAGTCCAGCGTAGACAGTGGCAAATCCGCCGACACTGAGCGTGCCTGTTGAAGGATCTTGGCGGTGGTACGCGTCGATGGCCGCGATGAAGAGCAAGGCGCTTAGCGTCGTTAGCGAGGCGGATACAGCGTAAATGAGCAGAGCCCTCGAAATCGAGACAAGCCCGCGCGGGATCCGATCGCGTTCCAGCGCGCTCACAACATCGGCCTCTGGTAGTTCGTCGCGCTTGAGATTCTACGACAATGTCTGACTTCGATATATGTCCATGCCTGTGTAGGAATCACCCTCCACCGGGAGCCGCCTGGTCTGCATCGTCGCCCTGGGCATTAGCCGGCCGCCTCGGAATCAGAGTCGCCGTTGTCCCAGCACCCAATGATGATACAGGGTTACTGTTGGCTCCGACACAAGACCTCGCACCCGAAGCCTTCTTAAACCACCCTGACGTCGCCCTCCCGATGGCCCGCTTTCCGGAGGCCGAGCGCCGCCGGCTGCACAAGATGATCTGCATGCAGTGCTACGCTCGGAACGCGATGCGCGCGACTCGCTGTCGCAAGTGCGGCAGCAAGGAGCTGCGCCCGAAGGCTAAAGAGGCGCGGAAGGAGTAGGCGCCCGACCAGGTTCCCATCCGGGGAGCGAGAGGGTCTCCATTCTAGGGTCGAAGGACCAGAGGTTCAATGGTCATGGCACGTGATCAGGTCGTCCGCGTCGATGAACTCTCGAGGCACTTCGGGGACAAGATCGCGGTGGATCACGTATCGTTCGACATCGCGCGCTCCGAGGTGTTCGGCTTCCTCGGGCCGAACGGAGCCGGGAAGACGACGACGATCAAGATGCTCACGACGCTCCTCCCGCCGACGTCGGGTCGGGCAACCGTGCTTGGGCACGACCTGAGGACAGAGGGTCGGAAAATCCGTGCGCAAATCGGCGTGGTCCAGCAACAGGACAGCTTCGATCAGGGGTTGAACGTCGAGACCAGCATGGATATTTACGGTCTCATCTGGAACGTCCCGAAGGCCGAGCGCCGTCGACGGATCGACGAACTCATTGGCCATTTCGAGATGGAGGAGTTCCGAAAGATGCCCACGGTTGATCTGTCCGCCGGCCAGCGTCGCAGGCTCCAAGTCGCTCGCGAGTTCATCCACGACATGGACCTCCTGTTCCTCGACGAGCCCACGGTCGGATTGGATCCGATCGTACGTCGAAGCGTCCTGGACTACCTGAAGGAACGCGTGCGACTAGGCCTCACGATTTTCTTCACGACCCACATCCTGGAGGAGGCGGAGTACCTCTGCAACCGCATCGCGGTGATCAACCAGGGTCGGATTGTGCAGATCGACACCCCGGAAAACCTGAAGCGGCGATTCGGGAGCGCGAAAGCCGTCGAATTCAAGCTCCTTCAAGGGACCTCGTCCGAGATGGCCTCGGCTCTGTCGTCCTCGCCGTCCGTCAGCCGGTTCGGACGGGATGAGGGATCCGGCGCATACCGGGTGACGACGTCGCGGCCGGAGTCCGTGATTCCGGAGATCTACCGCCTCGCAGACCGACTCAGCCTGACGGTGTCGTCGATCTACATCTCGGAGACCACCCTCGAGGACGCGTTCATCAACCTGGTGACCGAGGACGAGAAGGCGGTTGCGAACGGAGGTCGATCCGCCTGAACATCTACTTGCGTCTGGTCTACCGGAACATCCGGGCGAACCTCGATCGCGCCTCCCTGTTCTTCGAGTTGATCTTTCCGTTGTTCTTCATCTTCGTCCAGGGATTCGGGCTGAATGGGATCGTCCCACCGTTCGATGTGGGAAACGGACGGGTAATCAGCTACTCCCTTTTCCTTGCGGCGGGCGCTGTGACGCTGACCGTCATCAACGGGGGAACGAACGCGGGGACGCAGCTCTGGTTCGACCGGAAGAACGGAATGTTCGAGCAGCTCCTGATGGGACCCTTCACCCGCGCTCAGTACATCCTGAGCATCATCTTCGCGACGCTGATCATCGGGGTCGCCGGCTCCCTGCTCGTGTTTGGCTTCGCGTTCCCCGTCTTGGGCGCGAGCTTCGCCCCGACTTGGGAAGGCGCGCTGCTCATCGCAGGAGCGTTGTTCCTCGGCACGATGTTCTTTGGCGCGTTCGCCATCGCCCTCTCCGTCGTCCTGAAGTCGTCCGAGACGTTCCAGATCGTGTCGACGTTCGCGTTCTTCATCTTCCTCTTCACCTCGTCCGTGTTCTTCCCCGCGAGTGCGGCGCCTTCGGCAATCCAGGTGGCGAGCCTCGCCAACCCGTTGACGTACACGACGGACATCTTCCGTGCCGGCTTGTTCAATGCCGTGACGCCGACGGTGTCTTTGGAACTCGGGGTGCTGGCCATCGAGGCCGCGGCGATGTTCGTCATCGCCGTCATCGCGTTCCGTCGGATCCGGGTTTGAACGACGCGATCTCACTTTGCTCACCCCCGAGGCCCATGTCTTAATAGGAGTCAGATGCATCCCGTGAGTCCCTCATTGGGGGAGACGGAGAACATGGCTCAAAAGCCGAACAGCGTTGTGCACGTGGAAATTCATTCGAACGCGCCGGAGAAAACGAAAGAGTTTCTGAAAGACGTATTCGATTGGAAGTTCCAAGACATGCCGGAGATGAACTACTCGATGTTCGAGGCCCCGAGCGCGCCGGGCGGAGGCCTCCAGAAGGCGGAGAACTTGCCCGCAGGCATCGTCAATTACATCCTGTCCGAGGACATCGATGGCACGCTCAAGAAAATCCAGTCATCGGGGGGCGCGGTCGTGATGCCGAAGGCCGAGATCCCTGGAATGGGCTGGTTTGCCGTGTTCCAGGACCCGACCGGAATTACGCTCGCCTTGTACGAGGCAAGCCCGCAACCACGGGCGGCCCGCGCGCAGTCTCGGGGACGTGCCACGAAGTCCGCACGGAAGTCCGCACGGAAGTCCGCACGGAAGTCCGCCGCGAAGGGCCGGAAGCGCGGCCGACGCTCCCGCTGAAGACTCCGCCGAACCGTCTCCCTTCAATCGGGCGCCCCGTGGACGGGGACGACCGCG
>Ga0209237_1000463_pt1 | contig 22881 bp, 27 predicted proteins | sample GraSoi013_1_40cm_2_FD_185820 | JGI IMG/M metagenome (GOLD analysis project Ga0209237, IMG submission 185820) | Grasslands soil microbial communities from the Angelo Coastal Reserve, California, USA - Sample 10_02_2013_1_40cm (SPAdes) (version 2) | ecosystem: Environmental > Terrestrial > Soil >...
TGTCACCGAGACGCTCAGCTATCTGCCCTCCGGACTTCAGCCGGGGACCCACCAGGTCCGCGTCGAAGCGGATCTGGACGGGAACGGCGTGATCGACCCGGCGAAAGGCGAGGCGGTCGTCTCGAGCCTCTTCTACCGCGGCACGGCGCCCCTGAGCACCGCTTGGACGGTCGTGATCGGGATTGCCGTGTTCCTGCCCGTCCTGCTCCTCACGGTCGCCCTCCGGCGGCGACAGCGCGCGTAGTCATGCGGGCTCGAGCAGCCAGACGTCGGAGTGGTTCCGCATCAACATGCCAAGTTTCGTGCGGCTGATCCCCGCGCGCTTCAGAAGGGCCTCGAGGCTCGGGCCTTCCGGGAGCTGGACGGTGCCGTCGACCCATGCAGAGGCGACGGGCTCGTACCGGACGCCGTCCCGACCCACGTGGACGCGGGCCGCGGCCGCCTCGCGGAATGTATGGAGCACGACGTGCACCGAGGTCACCGCGGTCGGTCGGACCTTGTGATTGTAGTATTGCGCGACCTCCCGGTGGACCGGTGCGAAGGCGCCGACGCGCTTCGCGTACTCCCGCCAACCGCGTTCGAACGGAGAATGGAACGTGGACATGCAGTGCTCCGTGATTGGACGGACCTCCTCGAAAGTCGAGAGGATCGACTGGCCCGTCGACAGGGCGGCGAGGAACTCCGACCAGCTGGCGTACTCCTCCTTCGGCATGGATCCCGCGAGGTTCTTCGCGAGCGACACGAGGTAGTTGTTCAACCCGGAGATCCCGACCTTCGCGGCGATGTCCTCCAGGAAGAGGTGGGTCGCGATCTCGACGAACGGGTTGCTCTCCGGCATCCGGGACTCGGACGCCATCCTAGCGCTCCCCCTTGATCCGTGCGCCGCGCATCACGAGCGCGTAGACGCACTCGTAGTTCCGCAAGAGGGCGCGCATGTGGTCCTCGTTGATGTTCACCTGGGCCACGTTCTTCGATGAAATCTTCGTCTCCCCGCTCCACCCGCGGGTGGCGAGGAGGAAGCAGGCGAGCGAGTTCCCCGACACGGAGATGTTCTTCGCGATCTCCTCCCGGAACCGTTCGTGGAAGACGCAGAAGTTGCAGACCGCAATGTTGTGCACGTTCTCGTTGTACTCGTCCGTCACGGCCTTGTCCGCGGGACTCATTCGCCCGACCGCGAACCGCGTCCGGAAGATCGTCGGGACGTAGCAGCACTGGCGCATCGCATACAGATACCCGACCACATCGCCGTCGACGTCCGTGATCGCCATATCCGTGAGCGGTGTCACCTCGCCCTCGATGCTGAAGGCCGTGCGGGCCTCCCGCACGGCCACGTTGAACGAGGTCCATCCGAGGTACGCCTCTTTCCCCATCCGGCTCGCGAGGTTGTCCCCGACCCGCTGCCAGAACTCGACGACGCCGTCGGCTCCGGCCTTCTCGATCATGTCCTCGATCAGGGAAGCGAGAGCGACGTCGATCATGAGCGACCTCCGGCGTCCTCACACGAAAGAGCTGAGCACTTGCTTTAGGTGTGCGCGCCACTCTTTCTCGGCCTTCGCGGCGACCGTATCGCCTTCGAGACCCCGCAGCCGGTCGATGATGTTCGTCAGGAATCGGTCCCAATGCGCCGCCGTCATGTACGGCGCGGTCGTGCCGACCTCGTTGTAGGCCATCGTGACGATTTCCTGGAGGTGACCCGGCCCGACGAGCGCGCCCAGCTTCGACTGGATGTACTGCGCGACCTCCTTGTTCTTCTTGAACTCCTTCGTCTCGCCGAACTTCTCGACGAACAAAATGCGCGTGAGCCGCTTCAGTTCCCCCGCGACCGCCTCGTCGTACGAGGCGAGGACCTCCGGCGTGATCGGCCGAGACTCGAAGAGATGTCGGACGACGATCGACGTCTTCAGGACGTTCGCGAGGACGCCTTGCATCTTTGTGATCTCGACCGGCTTCGTCGTCAGGAAGACGAGGAACGCGCGGTCTCCGACGCCCGAGATGATGATCGTGCCCGCCTCGAATTGCTGGACGGACATCATCATGTTCTGTCCGCTCAGTTGGTTGCAGATGTGGGCCAGGTTGCCCTTCAGCAGGTTCAGCAACCGGTATTCGCGAGGATCGAGCTGGTTCGGAATCGACGACGAGAAGATGCGGCCGTCGACGCCCGAGAACATGGCGATGTCGAGGTCGTTCTCCTCCCGCGCCCGCTTCAGCTCCGTCTCGAGCAGGTGCTTCAGGTGACCGACCGTGTCGGCCCCCATCGTCTTGTCGACTTGGCCCGCGTAGGGCATCTATCCGCCCCGCTTCAACCCGTACGAACCGAACAGGATCTGGAGGGCTTCTTCCGGCGAGTAGTCGTAGTCCCAGTGCTTCGACATTCGCTTGATCCGTTCGATCACGCGGGCAGGGGCCTTCATGGCCTCCGCGGTCTTGATCGCCTCATCGAACGTCTTGACGTGGCTGCGGCTCTGCTCCTCGGGAATCTGCGTCGGACTCGATCGGACCACAATGCCTACGCCGCGGGCGAACAGGTACGGGTAGACGCCTTCGCCGTGGTGCACGCCGCGCATCTTCAGGAGCTTCAGCGTGCGGTTGAACGCCCCGCCGATCGGGTAGTACTCGAGATGGATTGCGCCGTCGGACAGGTAGATTGGCAGGAGGACGTCCTCGCCGATCGTCTCCCCCGGTTTCGCATGTTCCTCGACCGTGCACAGGACGACGCCGAGTTCCTTGAGCGTGTAGAACAGCTTGCCGATCAGCTCGCGTTGTTCGAGCTTCTCCGCCGTCGCCCAGATCACCGGGGTCATCGGGTCGATCACGACGCGCGTCTTGATGTTGTAGTCCGCGCGCGCCTTCACGAGTTGCGGCAGCTGCTCCTCGATCATCTTCTTGAAATTGCGGCCCTTGAGATGGATGAAGAAAAGGCTTTTCTCGTAGTACTTGCGCATGTCGAAGCCCATGAGGTCCGCTTCGCGCATGATCTGTTCCGGAGGCTCCTCCAACGTCACGTATAGCGCTTGCTCGCCTTGCTCCATGCCTTCCATCAGGAATTGAACCGCGAAGGTAGACTTGCCCGTCCCGCTCGAGCCCAGGATGACGACGGTCGACTTGGGCCAGAATCCGCCTTCGATCAGATCGTCGAGTCCGGGAATCCCGCTCGCCACTCTCTCGGTGTCCGCCATGGTCATGTTCCCCCTGGCTCGCTCCCTCCTTTGAGAGGGCGGGGCCTCGCTGGGTAGGATGCGCGATTCGATGCCTGCGGCTTTTTAAATGAATTCCGACCCCGGAATCGAGGCTGATAACGAACGCACCCGACCGAGCGAGGGCGAGGTTAGCTCGCGAGCGGCGGGACTCCCATCGTGTCCCGTTGGAACTCGATCTGATCGGGCCACCACAGGGAGGGGCTTCCAACGATCCAGAGACGAAATCCCGTCGTACGCTCGAACAAGATGACCCCGAGGGAGTTGAGAAGACCAAACCCCACGACCGCGAGGAAGAGAGCCGCGTCGAATGCCGCCAGCGTCGAGAACGGGATCACAAGACGCCCTGAGAATGTGAGGTAAAGAAAGACGTACGAGAAAACGGAAACCGACACCAAAAAGGCGACGAGAGCAAGCATGACCGACATGAGGGACATCTCCGAGATACGTTTCCGGCGAAACACGCCGGCAGCGCCACACTTCGCCGAAATTCGCCGGGCTCGGAAGAACCCGTACAACAATCCAAGAGGGATGGCCCCACTTAGAATCGCAAGCGCCTGCATCGCGTCCAAGTCGCGCCATAGTCCGGTGGACGCGAACAAGAGCGTAACTGGTAGACCGACGAGAGCCATCATCTGAATTTGGTAGACGGCTAGCCTCCTCTGGATCCGTCTCGACTCGCCACCGACTCCGACCGCCGGAGATGACGCGGATGTCCCCCCGGGAGCAACAAAGGGGATCAGACTAAAGACCTGCGGCGTTGGACGCCAGCCGGCGGAACTAGAGTTTCTCGCGGACCGCGTCCAGTTTGTCGGCGAGCTCCTGGCTCCTCGAGGCAACCGCGACCTCACCGCGGGTCTTCTCGATCAGGCTGCGCGCGACATCCTGCTTGCGCTTGAGGGCGACCAACGCCGTCGGATAATCGAAGCGCATGAGGGAGTCCAGAATCCGCTCCATCTTCTCGAGGTAGGCGGACGCCAGTTTCACGTCCCCGCGACGCAGATGTTCGAGCGCGAATCGACGGAGTTCTCCGACGACGTCTCCGAGGCCGAGGAGGTATGCGGTGTCCGTAAGACCCAGTTCCTTCGGACTGGGAAGGGGATCCTGTTCCAGGATCGCGTGGACGAGGAACGCCTCGCCTGCTTCCTGCATGGCGTTCTCGACGATCCCGGTGTGGTACAGGTCCGGATGGTCCTTCAGCAGGCTCCGGAGCTTGAGGATCTCCTCTCGCGTCTCCTGGAGCGCCGTGCCGACGTCGTGCCCGCGGTGCATCGCTTGAATCGCACTCCCGCTCAGTCGCGCGATTGTGCGGGACGACTTGATCGTCAGCTCCCGGACCTCGTCTTTCTCGTCCAACCGGCCCTCGATCTCGGAGATGACCTCATCGAGATTCTTCACGCCGTGAGGATGCCCCCATCCGTTATTTGAGGGTTGGCCCCCACCCTTGCCACGAACCGGAATTCAGGCCACGGCCCCGGCGGGACAGAGTAACCAAAGCGGCTGAAACGGAATCGAGTGGGCGCGGACTCGAACCCAACTCAGCGGCCGCGCCCTGGAAACCAACGATCGTATGCCCTATGATCCGCAATCTCGACGACAACGAGGTACCGCTCGCCGCGATCGCGGACAATCGTGTACAGGAGCCTCCAGAACGAAGGCAGATCCTCCACGAAAAGGTTCTCTAGACCGTACTTATCCTTCAGTGCCTTCGGGATGCGATCCTGCTTCACGACTTCGCCATGAAGGCAGTCCGCGAGCAGGATTGAGCGAAGGGAGCGAACGCGTCTGGCAATCGACCCGGAAGCCGGATCCGGACTCCGCTCCAGACGAAGGAGACTTTCGGCTGCAGCCGCGGACAAGACGATGGCTCGCGCCCGGAGTCCCATTACAGATGGAGCCCCTTCCGAATCGCCTCGAGCAGCTGCGTGGAGGCCTCCGGGACCCAGATAAGCCCTTTGCTGCCTTCCGCCACCATCCCTTCACCGCCGAGGAAGGCGAGCGCGGCATTGAGGGACGGGCGGGTGGTCGAATGGCCCCATCGGGCGAGGGTCGCGAGAATCCGGTTCCGACTAATCGGCCCGTCGGATTTCTGCAAGGCTCCCAGGACGTATTCAATCGTCTCGAGGGTCGGGTTCGCACCCTTTCTCGCATACCTGGGTCGGGGCCCCTTCGCAATCTGAGCCATTCGGATACTGTATGCATGCATATACTATATGCATCCTTGTATCTCTATGAGACCGCGCCGGACGGCTAACATCTTGACCACCGTCGCAAAGATTGGCTCGTCGACTCAGTGGCCGTCGCGGATCTTCCGCATCCGCTCGACCTTCCTCTGAATGACCTCGGGCTTGCCGATATCCCGGCGGGCGTAGAAACTCCCGGAGACGAAAGCCAAAGCCTCTTCCGAGGTCGACTCAGCGTCCTCGAGACGGGCCGCGATCCCGACGATCGCGAGCGAACGGGAGGTCGTCGTGTAGAGGTGTCCGCCTTTCTCGTCGACGCTCGCGTAATACAGTCTCGCCCCTGTGCGGCGAATGCTCTCCTCGTCCACCTTCAGTTGCTCGCCGGCCTTCGGATGCGAACCGTACCCCATCGGCACGACGTACTTGCAGACGGTGGCCTTGCGGGCGAACGATGCACTCGACGAGAGGTTTCCGGCAGTGAGGCGCAAACAGACATCGAGGAAGTCGGTCTCGAGGATGGGCAAGACGTTCATCGATTCCGGATCCGCAAACCGGACGTTGTACTCCAGGAGCTTTGGGCCATCCTTCGTCGCCATGAAGCCTCCGTACAGAATGCCTTTGAACGGCGTGCCGCGCGTCGACATCGCCTCAACCGTCTTCGTCATCGTCTCAAGCGCACGATCGAAGTCGTCGTTCGTGAGAAACGGCAAGCGGTGATCGGCGTCGCTGTAGGAGCCCATACCCCCGGTGTTCGGGCCCTTGTCCCCCTCGTATGCGCGTTTATGATCTTGGGCCAGAGGCATTGGGACGAGTGCCCGGCCATCGCAGAACGCCTGGAGGGAGAACTCCTCCCCGACGAGTTTCTCTTCGACGAGGAACCGCGCCGTGCCCCCGATCTTCTTCTCGAGGATCTCGCGGCCGTAGGCGAGTGCCTCCGCCTTGCTCGAGAAGTGATCCCCCCAGACCCTCACCCCTTTCCCGCCCGTAAGGCCGAGTGGCTTGATCACGAACTCGAAGTCCGTGTGGGCCACGAACTCCTCGAAGCCCGCGAGATTGTCGAACGCCCAAAACTGCGGCACCCCGGGGATTTGATGGTCCCGCATCAAGGTCCGCGTGAATTCCTTGTTCGTCTCGAGATGGGCCGCTTCTCGCGATGGGCCGACCGTTGGAATCGCGGCGGCTCCAAGGGCATCGGTGATCCCCTCTTCGAGCGGCGCCTCCGGGCCGATCACCGCGAGTTCGATCGCATGGCCTTTCGCCCAGGAGACGATGCGCTCGACGTCGGTCACGTCCCCGAGGAGGACGTCCTTCGAGCGCCGACGGATAGCGGGATTCTGGTTCGCCATCGCGGCGTAGATGTCGGCTTGGCTTCGATGGAGCGCTTCCACGATCGCATGCTCGCGGCCCCCGCCCCCGACCACCAACACCTTCATGAATTGCAATTCGGGAAAAGAGGCGGCCGGGATTTCTACTTTCGCGCACGCACGCGCATGTCACGCGGCGGATGCAGAGCCCGCTGCTTTCGAAGACATTTCCGCCGCCAAGACGGTGTTCGACAGGAGCATGGCAATCGTCATCGGTCCAACCCCTCCGGGCACCGGCGAAATGGCCTCCGCCTTCGGGCGCACCGCATCGAAGTCCACGTCGCCCACCGTACGATATCCACTCTTCGTGCTCGGATCGCGGATTCGATTGATCCCGACGTCGATGACGACCGCGCCCTGGTTGACCATGTCCGCCTTGATGAATTGCGGAGAGCCCATCGCCGCGATCAGGATTTCCGCGCGTCGCGTGTGCGCCGCGAGTTCGCGGGTCCCACTGTGGGCGATCGTCACGGTCGCGTTCGCCTTCGGGGCCTTCTGCATGAGGAGAGCGGCGAGCGGTTTCCCCACGATGTTGCTCCGGCCGACGATCACGACGTCCCTCCCGTTCGGATCGTACCCGCTGCGCGTGAGGAGTTCGACGACGCCGGAAGGGGTGGCGGGCGCGAACCGCGGGCGGCCGATCAAAACGAGACCAACGTTGATCGGATGGAAGCAGTCCACATCCTTGAGCGGGCTCACCGCGGAGACGGCTTTGTCCACCGAAATCTGGTCGGGCAGCGGCTGTTGAACCAGGATGCCGTGGACCTTCGGATCGCTGTTCAATCGGCCGACCTCCTGGAGGAGCCGAGCCTCCGGCACATCCGCCGGGAGGTCGATCGTCCAGTGCGCCATCCCCATTTCCTCGGAGGCCTTGCCTTTCATCTTCACGTAGAGCTGCGACGCGGGGTTCTCCCCGACGAGGACGGCCGCGAGGCCCGGGACCACGCCGGCGTCGGCGAGCCGCGCGAGCCGCGGCTTCAGGTCGGTCCGGACGTCGTCCCCGATCTTCTTGCCATCAATCACGTTGCCGGGCAGGCGAGGCACCTCGTGGCGGGAATCGGTCCGCTCGATATAGCCTTTGAGCGCGTGACGCGCATCGTGTCAGACGCCGGCGCACGGGCCACAGAATCGTACCCCGATGTCGTCAGACAAAGACCCTCCCGTCGGCGTTGCACAAGAACGCTTAAGACCGCTCGTGACGTTCGGCGGCCCGGATGCACTCTAGCGACTGGTCTCGCCTCCTCACGGAACGTCAGCGCGAGGTCCTTTCGATCGTCGTCGAGAACAAGGTGTACCGCAACCGGGACTCGAAGATCCCGGAGCTCGCAGCGCAGATGGGCATCGCGCCGGCGGCGGTCGCCAAACACCTCCTCGAGATCGAGAAGACCGCCTTGCTGAACGTCGTCGTCTCGCCGTCGGAGCAGGGCAAGCGAGTCTACGAGCGGCTGGAGCTCGAGCCGCGGCCGGAACAGAAACAGACGGCGGAGGCATTGGATCGCAACACGGTCACGATCCTTCGCTTCCTCCATGCCCACCCGGACGCGAGCACGACCGAGGTGGTCGAGGAGCTCGGCTTCTCCGAGTACACGACGGTCAACAGCCTGCGGATCCTGATGGCGGTCCAGCTGATCACGAAGCAGCGCGGCCCGGCGCTCCGGAGGGGCGTCCCTCCCTACGTGTACCGGCCGACGGCGCACGGCGGGGACCTGGCGGTGCGTTTCCCCGCCGAGGCCACCGCGTAAGGCCGAAATAGCCGCGACCTCTTCCCATGCCGGAATGTACGATGCGGTCGTCGTTGGCGCCGGGCCCGCCGGTGGAATGGCCGCACGGCCGCTCGCCGTTGCAGGATTCCGGACCGCGATCCTCGAGAAGAAGAAAGTCGTCGGGGAACCGGTCCAGTGCGCGGAGGGCGTGAGCGAGTTCGGCCTCGCGTCGAACGGGCTGCATCCGAGGGATGAGTGGGTCGCGCAGCGCGTGACCGGCGCGAAGTGCATCGTGCCGAACGGGACCTGGTTCTACATCACCCGGCTCCCGGGTTATGCGATCAGCCGCCCGACATTCGATCGGTGGCTCGTCGACGGCGCCGTGGACGACGGGGCGGAGCTCCGCACATCGACGAAGGTCACGGGCATTTCCCGCCACAACGGCGTCTGGCGAGTCGAGGCGAACGGCGACACGATCGAGTCGCGCATCCTGATCGGCGCGGACGGACCCGCGAGCTTCGTCGCGCGGCAAGCGGGCCTCGTCCGAAGCCTCGAACGGATCGGCGCGTACGAGTACCGCTTCCGCCGCGAGGACGTGCCCCTCCTGGATCCGGATTACTTCCTCCTGTACATCGGCGAGGCGTACAATGGCGGCTACGCGTGGATCTTCCCGAAGGGCGATTCGGTGAACGTTGGCGCCGGAGGCCACATCGATGCGCACGCCGCCACGGTGGATTTTTGCCGCAAGTTCGGGATCGACGTGGACCGGAAGACGCAGACGATCGCGGGTTCGATTCCATCGCGGTACGACCTGACCGCCCTCGCGGCTCCCGGCCTCGCGATCGCCGGCGATGCGGCGGGGATCACGAACCCACTGAACGGGGCCGGCATCCATCCTGGAATCTTCAGTGGGCGAGTGGCCGGCGAGTTCGCGGTGAACGCCCTGGAGCAGGAGGACCCGAACTCGATGATCGGATACGACCGGGCCATGAAGGAGTCCCCGTTCCTCGACCCGCTCCTCTTCTGGATGATCGACCGCATCCGCCGTTGGGGCGATCGGCTGATGAACTCCGTGGGCGAGGAACTCGACGGGCTGGACTGGCGCGCCGTCAATCCGCGGATGATCTTGTCCGTGCTGCTCCGGAAACCGTGGTTGGGGATTCACGCGCGCGAATTCTACCGGATGATCGTCGCCCTCGAATTGTGCGACCGCTACGGATGGTAATCGATTTTCTCCATAGACTGACCGAAGCCTAGATAGCTCCGCCGGCATTCCCGCGCGCGATGCCCACCGAGGTCGCGAGCCGTCCGATCCGCGCGGGCACTCGTCTCGAACGGATCCTCGCCGCCGGCTCGTTCGCGGTGACGGCGGAGATCGCGCCGCCCGCGTCCGCGGATGGGTCGGAGATCCGACGCCACGCGGCCGTCTACCGCGGGACCGTCGACGCATGCAACGTCACGGATGGGCAGCGCGCCCTCGTTCGGATCTCCTCCCTGGCCGCGGCAACGATCGCGTTGCAGGAAGGCGTCGAGCCGATCATGCAGATGGTCTCACGGGACCGGAATCGCATCGGCCTCCAGTCGGACCTGCTCGGCGCTTCGGCGCTCGGCATCCACAACGTGCTGTGCCTCTGGGGCGACCCGCCGACCGCGGGGAACGAGAAAGACGCGAAGGCCGTCTTCGACCTGAACACGGAGGAAATGATCGCGACGTTCCGAGGGCTGCGGGATGCGGGGACCCTGCGGGGTGGAGAGAAGGTCGAGCAGGCGCCGAAGGTGTTCATCGGCGCGGCCGCGGATCCGTTTCGCGGCTCGAAGGAGGAGTCGTTCGGCAAGCTCCGAGGGAAGGTGACCGCCGGCGCCGACTTCGTCCAGACCCAAGGCGTCTACGACGTCGAGGCGTTCGAGGAATGGATGCGCCTCGTCCGGAAAGAGTGGCTCCACGAAAAGGTGTACATCCTCGCGGGCGTCATCCCTCTGAAGTCCGCCAAGATGGCGCAATTCATGGTCGAGAAACTCGGTGCGGTCGTGCCGAAGCACATCCTGGACCGCATGGAGCGCGCGCCGAATCCGAAGGCGGAGGGAGTGAGCATCGCGGTGCGGACGATCAAGGCCCTCAAGAAAATCGAGGGCGTCCGCGGGGTCCACCTCATGCCGATCGGGTGGGAGGAAGTCGTGCCCGACATCGTGAAGCAAGCGGGCCTGCTCCCTCGTCCCGATCCGAAGCCGTGAGTGGCCTCTCCCGTGTCGTCGCCATTCCGCTCACCGAAGACTTAATTGCATTCTCCCCATTGCCACCCGGTAATAGGGATGGTATCCCCCCGCCGGGCTCTCTTCAGCGTTTCGGATAAAGAGGGTCTCGTCGAATTCGCCCGAGGGTTGCAAGCCCTCGGTTTTGAATTGCTTGGAACGGAGGGTACGGCGAAAACCCTGAAGGACGCGGGCCTCCCGATGATGACCGTCGCGGACTACACGGGTCTCCGCGAGGGATTGGGCGGACGCGTGAAGACGCTCCACCCGAAGATCTTCGCGGGGATCCTCGCGCCCCGCGGCGATGAGAAGGATCTTGCGGATCTCGGCGCCGTCCCAATCGACCTCGTCGTCGTGAACCTGTATCCGTTCGAGAACACCGTCGCGAAGCCGGACGTCCGGCTCGAGGACGCGATCGAGAACATCGACATCGGCGGCGTCTCCCTCATTCGGGCCGCCGCGAAGAACGCCGCACGGGTCAGCGTCGTCGTCCGGCCCGCGCGCTACCGCGAGGTCCTCCGAGCGTTGCAGGAGCACCGCTCCGTCCCGGAGAAACTCCGAAGCGAACTGGCGATGGAGGCGTTCGAGTACACGTCCCGCTACGACGCGGCGATCTTCAATTACCTCGCGAAACGCCAAGGGAACGTGCTCCCACCGGCGCTGCGCCTCGCGTACGACAAGGTCACGGATCTCCGGTACGGGGAGAATCCGTACCAGAAGGCGGCCCTGTACCGCGAGCCGTTCCCGTTCGCCGCGACGGCAACCGCAGAGAAGCTCCAGGGAAAGGAGTTGTCGTACAACAACCTGATCGATCTCGATGCGGCCTTGCGCCTGGCGACGGAGTTCGAGCGACCCGCGGCGGTCGTGATCAAGCACACGAATCCGTCCGGCGTGGCGCTCGCGGCGACGCTCGCCGAGGCATACACGAGCGCCCATGCGGCCGACCCGATCTCCGCCTATGGCGGCGTCGTCGGACTGAACCGCCCGGTCGATCTCGCGACCGCGAAGACGATGAAGAAGGATGTCCTCGACGCGGTCATCGCCCCGGAGTACGAGCCGGCCGCCCTCGACCTCCTGAAATCGAAGAAAAAGGGGACGTTCCTGATCCTCCGCACCCGCGGACCGTTCCGGAGCGACCACGGGATCGACATGGTCCGCGTCCTCGGCGGCGTGCTCCTCCAGACGACGGACTTTCCGACGCCGCGCCCCGAGGCCTTCAAGGTCGTTACGAAAGTCTCCCCGACGCCGGCGCAGCTGCGCGACATCCTCTTCGGAATCCTGGTCAGCCGATATGTCAAGTCGAACTCGATCGTCCTCGTCCAGGGCGAGCGCACGGTCGGCGTCGGAGCTGGTCAGATGAGCCGCGTGGACGCGTGCATGCTCGCCTGCCACAAGGCGAAAGGCGCGGCCCGGGGGAGCGTCGCGGTCAGCGACGCATACTTCCCATTCCGGGACGGCGTGGACGAACTCGCGAAAGGCGGCGTCGCGATGGTGGCCCAGCCCGGCGGCTCAATCCGCGACGACGAGGTCATCGCGGCGGCGGATGAACACGGAATCGGAATGGTCTTCACGGGGATTCGGTTGTTCAAACACTGAGGGAGCTCGATGGGCCGGACCAGGGTCGGAGTGCTCGCATCGGGGCGGGGCACGGACTTCCAGAGCCTCGTCGACGCGCGCAAGCGCGGCGATCTGGACGTCGACCTCACGGTCCTTGTGTGCAACGTCCCGGGTGCACCCGTACTCGATCGGGCCCAGGCAGCGAATGTCCCTGCGGTCGTCATCGATCATCGTCCGTATGGCAACGACCGCGAAGGTTTCGAGCGGGAGGTCCTGAAAGTCCTCCGGGACAAACGGGTCGAGCTGCTCGTCTTCGCCGGGTTCATGCGCTTGGTCTCGGCGTCCTTCATTCGCGAGTTCCCGAATCGCATCATCAACATCCATCCTTCGTTGCTCCCGGCCTTCCCGGGAGCCCACGCGCACCGCGATGCGATCGCCGCCGGCGTCAAGGTCTCCGGCTGCACGATCCACTTCGTCGACGCCTCCGTGGACGGAGGGCCCATCATCCTGCAGAAGGCGGTCCCGGTCCTGGAGGACGATACGGGAGACTCCCTCGCCGCTCGGATCCTTGAGCAGGAACACGTCTTGCTGCCTCTCGCGGTGAGGCTCTTCGCCGAAGGCCGGCTTCGCGTCGAAGGGCGACGCGTACGAATCGACACCCGAGGAATCAAGATCCCGCCGATGGCCTAGCCCACTCGGATGGTCCACAAAATAAAGGGCCGTCCAGGGTTTCTGAACGGCCTCGTTGTGGAGGGATGCTTGTCTAAGCGACCCGGCAACGAACCCACGATATAAGACGGTTTTCCGAAACCGCTCGCGGGACCGTGGAAAGACGTATCCGGCATCCGAAAAGAAAAAAAGGGTAGGCCGTTCGCCCGTTTCAGGAAAACCAGGGAACGGCCCGTTGTGGAGGGATGCTTGTACCGCTTCCTAGAAGCCTGTGATATTTGAACATTGCACCAACTCGAGACGCCAGCGAGTCTCTGATCAGGGCTGAAGCGCCGCGAAATCGGAATCGATCGATGCGACATTCCACAAGGCTTATGGTGGCCGCGGGTGTTCGACGGAGAGGCGCGCTCAGATGAAGGGAGTCGGGAAGTTCGGCGAGGTCATGGCTGGCGAGAAAGGAAAGGTCAGCTACGACGAAGTCGCCGCTCGCCTCGAGAAGATCATCCACTCCGGAAGCCAGCGCAAGCCGATCACGGATTTCGTGTGCCGGGAGCTGCGGAAGATCCCGCACTACACGTGTGTCGGCATCTACAACGTCGACGGATCGGAACTCGTCCTCGCCTCCTGGTCCGGCCCGAGCGCGACCCTCCACCTGCGGATTCCCCTGGGCCAGGGCATCTGCTCGGCCGCGGTTGCTGAGAAGGGTACCGTAATCGTGCCCGACGTGAACGACGATCCGCGGTACCTTCAGTGTTTCATCAACACGCGCGCGGAGATGGTCGTGCCGATCCTCCGAGACGGGGCCGCGATCGCGGAGATCGATATCGACTCGGACCAGCTCAATGCATTCACCCCGACGGACCAAGAGTTCGTCGAATGGGTCGCGCAGGAACTCGTCCGGATCCTCTGAGAACGGTCAGAGGCGGAACTCGCCCCACACCCGGATGAATGTGTCGACTTGGTCCGGCGTCGCCAACTCGTAGGTGGTCATGAGCCGCGCCACGGACTTCGGGTCGACCACGCGGTATCCGCGCTCGGTCGGCTCCGCGTGGGCGAGGATCCCGGTCGCCTGCATTTTCTTCAGGTGATGGGAGAGTGTCGACGGCGAGACGGGCACCTGCTCCAGGATTTCCTTGTGGGTCGCCGCCTCCCGTTCCATGAGGAAATCGATCACCTTCAGCGGCACCGGTTGACGCAAGAAGGCGAGGATCTGCTTCTCCGCGTCCGTGAGGGCGGGACGCGCCTCGGCCTGACCCGGCGTCGATCGCGGATAGAACCGCTTGTACTCCCCGTCCATCGCGGACGTGATCAGCTCGTGCTTCTCGAGGAAGCGCAGGTGGTAATCCGCGAGCGTGATCGACAGGTTCAGCGCTCGCGATAGTTCACGAAGATGGAAACCCGGATTCTTGCGGACGAAGTCATACAGGTCCTTCCGGGTCTTGACGGCCAGGATCTCCCGGTCCATGAAGACCACGCGGCGCTCAGCGCCGCAGAGTGAACCCGTAGAACAGGGCGAGGATCACGAGGTCGAGGGATCCGGACAACAGGAACACTTGACCGGAGGTGAGCGAGAGCGCGAACAACGAGATCGTCAGCAGCAGGGCCTTCAAGAAGAACACGCCGAAGGCCGCCGCCAGGAAGGCAAGCTGCACGTCCTTCGCCCTCCGGAGGGCGAGGACCGCAATGACCGTCAGGACGAGGGCGAAGACCGATTCGGCCGCGAGCAGCACGTTCTCGATGGCCACCATGGGGACCGCCGCGAACCGTAAAGGACCCGGGTGTTAAGGTTTCCGGCCCTATTCCTCGCGTTTCTTGCGGCGGCGGTCTGCGACGATCAACGTGAGGGCGATGAGGAACACGGCGGCGGCGAGGGACGCGGCGTAGAGCACGAGATCTCCCTGAAGCTCTGGTGTGCGGGTCACGACGCCTTCGTACGCGGCGCTGTCGACGCCGAGGACCGGATCGTGGACGAGCTTCACCGGCGAACCGGACGCGCTGATCGGGTATGCCAGATAGAGCTCGTAGGAATTCGGATCCCCGGTCGACACGTTCGTGTACGTCACAGGGATCTCGCGGCCGTCCGCGATGGCCGACTTGGACCAGGAGAAGAACACGGTGGCCGGGCTCGTGGACGGACCTCCGGTCACATTCAGGCCGGCCTCGGCCTCCGCGAACTCATTCACGTCATCCCAGCTCTGGTTGTTGAACTCGATTCGCTTCGTCGTGTTGATGCGCACATCGAGGCCCAGACTGGACCCCGGCGCGAGGGTCGCCCGATCGACCGTCAGGTCGAGCTTGACCTCCATGGGCGTCAGGACCCTCGTGCTGGAGAGACGCATGAACCGCTCGGCCACGGTGACGTTCAAGGTCATGTTGGCCGTCGTGCTCCGGATGGACAACTCCGTGACGTGCCCGCCGTCCGCACTGTCCACTTCCGTCTTCGTCACGGGAGCGTTGGCGAACGCGGTGGTCCCCAACGTCGTGCCCACACCGATCGTCTCGCCCGGATCGATCCGGTTGTTCCGGTTGCGGTCCACCCACTCGACGAGGTTCCGGAGCTCGAGTTGGTACGAGCTGTCGCTGCCGCGAGCTCTCTCATACGTGACGAGGAAGGTTCCCGCCTGGTAGGACACCTCGAACTGATCCTGGTATGGGGCGCTCGCGAGGCGGCTCACGATCGTGAACGTGTCGCCGGCCGTCGCCGCGACCACGGTTCGCTGGGTGGCGGCCTCGACCGAATCCGGGATGCCGTCTCCATCCGAATCGACCACCGCGGGCCGAAGCGTCAGCACCGCGAGGGTGGATCCGATCAAGAGCGCGGCGGCGCCGGCCGCGGCGGCCGCGAGGACAACCTGCCGTGAGCGCAGCACAGAACCGTCCTCGCGAGTCGATGGGGTGCGGGGCATATAAGGAACTTATTCTACGGTTTTCGAAGCTCAAAGACGGACGCTCCGGCTTCCGCTCGGGCTCTCCCTGGCTCCCCCGCACCCGGCGCGACGTCACTCGCGAACGACTTCTCCGAACGCCATGCGCCGGTGGACCTTCGTGATCTTGATCTTGACCTCGTCCCCGATCTTCGTCCCCGGGACGAAGACCACGAAGTTCGCGATCCGCGCGAGTCCGTCGCCTTCCCGACCGATATCTTCGATCTTGGCTTCGTACACCTTCCCTTCCTCCACCGGGACGTTCGAAGGTCGAAAGCCAGACCCCGAATACGACATCCACGACTCCATGCGGCGGCCCTCTGCCACCGCCACGTTTCGCATCGGTTGCACGGTATATAATGATATAGGGGTAGGCCCGAGGAGCGACCCTTGGACCTCACGATTGGCGCAGCGCGTTCAGGTCTTTCTCGACATCCGAGGGTCGGGAGAACCGCAGGCTCAGGATCAGACAGACGATCCCGACGATCAGCACGATGAGTCCGATCGCGGTCACGAGCCGGTTCCACGGACCAAAGGCATCGAAGGCGGTGAATTCGCCGACGCTAATCCGGAGCTCGTCATGGAGCCACGATCCCAATGCAATCCCGGGGCCGCCGAGGAGGATCAGGAAGATGCCCGCGTAGAAGAGGAACTTCTCGCGGAAACCGGTCTTCCGCTCGCTCCCTTCGTCATCGTCGGATTCGTCGGCTGCCACGGCCGAGGATGCAGCGACGGACGACCCGGTCGGAGTTTCGGTCTCGAAGAGTTCCCCGCACTGGGGACACTCCGGCGCATCGATCGGAACAACCGCCTTGCAGGTCGGGCACTCCGCGACGAGACCTTGCGAAGAGGCCATGGATGAGCCCGGTCCTGTGGTCTGAGCCTATAGTCGTTTCTTCCCCTCTATCCGAATTGATAGGGACCACTGCGGCTCGGTGCGGCCGCGTCGAGGGCCGACCTCATCCGGCGGTCCACCGACTAGAGGGATGGCTTCGGCTTCGCGAGCCAAGGCACGTGGATCTGCCCGACCAGGTCCCGCCATTCCGCGGGCATCGGTGCGCCGGATTCGTCGCGGCGGTACCAGTCTTGCACCTGGTCCACCTTGACGTCGCGGCCCGAGACCGTGACCATCAGGGCGTTGCGCACGTTCGCCGCGGCCTCGGCGGCGACTTGGTTCTCGAAGATGGCCGCGTACGGCGTCTGGGACATCCACCAGAGGACCAGATAGTATGTCCTCCGGCTCGAGATCCGGGGGCGTTTCGGTTTCATCGTGGGTTCCTTGCGACGCGTGATTTCCGTCGTCGAACGAATGGACGCGGTCGTACGATAAAGGGCTTCTTGGACGGTTCTCGGTTCTGATACTCTGGAGAAATCAGTCCTCGAACCAGGCGCCACACGAACAACGCACCGCATCGGAGGCGACGTGGACGCCGCACCGTGGGCACGCGTACACGTAATCGCCGGCTCCGCCGGACGGCGTGAAACCTCGGCTGCACACCGGGCACGCATCGACATCCGACGGGACTCGGGATCCGCAATCCGGACACGGGAGCGTGACGGAGGACATCGGGGCGAAGCTGACGCCGCAGACGCATTCCGTCGACTGCTCCGAGACGAACCGGCCGCACGTCGGGCATTGGTACAGACGAACGGAGAGCTCTTTTTCCCGCGGCCGTCCGCGAACAGATGTCGTGGCGTCGTTGACGTGGCGGAGATCCTCGACGATCTCGAGGAGGGAACGCTTCGGCGGCGCGGAGGCCGCCTTCGGAACCGACGTCGTCCGAGGCCGCGATTTGCGAGCGCTCCCGTAGGCGCCGCCCGTGCTGCCGGCGAATGCGGAACCGCAGTGCTCGCATCGGTCGAGTTCAAACGGTGTGAGCTTGCGGCACTTCCAACAGAGGATCCGCGGCATCGAGCCCAGACTCGACATGATCTTGTCGAGATCTCGCGGCGCCTTCAGATCTTGATGCGGCCCTCGCTGCAACACCGTCGGAACCCGCCCTTTCGGTTGCCGGCGCATCGAGCTGTCCGGCCATCACCTATTCGCTAAAACATGCACGCCGTGATAATCAGGTCCGGTTCCGTCCCCACTCCATGGGTGGAAGACCTGCGCGCGAATGGTTTAAATGAGCCGCCCTTCTTGGACCCGCCGCGAATGGCGAAGATCCTCGTCTGCGTCGCGTGGCCGTACACATCCGGCCCGCGACACCTGGGCCACGCGGTCTCCACGTTCATCCCGGCGGACATCTTCGCACGGTACCACCGGATGAAAGGGGACGAGGTCCTCATGGTCGGGGGGAGCGACATGCACGGCACGCCGACGATGGTCCGTGCGGAGCAGGAAGGCGTCCCCCCGAGCGTTATCGCCGAACGATACCATGCCCTCCACGAGAAGAACATCGAGCAACTCGGCGTGCGGTACGACCTCTACTGGAACACCGCGGACCCGCATCACAAGGCATGGGTGCAGGAGATCTTCCTCGCGCTCAAGGAAAAGGGCCACGTCTACGAGGCGATGATGGTCTCCCCGTTCTGCACGACGGACCAGCGGTTCCTCCCGGACCGGTATGTCGAGGGGACGTGTCCCCACTGCGGCTTCCCGCGGGCGCGCGGGGACCAGTGCGAGAACTGTGGGAAAATCCTGGATCCGTTCGAGCTGATCGACCCGAGATGCAAGACCCACGGGACGACGCCGATCCCGAAGGAGACGAAGCACTTCTTCTTCCGGCTCAGCGCGTTCGAGAAGCCGCTCACGAAGTGGGCGGGGCAGGACAAGGAGCACTGGCGGCACCACGTCCTCACGTTCATGCGGAGCTGGCTCCGGGAAGGCCTGAAAGACCGGCCGATGACCCGCGACCTGGAATGGGGCATCGAGGTGCCCGTCCCCGGGTACGAGACGAAACGGATCTACGTGTGGTTCGAGGCGGTCATGGGATACCTGACGGCGACGAAAGAATGGTACCGCCGGCACGACAAGCCCGACGGATGGAAGGACTTCTGGTTCGATCCGAAGGCCCGCCACTACTATTTCATCGGGAAAGACAACATCGTGTTCCACACGATCATCTGGCCGGCAATCCTGCTCGGCTACGATGCGAAGCTCGACCTGCCCTACGACGTGCCGGCCACGCAATACCTGAACTTCTCCGGCGAGAAGATGAGCGCGGGCCGCGGGAAAGGCGTGTGGCTCTCCGACCTCCTCGAGCGGTTCGATCCGGACCAGCTCCGGTACTACGGGGTCGCCACGATGCCGGAGACCAAGGACACGGAGTTCGAGTGGGAGGACTTCGCGCAGCGGAACAACAGCGAGCTCCTCGCGGTGTACGGAAACTTCGTGCACCGCGCCCTGACCTTCGCCGACAAGAATTTCAACCACGCCGTCCCGCCGGCGGGCTTCCTCGACGCCGCCGACAAGCGGATGATCCGTGCGGTCGAGCAGCAATGGAAGAAGGTCGGCCAGAACCTCGAGTACGTCCATCTGAAGGACGCGATGAAAGAAGCGATCCAGCTCGCCCGGTTGGGCAACCAATATTTCGATGCGAAGGCGCCCTGGGATCTGATCAAGAAGGACCGCGAGGCCTGCGGGACCGTGCTCCACGTCGCCTTGCGGGTGAGTCGCTCGCTGGCCATCCTCATGGCTCCGTTCCTTCCGTTCAGCTCGACGCGGCTCTGGCGGGCGCTCGGGTACGACACGGACGTCCATGGCGAACGATGGGATCAGGCCCTCGAGGACGTCCCCGCGGGCCAGACGCTCCGGGTCGGCAAGCCGCTCTTCGCCAAGATCGACCTCAGGGAAGCGAAGGAGAGCCCCGCGGGCCGCCTCGATCTTCGCGTCGCGCAGATCGTGGATGTCCAAGAACACCCGAACGCCGACAATCTGTACGTCCTCAACGTGGACCTCGGGGGAGAGACACGACAGATCGTTGCGGGAATCCGGAAGAACTACTCGATGGACCAACTTCGAGGCCGGAAGATCGTTGTCCTCGTCAACTTGGAGCCCGCCAAACTCCGCGGAATCGAGAGCCGCGGAATGCTCCTTGCCGGTGAAGACAAGGCGCACGTTGGCCTCGTGCTGCCGCCCGACCAATCCCCGGTGGGATCGCAGGTCCTTGGCGAAAAAGGGGCGCCGGTCCTGCCGTTCTCCGAGTTCCAGAAGTACAAGCTCCAGGTCGGCCCTGGGGGCAGCGTCCTCTTCCTCGGTCGCGGGGGCGACGAAACGCAAATCAAGCTGTCGGTGGACGGAAAGCCACTGAAGGTCGACAAAGGACTGAAAGAGGGAACGTGGGTCCACTAGGCAATCAATGAATGGCGACGGCCATCGCGATCGCTTGGGCCCGCAGGCCGAATCCCACCGCAAGCTCGCGTTCGATGTCGCGGAGCTCCGGGTCCATCATCTCGAATCGAACCCCGCTCCACGTGATCTTGCCGACTGCGACGGGCCGGTCACCGAGGAAGAGCGTGACGCGATTGCCAAGCATCGAGCCGACGCGGTAGACACTCCCGCGCCACGCGAACGTCGTGTGACGCCAACGAAACCGAATCTCGATGGAGCCAATTGGCGATTGGATCGACAGTCGATCCCGCCATCCGTCGTAGCGGACGCGCCCGATTCCCTCCCGAGAGCCCGGGACGGAGCGCCACCCGCGCCGGCCCCGTTGAACCGCGAATTCGCGGCCTCCGACGAGGACCCGGTCGCGCAGGATTCCGAGCTTCGACTCGACGATCACGCTCTCGACATCGAAGCCGGACTCCATAAGCGCTCGCCGGGAGTGCCCGAGCGCAAGCCTTTAAGCGAAGGGTCCCCCGTGCGGCCAACTCCATGCTCCTCGACCTCCACAACCACACGCGCTACTCCCCGGATTCCCGCGTGGATCCGGCGGCGCTCGTGGAGCTGGCTCGGAAGATTCGGCTGGCCGGGATCGCGATCACGGATCACAATTCCGTCGGCGGCATCGCCGCGGCCGAGCAAGCGGCGGGCCGCGACTTCCTGGTGATTCCCGCGATCGAAGTCTCCACGAAGTCCGGCCATGTGCTCGGGTACGGGATCCGCGAAATCGTGCCGCGAGACCTGTCCGTGTCGGAGACCGCGGAGCGAATCGTCGCCTTAGGCGGCGTCCCCGTCGCGGCCCACCCGTTCCGATTCTGGTCGGGGCTCGGTCCGGCGGCCGTCGCCCAGGCCTCGTTCCCGGCCTACGAGACCTGCAACGGCCGGACGCTGCGACGGGGGAACGTCCGCGCGCGCGCATTGGCCCGAGAACGGAAGCTCGGCGAAACGGGAGGGAGCGACAGCCACTTCCTCGATGAGGTCGCGAAGGCTGTGACGGCCGTCGATGCCGGGGCCTCGCGCGTCGACGACGTGCTCCAGCTCCTCGCTCAAGGTCACACATCGGCGCAGGGACTCGATCGCGGTCCCGCGGCGACCGCAAGATACGTCACGAAGGCGGTCGGCGAGTGGATGCTCCGCGGGATGCGACGGATCTAGTCAGAGATGTTCCTCGATCCGCGGGACGTACTTCTCGACCGCCATTTTCGTCTTGAGCGGATCCGCGGACGGAGGAAGCCGCATCACGAGAAGTGCCTTGCGGCCCGCGTGGATGATCAGATACTTGTTCGACTTCGAATGGATCACGACGGACTCGAGCGTGTCCCTGGCCTCCGCGGTCACCGTCTCGGCGGAGCCGACGAGGACCGCGAACATCGATCCGAACGTGTCGACGTGGACGCCGCGGGGGAAGCTGCCCCCGAGATACGTGCCCGCCAACGAAACGAGCATCGCCTCTTGCACGCCCTCGTTCTGTTCGATTTCGCGGAGAATTGACTCGAGGGCGGTCGTGTCGACCATGGCGTGTGCTCCGGTTCGGTCCGGATGGAACGGTTGCCGGATTAAACCTTTCTGGTGTGAGTCTCAGGGGAAAAATCGTCACAGGCCCCGGAGCAACTCGTACATCGCGAGGGCCACGTCGACGGCCTCGGCGCCCTTGTCAGCGCGGGCCATCGCCTGATCGTCCGTCATGCCGGGACCGGTGATGCCGAGGCCGATCGGCTTGCGTGTCGCACGCTCGATGTCGAGAAGCGCCTTCGGCACCGCGGCCATAAGGGCCTCGTCGTGGAGCGTCTCGCCTTTGATGACCGCGCCGATCGCGACGGCCGCATCCACGTCGGCGCGCTCTAGGAGCCGCTCGACGGCGAGCGGAATTTCGAAGACGCCGGGCACGCGCACGACCGACGTCACGCGGACACCGCGCGCGTCGGCCCGGGCCAGGGCTCGCTTCACCATGACGTCCGTGACCTCGCCGTTGAATTCCGCCGCGACGATCGCGAGTCTCACGTCCGCGTCACCTTGAGTGGGCCTGCGTCGGCGAATCCTTCCCGCTGACCCGTCCCGGCCCGCGCCCGGATCGCGTCCGGTCGGAACAGGAGATCGTATGCGTTCACCGCGTGCTCGCGGGTTCGTCGGTCGAACAGGCCCGCGAGCTCGGCCTCGTCCGCGGTCTCTTCCTCGTGCACCATGACGCCGAGAATGTGCTTGCCCACCCGGGCCTGCACGGCCTGGAGGCCGAAGTCGGCCGCGAGCGCGCAGTCCTTGTCGACCGGCTGTCGTCCGACCATGCCGAGCGCCAGGACGAGATCGCAACCGCGGTCGAACAGGATCCGCGCACCGGCCGCGAGGTCCTTGATGCCGGGGACCGTGTACCGCTCGACCGTGAAGCCGCCGCCCTGCTTCCGGAGTTCGTCGATCGCCGCGGCCGCCATATCGTACCGGGAGAACGACGTGTCGACGATCCCGATCCGTTTCAGGCGTTTCGCTTTCGCCGCCGAGGCGGAGGATCCGCGGCGCGCCGAGCGGTTCCCCGTTCGACCTTGGTGAGTCGTTCTTGGAGCGCGAGCCATTCGGCCACCTTCCTCACGATCTTCCGAGTGCCGACGAGGTCGCCTTCGAACTTCGGGAGCCGGAGGACCTTCGTCGCGAGGCCGCGCTTGCGACATTCCGCGAGGATCCGTTCCTCGCTGTGCACCTGGTCATACCCGATCGCGAT
>Ga0209237_1000464_pt1 | contig 22873 bp, 27 predicted proteins | sample GraSoi013_1_40cm_2_FD_185820 | JGI IMG/M metagenome (GOLD analysis project Ga0209237, IMG submission 185820) | Grasslands soil microbial communities from the Angelo Coastal Reserve, California, USA - Sample 10_02_2013_1_40cm (SPAdes) (version 2) | ecosystem: Environmental > Terrestrial > Soil >...
TGAAACAGGCCAAACAGAAATCCATCCTCGTCGTAGATAGCTGGGAGGGAGCGTTGAGAAACGCTACGCCCGAAGGACGAAAAATGCTCGAGTCGGCCGTCATGTCAGAACTAGATCAGACAAAAGTGAGCGTGATTCTTGTCAGTGAGGCCGAACGAGCCGACAACCTCGGCTACCTAGTCGACGGAGTCGTAACCCTCGAACAGAACGAGCTAGATGGAAGGAGAATCAGGTCTCTCGGAATCGACAAGTTTAGAGGATTCAGAGTCCAGAGCCAACACTTTCCATTCTCTCTGGAAGCGGGAAGGTTCACTTTCTTGGATGAGGAATACGAAAACGGCCCACCTTCAATAGTGAGAAGTCCAGAGAAAGTTCCGCACACGGAAACCCACTTCTCCACGGGGAGTAGGGAACTCGACCAGATATTGGGAGGCGGAGTCCGGAGAGGCTCCTTCTTCATGATCGACACTGAGAGCAATGTTTCTCCGCAATCGTTGAGGTTGTTGATCAACATGATCCGGTCTAATTTCGTTAGCCAGGGCGGGGCGTGCTTCAGCATTTCAACTGGGACCTTCAGCTCGGAATCGTCCGCTGAGGCGCTGAGACCATACATAGGCGACAAAGCCCTGGGAGAGAGAGTTCGGATAATCGAATTCAACTCGCAGCTACCTTCGAAACCTTGGCGACTGAAGTTGAGGGGCCAGCTAATGAGCGATCTCGCAGAGTTCTACAGAACATGGAACGCCTTGAAAGAGACGTCAACTGAGATGATGTTAACTATGAACTTTGACAAGCTCGTGCAGGTCTACGGGGAAGAGCTGACGCTTCCAGGCTTTACAGAGATAGGAGAAGGCCTGCGGGACGAAGGAGCCTTCAGCATTGGCATATCATCGCGTCCCACAAAGGTTCGTGATGAGTTTCTAAGACAAGCTGACTACCACGTAAAGGTGCAAAGCTGGAACGGTCATCTTCTGATCTACGGCGTGAAACCTTTCACGCATATTCATGGGGCAACGTTCAACTTCGACAAGGGATATCCCGCTCTAGACCTCATAGAAATCGTGTAAGCCGGCCTTCACGGTTACAAGATCTGCCGGCTAGAATTTCGATTTGGTGTAATCCCAAGTCGAGAAGTAGTGCGGAGTTATCTCAACCAGAACTTCCGAGCCCTTCCTTACCTCGTCTACCATGTTCTTCGCCATGCTACTGTTGAGATCGCCCAGATATTTCGCTACAATCTTCTCCGATAGCGACAATGCTTTCCCTGTGTCCTTGACTATGATAGCGGTGCCTCTTCCTTTTACTCCCCTGTTGGGCATCGCGTCGGTATCGACCGAAAAGTAGACCGTTTTGTTATGTTTCAGGTTCCGGACTTTCACCGCGTCTTTGTAGCTCATGAGGTAGAGCTTGTTTGTCATGTAGTGGTACCATACTGGGTGTATGTTGGGTTCGCCCTTCGAGTTAGTGGTTCCGAGTCGGAGTGGTGTCTTGCTGCTGGCCAGAAACATGTCAATCTCAGACTGGTCCATTCCCGGAGCATTCGGCATCGCTTTGTGGATTCTGATGGCTGCCAAGATGCCAGAGAACAGTTATGGTTCGTACTTGTCACTTTGCCAATCTTTCCTTCCACAGTCTTTCTGGGGTCCGGTCCCACCCTAGGCGAGATTGACATTTTTATTACTGGACTGGGACGCAGTAGAAAAAGTCGGGTCGCCTTTTCTATCCCCCTATAGCGGCCATACTACATGAGCGATCTGTCGTACAAGCTGGCTGAACTACGACCAACCCTCCGGCCGGTCGCGGAGTCAGCGGCCTGCATAGCCAGCTTCGTCATCGCTAACGCCATTAGCCAAGAACCCGTATACTTCCTGATCCTCCTACTCGTTCTCGGCTCTGACGTTCTCGACACCTCTGACAAGAGCAAGGGACTCTTCCGAGACTTCATGGCCGGAAGCATCACGGCAATCCTGTCTCTGGCTCTCAATGATCAGTTAGGTCTCGCCGTTGGAGCCGTAGTCGCGGTCACGGCAGTGGCTAGACTCCTTCAGAAACTCGCCTAGAGGCCCACATCAGTAGAGAAGTAATGACAAAGAGTCTACGCTGAAGCTTTGGTTCCCACGAAGCGAAACAATATCGGTTGAATCCCTCCGGAATCTATCAAGAGTCGTTCCATTCTTTTGAACAAACTCGCAAGTGCCTTCTCCCTCTTCCGATCAGGGACCCTCATATCTCTGAGTATATCCCAGCAATGGTAGCAGTGCCAGGAGAGGTGTTCTTTACGGAAGAGTTGTTCGAGGGGATGCTTCATCTCCTCAAACTTGTTGATATGCTCCTTCCTTCCATACAGGTTCTCTTTCATAATGCAGTCAACACCTTCTCTCGGATTCTCGGGAAGATGCGACGAATACCAGCCTGTTAGTTCTAGTGCTCGTCGGATTTGATAGAGCCACGTCGCACCTCTCCCGTCTATTCTATCATACGCATACTCTAGACAGACTACTCTTCCTCCATTTTTCAACAAGCGGCAAGCTCTAAACAAGATATTCTTGGGGTGAGGAAGGTCATGGAGGACGCGGCTAAAGAGAACAACATCAAATGTTCCTGGAATGTCGGACCATTTGTTGAAGTCCGCTACTTCGTATCGTAGACAGCCACGAGTTTTACTGTAAGGGTCGGTTTCCATGGTCCGCCTGGCTATGCGGATGATCTTCTGATTCGAGTCTATCCCGACAACGTCATGGCCCATCCGAGCCAGCTCTAGACTCATGAAACCGGTCCCGCAACCAACTTCCAGAATCTTGAGATTTCGGCCACGAATGGAATCTTCTACCAGGTGGAAGTTATCGGCATATGTGAGTTCGATGAGATAGGGTTGCCTCCAAAGACTGTCCTTCATCGATGGCCAGGGCGTCAACCGACGTAGGTCTGGCGTGAAGTCCAAGGGGTATCGTGGCAAGGTTCTGAGAAAATCTGGGGCCAATCTAAGAGCTTTGTCTTAGGCTTGCTATTGCTCCGGCCCTTCTTCGCAAGCCGTGTTTAGCTGCGTCAAATCGGTGTTTTCTGGCTCTTATTCTTTGCCGATAAGATGCGGCCGCAGGGGATAAGCATAAAACGGCCCAGAGCTATCTCCAGTAGTCTAGAGATACCATGGGCAAAGTAATGATCTCTCTATCGTCCGAAGCGGAACAGCTGGTTAGACAGGAAGTTGACAAGGTCTACTATGGCAGAACCGGCGGATTCAGCATCTTCTTCGAAAAGTTGGTTCGAACATACTTTAACGGACACAAGAAAACCCCATCCGACCATAGGCAAGCCAAATAACGCGATATCCTGCCAAGAAAGTTCATCAAATCAAATACGCCCAGTTACTCCAAGTCCACGAATGCGGATAACTCAGGCGTTCCTCACATCCGTTCGTAAAGGTCGTAGTGTAGCATGCTCGAGCGCGCTTGGTTCCGTTTGCAGCCGAACCAAAGCATTTTGAATCATTGAATCGAGGCACGCGGCAGGGGCGGTGGTCCAGACCACCCACCAGTGGGGACAGCTTGGTCTAAGAGGGCCGGTAGGCAGCTACCGGTTCGAGAACATACTGGTCTCGGGCACCAGTGATCGTGGGTTCAAATCCCACCCGCCCCATTATTGAAAGCCACACCTATTTCAGCAGAATCCCGGCGACCGACTAGTAAAACCACTAAATAGCCCGAGTCGTCGGCGTGACCGGCACCAAGTGTGATGAGCGTTGCCTGAAGATCGCGCCATCGAGACTCACGACCTCTCGAAGAAGTATGGTGATAGGCTTGCGGTCGACCGGCTGAACCTCACCGTCGCCTCTAAGCAGGTTCACGGTTTTCTCGGCCCGAACGGGGCAGGCAAGTCAACCACGATCAAGATGATGGTTGGCCTCCTTAGGCCCACGACTGGGAGTCTCAGTATTCTTGGCCAGGGGGTCAGCGGGGACAACCCGAGGGTTCGTCGCAAAATTGGCTACATGCCGGAACTACCCCGGTTTCCAAAGCACCTCTCGGGAGAGGAGTTGCTCGATGTCTACGGGCGCATGTATGGAATGTCGAAGACGGAGAGGCAGGGGAGGATAACGGAGCTAATCAAGATGGTAGGGCTCGAAGGCCGTGGCAAAGACAGGATTGGAAAGTACAGCAAGGGTATGCAGCAACGCATCGGGATCGCCCAGGCGCTGATCAGCGACCCTGAGCTAGTTATCCTGGACGAGCCGAGCATAGGTCTCGACCCTGTAGGAATGGTCGAGGTCAGGAACATGGTCAAGGGCATCGTCAAGTCCGGGACAACAGTCTTCTTCTCGTCACACCTCCTTGCAGAGGTCCAGCAGGTTTGCGACCACGTGACCGTGATCCATCTCGGCGTCATGCGCTACTCGGGAACGTTAGAAGACATCTCCAGCAAGGTGATGGCGCGCCGCAGAATCGTCATAGAACTAGAGAAACCAGTTGACGGGGTCCTTGCCGCCTTGAAGACGATGAAGTTCGCGACCGTTGAAGCTAACATGAACACCTACACGCTCCACTTGGACACCCGTGAGGACGTACGAGCAGAGGTCTCGCGTGCGGTAACATCAGCGGGAGGAGTCATTGTAAAGATGCAAGAGGAAGGAGGAGGACTCGAAGACGCGTTCCTCAGCCTGGTCGGAAAGGAGGGAATGGCCTAGGTGGCACAGAAAAAACGAGCCGGGACCCTAGCCGCCTTCATTGCCCTTCTCTACTACGAATTCCTATGGAATATTCGAAAGAAGAAGATCATCACCATATTCATCATCATATTCGCCATCGCGACCGTTCAGCTCGCTTTCACCCCGATAGCCGACGCCATTGCAAACCCGCCCCAAGCCCTTCAGGCGAACTCTACATTCGTCTTCGCCGGAATCGAGGCCTTGACGGGAATCTTCCTCTTCCTCGTTGGTGTCGCAACGACCATGAACACCGTCTCGGGCGAGTTCGAGTCAGGGACGATAGTTCCTCTGCTGACGAAACCTGTCTCGAAGACCCTTGTCTTTGTAGCGAAAATCGTCGCGTCTGTGATAACGCTCCTTGCGGCCTACTCGTTTCTCGTTGGCTACATAGCGATCGGAGGCACTTTGATCTATGGTCCCCAAGACAACCTGAACCTCGTTCCCCTGGGAATTCTGGGGCTTACCATCGGAAGCATGGTCTGGGCTTCCGTCGCCCTAACGCTGGGCACGCTATCGAAGAACTCTGTTTTAGCAGCCCTCGGCTCCTTCGGCTTCTACATCGGACTCTTGATAGGCGGGACCCTCATCGCGGCGCAACTGGGAGCGTCAACTGTACTGTTCTATGCACCAGGAATGGGTGTGACAGGGACGACTGCGGCGTGCGCAGGCTTGGAACGAGGCGGAGGCCAAACCTTCAGCACGGGGACAGATGGTCTCGCCTCGATGCTTATGCGCTGGGTCCTGAACCCGGGACAGGTCTTGAACTTCTGTGGCTTCCAGTTCCGCGCATCTGGAAACCCAACCACGACCCTGCTCGCATCCGACACCTTCGCAAATGTTGCGTTCAGAGATCTCTGGGTCTCTCTAGTCTACGTCGCAGGGCTGTTGCTTCTCAGCTGGTTCGCATTTCGGCGATCCCAGATCGTGGAATCGTAAACCTATCTGATTCAAAGTTTAAAGGAACGATAGGCTCCTAAACGCTCTGAGCATCTGTTCGCGTTGACGAGTACAATTCTTCCACGTTCGGGCGACTACGAGGTCAAGTTGACACCGGAACACGAGACCCTCCGGCATACCATCCGTGATTTTGCCGAGAAACAGATCCGGCCGATAGCTGCAGAGATTGATCACAAGAACCACATTCCTCGAGATCTTCTCAACCAGATTGCAAAGCTCGGCGTGACCGCCATCACCTACAAGGAAGAGTATGGTGGGCTAGGCGCTGACTTGCTGTCAATGGTTATCGCGCTCGAAGAATTAGCCCGTGTCTCCGCTGCCTGTTCAACAGTTTTCGTTGCTAGTCATCTTGTTTCTGAGCCGTTGAACGAGTGGGGGACAGAGGAGCAGAAGAAACGCTACCTCATTCCGATGGTTTCGGGAGAGAAGATTGGGGCGCATGCTATGACCGAGCCTGGCGCCGGGTCCGACGTAGCAGGAATTAAGTCCACGGCGAAACTACATGGGACCCACTGGGAGATATCAGGACGAAAGACATTCATCACAAACGGCGAGATCGCGGACCTCTACCTGGTTTTTGCAAGGACCAGTCCACCCCCCAGTAGACAGGAGAGACACAAAGGTCTCAGCGCGTTTCTAGTCGAGAGAGGAGCCGATGGATTCCAGGTAGCCAGCAAGATTGAGACGACCGGATTGCGCGGCTCGCAACCATCCGAGCTAGTCCTTGACCATGTGAAAGTTCCAATGGACAATTTACTGGGGAAAGAGGGTGACGGGTTCTATGTTGGAGTAAAGACATACGACCGCGGCAGGATCGATGTCGCAGCACAGGGCGTCGGAATCTGTCAGGCCGCATACGAGGCGGCCGTGAGTTATGCGCAAACCCGAACCAGTTTCGAGAAGCCATTGATCGATTTTCAACAGGTCCAGTACAAACTAGCTGACATGGCCATGGGCCTGCATACGGCACGATTGTTGACGTACTGGGCAGCGTCTTTGAAAGATCAGGGGAAGGATTTCGTGAAAGCCTCGTCTATCGCGAAGGTTACATCGACAGAAGCGGCGGAGAAGCTGGCGTTGCTGGCTATCATGATACACGGCGGCTATGGAGTCGCGACGGAATACCCGGTGGAACGGTTCCTGCGGGACTCGCAGATCATTAAGACCTACGAGGGCACCAACGATATTCAGAGACTAACGATTGCAAAACAACTATTGCGAGAATTGAAAGCGTAGCCAACTTTTTTCTCTGCTGGCATTTTGAGCCGCAAGGTATCGGGTCTACTCGTGCCAAGACGTTAGTCTGTATTGACGCGCAATCGATTTTGCAAACACTCTTTGGAGTTCGATTTGTGGTGTCGACACTCATACTCCTTTGAATTGGGGTTTCTAAGTCGAGACTGTGTTTTCGAAACAGGTCGCTCAGCATCTTCTCGGTGCCGACTTTTCCCAGTTTCTTCCTTTGACTCGCCTTGACACGTCTGACCAATTCATCCCGGTCGCAATAGAGCCGCACGAAGCATACATGTCCTCCATGCGATCTGACCTTTCGGAGAATCAGCTTCACCCACTGATCGTCCTCGCCCTTACTGTAGACAAAGGTGAAGATCGTGTCAATTCCCTCCTTCGCGGCTTCCTCTATCATCTCTAGCCGATACTTACCTGTAAGACGCCAGAAAGTCTTCGTCCCAAACTCGAAAATAGACTGGACGAACTGGATCGACACATGATTGTGGAAAAGCTTGAACCCTGTCAGCTTTGCCAACTCAGTTGCGACGGTTAGCTTGCCTGATGCTGGAGGTCCATAGACGAAGACCAGTTTCAATCCAAAAGACACTCTATCTGGGTTGAAATAAATAGCAGCAAGAGCCCTAACACGAGGAGTTGAGTTTTGAGGTTCATTCTCTCAGGTCTCGGAAACTGGTACAACGGATGGAGCCTGACCGACCAAGCAGTTCAGCTTGCTGACAAGCTCGGGTTCTGGGGTGCGGTCATCCCGGACCATTACATGTGGGCTGAATCCTACGGACAACAACAAAAGGATTCGACTATGGAGAGCTGGGTCGCCCTCACCTATCTCGCAGCCAAGACCCAGAATGTCAAGCTGGGAACAATCGTCACTCCGATCCCGTTCCGTCCACCAGCAATGCTGGCCAAGATGGTCTCCACCATGGACGTGTTGTCGGCAGGACGCGCTATCCTCGGGGTGGGGGCGGGGTGGTCACAGACAGAATTCGAAGGGTACGGCACGTGGGACGATCCGAAAACACGGGTCGACAAGACACGGGAAGGCGTGGAGCTGATTCTCCAGCTCTGGCAAAAGCCCCATGTTGACTTCAAAGGGAAGTACTACCAAGCGAAAGGCGCTATTCTAGATCCCAAACCGGTACAAAAGCCGCACCCGCCCCTGATGTTCGGAGGCGTTGGCCCTAAGATGCTAAGGCTAGCGGGCCAGTACTCTGACATCTGCCACATCCCACCATGGGTTCATGTTCCCATGGAGAGGGCTCGATTGATTGTCAGGCAGGAGGCGCGAAGATTCCATCGCGAGGACAAGATAGTGTTCGCAGCCGGGTCCGTCGCAAACCGGGATCAAAAGTTCGACCTGAAAACCGTTGAACAGGATGTGGAAAGGGCGGCAAAAGATGGCGCCCTATACTACATAGCACCTCTCCAGCGCACCGATTATCTTGACAACCTCAAGGAATTCGCGAAGAACATCATACCCTCATACTCTGGGCTTGACTAGCATACTCACACTAGTTCTTCGAAGTATCAAACTCTACGCGAACACTGTTTGAGATACTCGTATTTTCTCCAACTTCTCAATACTTTGGTGCACGAGCGAGTGGATGAACTCGTTCGCGAATACCAGCTCCCTGTTCAAGGTAAGGGCGGCGGACTCGATGCCTCGCCATCGGTTCAGTGCTCGAGTCTTGGAGTTGACGTCCCCTAGATCTGTGCTTCGGCAGAGCAAGTATTTCATCGGGGGATTTCGGGTCTCGTGAACTAGTAACGCGTCGCTGAGAATCTCGCGGATCTCGCTCATGGGCACTTTGCCCGCAACGGCAAGGTTGTACACTAGTTCGCCTGAACCAATGCCTGTGCCAAGCCTTGGCATGATCACTATCGTTTCTGATCTGATCAGAGAGCCGAGGTGCTTGCGGACGGTCTTAGGACTCAGCCCCGTCACCTCGACAAGTTCTTTGAAAGCAATCTTCGGATCGTCGATTAGAGCGTCGATTACTGTGAAATCGAGGATGGAGAGTGGAGGTAGATCGCCGGCACCGGTGACGGCATGCCCCGATGGCTTCTCCTCTAGGGCTACGCTGAGTTCTCTTATGGAGCGGCTGATATTATCCGACCAAACTCCAACTGTCAAGCCTCCATCTAGTTTCCAGCCTATGTAGCTCACGTCCGGCGCCTTCAAAGCCATGATTACCTGTTCGCGAGTCCGCTCACGTTTGAAGAACACCAAGACTTCTTGACGATCGAAGACTACTGGATCTATCCAGAGACCATATCCCAAAAGGACACTGGTATCATGCAGTCGTCTCAGCCTTTCCCGAACAGCCGGGGCCGATAGCGACACGAGTCGTCCAAGTGAGAGAAGACTCTGCCGAGCGTTCTGGTGAAGTCCAACTAGGATCTGGAAGTCCTTCGAGTCCACACTTGGGCCATAGCAGTTCGCCGGCTATAAGATTCCCTGAATCGAAAGTCGCACCTAACGTACGACTAAATCCGATCCGAGCATAGACAACGCCATGAACAACAATACGTTCGTTCGAGAGACACGCAGAACAAAGACTCTGAAACCCTTGCTCCCAATGCTCCTCTCACTCATCCTTCTCACTCCCATGGCAAACGCATCTATCCCCACCTCTGCGACCGGAAGCTTCACGGCTACCGTAACAGTTACCAGCATCAGTCAGGCTGACGGCAACACCATCATCACCGCTATCGAGACGCAGACACTCTCAGGCTTCCTCACCGGAACTCGTATCGCAATAGGCGTGGAAATAATCCACCCTGACGGCACATTCAATGCACACGATTCAGGAACCTTCACCGGAACCGTCAACGGCATGTCAGGAACTGCGGTCATCACCGGCAGCAGCACCGGAACCGGCGCAACTGGCTCAGGTCAATTCGTCGTCGAACTAGGCACCGCGGGCCTATCAGGACTACACGCCCAAGGAACTTTCCAACCCACAGTAACAGGACCAACAACCGTCACTGGAACTTACTCGCTCCAATACCACTTCGACCCATAGCAGAACAGCCTAACGAACAGAGTTAGGCTCTCCCCTTTTTTCCCACCACTTGAATCCGGATACTGAAACCTCCCTTAATCGAAGGTCAGACCTAACGCACCACTAAATCTGACAGCGACCTCGGTAAGCTCATGCGAGCTGCAAAATCGAGTCTGCCGAAAAATGAGGGGTCAATCGATCCCGTTCCGATCTCGAAGAGTCACAGGGTTCCGTTCTATGTTCCACTATTGAATCCGCTCATGAAGAGCTTCCTCCATCTCGGAGTCCCAGCGGGACCAATGATCCTTCTCACCGTTCGTGGCCGAAAAACAGGTCGACCCCACACAACACCTGTGGGACTATTCAGAATAGAAGACCGCCGTTACATTTTCGACACTTTCGGGAACGCGGATTGGGTTCGAAACCTACGTGCGACAAGAGAAGCGGTCATAGGCCGCGGCTGGAACCGGAAACACGTAACGGCTTTGGAACTCAACACAAACAAGGCCGCAGCAGTTCTCCGAGACATACTCGCACCGTACGTCGCGTCTCGTATTCGATCTTCTTTCCTCCGAATGGGATACGGTCTCACGAAAGCCTCCACGATCGACGACTACGCTCGCGAGGCCAGGCGTTATCCAGGCTTCGAATTGCAGGACAAGGAGTGACGCGAGATGCAAGAAAACGTCGGTCGTCCTGACTGGGTGGATTCCAACCTCTACCCGTTTCACGATAACTGGGTTGAAATCGACGGAAACTCCATTCACTACGTGGACGAGGGACCACGGGACGTACCCGTACTGCTCTTCATACACCCCGGCCCTGGCTGGAGCTTCACGTACCGCTACCACATCAAGCAGTTCAGCGACAAGTTCCGTTGCATCGCGCCTGACCTCCCAGGCTATGGACTCTCAGAAGCCACAGAGGACTACGACTATTCTCTCCGCTCCCAGAGCCACGCCCTAGAACGATTCGTGCAGACTCTCAATCTGCGAAACATGATCGTCTGGGGCAACGATGGGGGCGGACCTACTGCAATACTTGCCCTGGCCCAGCAGACAGACCGCGTTCTAGGTCTCGTCGTCGGAGGCACATTCGGATGGTCAATCAAGAAATATCGGTCGGTAGCATGGACACTTCGTGTCGTCACAAGTCCAGTCTTCCGCTTCGTAAACAGGTACACGAATTTTCTCGCCTGGTCGATGGGGTCCAAGATGGGATTGGGAACCAGGACTCTCTCGAAGGAAGAGCGAAAGCAGTACACAAGCCCCTTCAAGAAGAGAAACACAAGGAACCGAGCACTGAGGCTCTTCGCAAGCTTCAACGATCACGCAACACAAGAAGAACTTGACCGTGCACTGCTGGCATTCCACGAGAAACCAGTGCTAATCCAATTTGGCGAAGGAGATCCGATGACTGGTCAGCACTGGCACGAACGCTGGGCAAAAGAACTCCCTAACAATCGTCTAATCTTGATTCCAAATGTCAAGCATTTCACCTTCGAAGGGGACCCGGAGGCAACAGTAGAGAACTTTCGAACCTGGTGGGCCGACACCTTCACGATGCCCAACATCAACGCTCCACTAAAAGCGCGCTGAGAGTACTTCAGTATGTAAACAGTCCATACAGCACTCGAATGAGTCGCGTACACTAAGTTAGAAACTGAGAAAAGTCGATACTGCGATCGTATCTCGAGCGGTGGACTTGGGTGAAGATATGCGTCATCTCTGACACTCACACGGACTCTATTGACAATCTACCTCGGCAGGTTCTCGACGAGCTATCGGGCGCTGACTTGATCATTCACGCCGGGGACTTCACGGGCAAACGACTCGTGGATGCACTTCGCAAGACAGGCCCGTTCAGAGGAGTCTACGGAAACATTGACGGGCCTGACGTTAGAAAAGAATTACCAGCGATTGACATCATACAGGCAGAGGATTTCGTTATAGGGGTGAACCATCCCGCTGAAGGCGGCTCTCCCCTTACCCTAGAACAGAGGCTAAGGCCCAAGTTCTCTGGAGTCCAGGCGATTATTCATGGGCACAGTCATCGGACGAAGAACGATTTTCGGGACGGTGTTCTTTGGTTCAATCCCGGGAGCGCAACTGGAAAGTTTCCCGCTACGGAGAAAACTTACGGGATTCTAACAGTGGATGAGGAGTTACGCGGAGAAATCATCAGACTCTGATGGTATGCTCGCCAATGTGGGTAACCTACCGACCAAGGTGCGGTTCCTCACGGAGGCGCCATATTCCAAACCCGCCAACTGTTTCTTCCGTCTCTACGGGGTTGTACCATCTTCTTCTCGGACCTATGATCGCTTTGAGCTTCCACCTCAGCGACTTGGGGACAGAATTGGCGGCATAGAGAAGATTCTCGACCTTTGAAGATAGGTCAGATGCTTCTTGAGTAGTTAGGACACTCATCTCTTTCACGTATTCTCTAATTCCCTGAAGGTTGGTGGTTACCGTGTACCAGAAGCCCCAGTCTTTTGACAATACGCGGGCAACTTGGTCTATGCCAATGGCTTCCGGCCCTTCTTTCTCTGAAACAGCGTGGGCCTTGAGGAGGAGCAGTGTATCAAGCATGTCTTTCTTGCTGAAAGACACTATCTGGAGCTTCTCAAGTAAGAGGTCGGAGAGTGGGATCGACACGGGGTCAACCCCCAGTCTGTCGCGGAAGTTAATAGGATGATTTGCAGCCTTCAATTTGTCCCAGAAGATATCGATGTAGAACCATCCTTTGGGGTGAAAGTAGATCTGCCTTTGACTTGCTGAAGTAGACATCGTAGAGGGACGTTTGGAGTAGCCAAGAGACTCCATTACCCTCCTCACCCCCTCACGAGACTTGTAGTAAGTAGCGAAGTCGATGTCACTGTACTCTTGGCCCGGCTCAGCAGACCTGCCGAGTCGATTTGCGAACTCTTCCTCGTTGAGGCTGTGAACTTTGATAGCGAGGCCGCCAAGCATTTTCAGCGCGACTTTCGCTTCTGAGGCGGCTCTGAGAATTGCCAATGCCTCATCTATGAATACTTGAGTGGGAACCTTGCCACCCCACTCGGCAGGCATCTTGACCGATCTCGCGGCAGCCATAGACCTTTTCGATCTACAAGATGACCACAAAATATCTTCTAAAGGCACGGGATTAGTTTTCGACACCTTCATGCGCTATTAAGCTCTCCAATCGATTCTTCCCAACGGTCAGGACTTTGGTTCCGAGAATTAGGCTAGGGGTCAGCGGTCTTGTGAACAAGTTCTGCCACTTCTCGGTCCTCTACTCAGACTGCTTGCCACTCGAACTATCATCGGGCATGCTTGGGAACAAAGTCTATGTGTCCCGGAACTCTCAGCTGAGAAAGAATAGTATCCTTCGTGAGCTTCAGAAAGCACCCATATCTCCACGCTCCTGGTACGCCTTCGCCAGAGACTTGATGAGAACTGGAGACTTCGAAGAGGTCGTATCGGACTGGAAGGGTCGCGAGCCGATGACCGATGTGTTTCTGAACATCTTGTCTCACGGGTCAAACGGCTGGGAGCAAATATGGGAGCTGACTCGACCACGGCTAGAGGAATACAAGCAGAAATTTGGATCCGTATGGTCTCCGATAACCGATTCAGTGTTGTCGCGTCTATCGCAGCTCGCTAAGAGGGAATGGATGACAGATGAGATTCGCGTTCATTTTGTAGATTGTCTAAACGGGGGATTCGCGTGGCATGATAGCATAGCCTTCGCTACCTTGCCCGATATTGAGATCCAGAAGAAATTCCTAGCGCACGAACTCTCGGAGCTCATAACCCCTAGTCAGCTCGTAGAGGCAGAGCTGGAAAGAGCGGGGTTGGACCCGGGGGTAACTCACACGGTTGTAGACATGCTTGCCTACTCTAGTGTAAAGAACTTCATAGCAAAACCCGTGCATCCCAGCATCGAGAGAAAAGGAGTAGTGCCTAACAAGAACTACTATCCGAAAGTCGAAGAATTGTATCCAATATTCGAGGACTACTCGAAGAATCCTTCAGAGTGCGATGATTTCGCATCTCTTGTCAAGAAAATAGTTCTCAGATTGAAGCAGTCGTGAGCGGTTATGCCAAAAACACATCCTTGGGAACTAGCTTGGAGAGACCAGAGGTGGGCGGAAACTTCGCCACCACTCCCTGTCGTTGTGGATTTCGCAGACGATCTGAAACGTGAAGGCGTGAAGACGGTTCTGGACCTAGGTTGTGGAGCAGGTCGTCATTCCATACTTCTCGGCAAGGCCGGGTTTCAAGTTGTGGCTCTCGACATTTCCGAAACAGCCCTCAGGATCCTTGAGGGTCGATTGAAAACCGCTTCCATCGACAACGTCACTCTTGTCAGGCACGAGATGTGGGAGCTGCCGTTCATAGACGATTATTTTGACGGGGTGGTTTGTACAAACGTCCTCCACCACGGGAAACTCGTACAGATCAAGCAGATGACCAGAGAACTTCATCGAGTTATGGAGGAAGGAGCCTCGGCCTTCGTCGTGGCCCTATCCACAGCAGATTTCAGACGAGGCAACGGAAAGAAACTGGAGCCGAATACATACGTTTTCACCGAGGGAGAGGAGCGAGGAATAATCCATCACTTCTTCCCGCGCCAGGAACTCCAATCATGTTTTGGAAAATTCGAGATCGTATCCTTCGAAGAGAGGTTGATCCCTGTTGAAGCAGGTGGAAACCGTGCCCATTTTCTGGTGAGGCTGAGAAAGTCCTAGAGTGTTTGGTTACTCTTTTAGGACCCGCCTTGAGGTGTGGGCCGCTATCATCTTGTCTGCATTATCATAAGCTAGGCGAATTAGTTCTTTCGCGGTCTCGGTATCTTTTTCCGAACGGGTTCTAAAAAAAACCCAACCGGCTTGATGATGCACAAAGCGATGCTGTTCAGCCTTGCCCTCTTTCAGCACTCGCTTTTGGTCTTCTTTGGAGAGTCTGATGTCAAGCTGCAAAGTCCCGTGAGTGTGCATGAATTCTAGACCATGGACTTGGAATGCTATGCCTCCCAACCGATGTGAAGCCTTTGTGACGTTCGGGAGCTGGAGAATCCAGTCTTCGAGAGAATCTGTCAAAGGATACTCGTCCTAGGATTTGACTTGTAGTTTTCCATCCTCCATGACCTTTTGACTGTTGATTGTTACTGTCGCCTTGGTCATCGAGGCCCACCATGTGCCGCTCGCAACATTCTTTCCACCCTTTGCGCCACTACGGCCGAATCCCACGATGATACTTCCAAGGACTTTGTCATCCTGAGTGAACCCGTGGCGAAGCTTGGGGTTCAGTCCGAATCCGAAATAGGCGAAGCGATTCTCATCGCCCGTTCCTTCTCCAAGATAATGTTCAAAGATCTCCTTTCCAGATCTTGCAGAAAACTGTTTGATTCGGCCCTGTGCTACCTGAATGGTCAGGGCCCTAACTTGGCCTTTTCCTGTGCGGATTAGTGCGTCGTAGACTATTCTTCCTTCGGCGCTATCTTCCGCGGCCGAAACTTCGATTCCACCAGTTGGCAAGAAGACAACTTCTCCTCGCTCGGCTTTCTCTTCTGTTGCCAGGCCATATGAATAATCGGGTGGGCGTTTGTCGAGGCTGAATCTGAAGTCAGTTCCAAACGGTGTTGTCAGATGCACCTGTCCTTCTCCGCCCATCAAGGGTTCCAAGGAACGTCCATGAGAAGCCACTTCTCTCGGGTCGGCGGTACAGCCTTCAAACATTACTCGCCTCCACTCCTCCGAATCCAGACCCATAGACTCAGCGCGTTCCGGAGTCGCGAGAGTGGCTTCGATACCCACCATACTCACTTTGTTCCTCCTAGCCACTTTCGCCCACTGTTCAGCAAAACTGCTTTTATCATACCGCGTATCGAGCCAAACACTAACCGACTTTCGTCTCTCAGCAGGAATCCTATCCCACGGAATAGGCTTTCTCGGGCCCAAAGTGTAAATGTACACGTCAGTCTCTTCCAACGCGGCGACAAAATGAGCCGGCAAATTGTCAACGAGCTCAAGTGGAGCTTCTATCATAGAGCGCAACCAAAGGTCTTCCGGCTGAACCGTCAGAAGTACCTCGCAGCCCCGTTTCCTGGACTCCCAGGCGAGATCTGACCCTAGTTTGAGGGTATGGTCCCAGCTGTTGATCCACACACGCTGACCAGGCTTGGTCCTAAGACAGCCGTCAAGAATTTGTTTAGAGAGTGCTGCGTGCTCAGGGTCCATTCTTGTGGGTCCCTACTTGTTCTGGGAACTCTCCTTGAGGTGTTTCCTGCCAATGTACAGCAGATGTTCAGCGGCTCCGTGGAGGCTCGGATCTTTTCCGAGTCTATAGTTTAGCTCGACCCAAGAGTCGAACTCATTACCCTTCAGCTCGTTGATTTTTTCTTCGATCATGCTGATGGCGCCTTCACAACCGATGAGGTCTAGGTGTTCGAATCCATTTCTCTTCATCAACGGCCTGATTTCTGTTGGATGAACGAAGTACGAACTCGTGAATCCTACACGTGCCTTTGAGGGGATGCCGGTAGCAGGTGGACGCCACACACCTGTTTCCAAGAGCTCTTTTCCCTGCGAAAGCCACTCGGGTTCGTTCTTCGCCGACCATCGCAGAGGAGCATATCGGGTAATGAAGGTCGCGAATACCAATCCATTCTTCCCGAGGACCCTGTGGGTCTCCTTTACAGCCCGGTCTCGACCGTCCATGTCTAGGAGATGATACAGTGGCCCCATCAGCAACACAACATCAAAACTACCATCTTTGAACCGATGGAGATCAATTGCGTTTCCACGCAGATATCCAGCCAAGCTCACACCTGTTTCCTGGGCTTTCTTCTGAGCGAGCTGAAGGCAGCCCTCGGAAAGGTCCAAGAGAGTGACTCGGTGTCCAAGTTTCGCAACGGCGATAGAATATCGGCCCGGACCCCCACCCACATCCAGCACTTCAGCTGGCAAATGTGGAAGATAGTCCTTGAGTGCTCTCAGAGTAACAGCGAATTCGGTCTTATGATGGTCAAGTCGGTCCCATTCATTCTGAGCGTTCTTATCATAGAATGCTTGAACCTCGTCCAAGTTCTCAGGTCCTGATTACTGACAGAGTAATAGTGTGTGCGCAGGTCACTACAAAGGTTTAATCGCTCGCTCTCCCGTCTTGTGAAATATGTCGAGACAGTGGACACTCCCATTGGAAATCAGCGAGTTCAAGGCTGATGACTACGGGAAGTTGGCCCACGTCTTCGGCTCTATCTTTCCTGATTACGACCGGACACCGGAAGAGTGGCGGTTTGAAGATGAGAGTCTCGACAAGTCAAAGTTCCACTTCAAACGATACTCATGCAAAACCAAAGAGAGCCAAGAACCAGTCGGGTTTGCTCAGTGTCAACATGTGCCCTGGATGTATCATCCGAAGAAACTCTGGTTCGATATCTGGGTCGACCCGCAACATCAGAGAAAGGGCATAGGGAGTGCACTCTACGAGCGGCTGAACCAGGACTTCAAGGATCTTAATGTCGCCACATCTTGGACCGGTGTAAGGGAGGACATGCCCCTCCCGATCAAGTTCGCCATGAACCGAGGATTCCATGAGAAGATGAGAGCCTGGGAATCACGTCTCAACCCAGCCACAGTTAACCTCTCTGTTTTCCAAAAATATGTAGAGAAGGCGTCTCAGCATCGAATCCGTTTCGTCACATTAGCAGATCAAATGAGGAGCGATCCTGAATGTCACAAGAAACTCCATGCTCTGGTTCAAGCCGTTTCGGAGGATATTCCTCGGCCTGAACAGTTCACCCCGGTCTCTTTCGAGCAGTGGTCGGCTTTCGAAATGAAGAGTCCCAACTTGGTCCCTCAAGGCTACATGATCGCTAAGGATGGGGACAAGTTCGTGGGGATGAGCACGGTATGGAAAGCTCAGAAGGATCCCAAAGGACTCTATCAAGGACTAACAGGAGTAATTCGAGAATACCGGGGACGAGGAATAGCAGTCGCCTTGAAACTCAAAGTCATCGAGTTCGCTAGAAACAACAAGTACGAGAAAGTCAAGACCTGGAACGACTCGACCAACGCACCCATGTTGGGGATTAACGTGAAGCTCGGCTTCAAACGAGAAGTAGGCTGGATAACTCTCGAGAAGAACCTGGCATAGATCAGAATGAACTCGAAACTCCCGGTTCTAACCCTCAAGGGCACACCCTACCAGATAGGATACAAGCACGGGAACAAGGCTCGCCCAGAAATCGAGCATAATCTAGAAGTCTACTTCCGTCGTTTCAAAAGCGAAACCGAGCTCTCGCACGATGTCGCCCTCAGTCGAACAGCAAAGTTCCTGGAAGTGATCAACAAAGTCAGCCCAGAGTATGCTGAGACCATGAAAGGAGTCGCCGCTGGGTCGAGCCAGGAAATTCTCGACATCACTGCATTGAATGTTCGCTATGAGTTGATGTATAGTCAGTTCTCGAAGATTGGATTGAAGCCAATGCCCAAGACTTTCGGCTGCACAGCATTCGCCGCGCTTCCAACCGCGGTCGAAAATGGACATTTGGTGATGGCGCAAAACTGGGACTGGATACCAGAAGTCAAAGGGCTCTTCCTAAAAGTCAGAAACGCAAACGGCCCTGACGTCCTCTCGTTCACGGAAGCGGGAGTGGTCGGAGGCAAGATTGGTTTGAACTCTGAAGGGGTCGGTTTGCTAATCAACGGAATTGTGTCAAGCAAGGACGACTGGGCACGACTCAAGAAACCCTTCCACGTACGATGCTGGGAGATACTCAGGTCGAAAACTCTGGGACGTGCAGTCAAGGTGATTGCCCAGGGTCAGAGAAACTGTTCAGCCAACTTCATCTTGGGGCAACAGAAAACGGTCGGATTGGGAAAAGTTGTTGACGTTGAGTCTGCACCCGAAGCAGTTTGCGAGCTCGGACCCGACAGGGGAGCACTTGCTCACACAAACCATTTCTCGAACCCAAAAATTCTCGGTGTAAAACAGGTATTGGACGAAGACCGATTATCGACGCTTCAACGATATCGAAGAATCCAGAAGCTTTTGGACGGAACGGTTCGAGTGGGACAAAAGCTGAATCTGGTTACAGCTCAAAATATGCTGAGAGATCATTATGGGAAGCCTGAATCAGTATGTCGGCATTCGAACCTGAAACTTCCAGAGTATGAAAGGTATGAGACAGTAGTTTCTGTAGTCATGGATCTCTATGGCAGAAAACTCTGGGCTACGGTCGGGTCGCCATGCTCTGCGGATTATCAGTCTCTCACTCTTTGAGGATGTACTAGAAGTAAGCTCGAACCGAATCATATTTCAACAGGCGTTCCCCTTCGGAGTAACCGCCTATTATCATGCCCACCACACAAAAACGTCGAATCCTACAAAAGACACGTAAACGGGAAAAACATGGAAGGGTCTACCTTGTAGCGATAGTTCTGATTGTCATTGCTATTGGGGTTGGTTGGTATGTCTACTCCGCAGCGACTGCACCACGGCCAGACTTCACAATCGCTGCGCCCACCGGTGTAACAATTCTCGCGGGTACTCCAACTCCTTCGATAATTACAATCACTGCCGTGAACCAGTTCAGTGGAACAGTTCTTTTGACAGCGAAAGGGTCGGCTGGTCTGAACGCAACAATCCACCCCACCTCAGTGACGGGCTCAGGTACCGCTACACTGACAACAACCGCGGCAGCCAATGGTAGTTATACCGTGACGGTTAACGCGACAAGTGGAGGTCTGACCCACTCCGTGACGCCTAGGGTAGCTACTCCACTATTCGCCACAATCTTTACTCCTGATGGAACCATGGAGGTCGAGCTTTATCCTGCCCAAGCCCCAAAGACTGTTGCGAACTTCGTCAGTCTTGCTCAATCAGGGTTCTACAATAACCTCACATGGCACAGAGTCGTCAAGGGCTTCGTAATCCAGACAGGTGACCCAACATCAAAAAATGCCGGAGGCGACAACAACACTTGGGGACAACACGGATCATTACAAACGGTTCCTCTTGAGATCGATAGTTCCCTTCACAATCTCGCTGGCTATCTTGGAATGGCCCGTTCCTCGGACCCCAATAGTGGGAGTTCTCAGTTCTACATCAACTTAGCCGACAATCCTTCTCTCGACGGCAATTATACGGTATTCGGAAAAGTAACGGTCGGTATGAGCGTCGCTCTCACGATAGGAAATCTTCCCGTCTACCCGAAGAGTAGTCAACCGATCACACCCATTTTCCTAACGAATGTCACAATCCGATAATCCATTATCAATTGATTAATATCAACCGCGGCCCGCGATCATCACTCGAGAATTGGAAAAACCGCCCGGTAACTACCCTCGCTAGGGCTTCAGGGTCCTGTAGCTGTTCTCAGATAGTACGCCCAGTAGCCCTTCCAGCGTCCATACTTTTCTCCAATGACATGAAGTCTTTGAGTGGTCATGGGTCTCCCATAGACCCTGGCGGCCGCTGCAATCAGGCGCTTCTCAACAGCTAGCTTCTCCATCCTACCAAGACCTCTTAGAAGAATGAGTTTCGCAGACCATTCCCCTATCCCCCTGATGTTCTTCAGCCATTCTTCGACTTTGTCGTAGTCGGCAGTTCTCAAGAATCTTTCATCAACCTGGTTGAACGCTTTGATCACCTCGCCTAGGAAGTCTTCTCGGCGTTCGTGCTTGAGAAGGGCCTTCACTTCGTCTTTGGAGGCCTCGCCAAGTTGGCCAGGCTCCGGAAAGGCTCGGTAGACGCGTCCATTTACTTCGAGGCTCGTGCCGAAGCGCTCGAGCAATGCTTGCTTCGCCTTCCTTGCTGCGCTCAACTGGTTCCGTTGTGAGAGTACTGCCCAGCAAGCGCATTCGAAGGGAGTGAGGAACTTGACTTGATGGAGCCCGTAGAGTTTCTGAAGGGTCGGTGCAAAGTTGGGATCATTGATTGCAGTGCGGTAAAACTGATCTAGATCATCGGAGAGGCTTAGAAAGAAGGAGATCCTATCGATCACCACATCTGTGAGTCCGCGAGAAAAAGGGTGGTCAGCGAAGAGAGTGTACTTTAGCCCGGGCATCTTGATTGTTCCCGTCGGCTTCAGTTGGAACACGATCGCTCGACCGCCAACCCGGACCGCTTTGGTCAGCGATAGCTCGCTCACGATTTGGTCTTCTCGCATTGGGGGAAACACCCCTAGAAAGTCCAGCGACTTTGCAAAATCAAAAGGCGGGTTCGGCCTGAGTGAACCCTCCTCGGAGTACAATCCCATACTTGGCTCTTCTTCCAGCATTAATCGTATGATTGCCTACTTAGGTAGGCCGGAGGGTCAGTCTGATTGACGCGAAAACAAGAGAGAACCGATTTGGTACAGATCATCGATGATCCAAGAAAGGTGGAAAATGCCTACGATCGTCAATACGAGAATCTTGCGAGAAAGATCGCAGATCTTGTTCCTGCGAAGAAGGGGATTTTTGTGGAAATCGGGGGTGGGAAAGGCCAGCTGACTGTCCCTTTGGCCAAGCTTCTCCCTCGTCTCAGATTCATCGTTGTGGACACCTTCAGTGGCGCATACTCAGGAACTCTCGGTCTGTTGAACAAGGCTCTATCTGGAGCCGAGCTGACCAGCCGGGTCAAGGTGCACGTAACAGATTATCTAGACTGGATGTGGGAAGAATTCTCTGACAAATATGTTGGAATAATATCGAGCGAATTTCTACCCGAGATCGGTTCTTACGAGCTGTCCATGTTTCTATCAGAATGCTATCGTGTTCTGAGACCCGGTGGCATTACAATCCATTCATTTCTCTCGCCTACGCCCAGAAACCCTCGACAGAAATTGTTGATAGAGGCTGACACCAACCCAATCTGGACGAAGACCCCGCCGAAGGAATGGTTCTCTCCCAAGCCAACCCATGTAGTGTCGAAGCTGATGCGGGCAGGATTTCGAGACATCCACATCGAGCGGATGAAGAGCAATCTCATCATTAGGGCAGAAGCGGTGAAGGCCTTTCTTCACAGCTGGGATGTCAGGAGTGCATTCTGGAAAGCACACAGGGTGGAGCTAGCTCGCGAAGGCTTGGAGGTTCCCGATTGGGTGATTGTCTCAGGTCGCAAGCCCTAGAGAACTGGGCATACGGCTCGATGAACCTCGTCGATGGGGAAGAAAGAAGGGGGGTAAACAGCGAGACGCGAGGAATATGTTCGACCTGTCTACGCGGTCTCGTTTTTCTCTGTCTCTTGTGTTCGGTCCATGGTCCCGCCGCATCCGCAGCCAGGCCCGCAGCAGCAACAACTCAAATCACGCTTCACCTCGGTTAGTCAGTTACTTTTCTAAAGTATTTAAACAGGCAAGTACCCAAACAGTAACGGAGTTACACGATGGTTAGGACGAAAGAAGGAGAACCCTGCTGCATCTGCCCATGTCCGTGTGAAGGAATAATCGAGATAATCGGCAAGAAATGGGCGCTCTGCGTACTAGCCCTACTGGGAAACGATGGAACCCTGCGGTTCAACAAGCTCGCCGAAAAGCTTCCAGGAATAAGCGCGAAGACGTTGACGGAGGTTCTGAAAAATCTTCAGCGAACCGGGCTAGTTAAGCGTCAAGCCTTTGCTGAGATTCCGCCTCGAGTAGAATACCATCTCACGAGAGAAGGGAATGAGTTGACCATGTTGGTGGCGCCCTTGATGGTCTGGGCCGACAAGATGACAGGGCTTGTCAAGCTGGAATCTTAGGGTGTTTGATTCTAGACTCGACAAGTTTTCCAGTTCGTTCTTCGAGCTGAGCTGCTTCTTTTCGAAGGTCGGAGACCTGTTTCGAGATCTTCTCCACATACTTTTGGTCATCAAGACTTGCGAGGTTGATCAGGACATTGCTTGCGGCTCCTTCAACAGCCGCACGCGCTGCAGAAACAGCAGTCACCACATCCGACAACGCATTCGTGGATCCTTTCTCCGCGACCTCCCGAGCCAGTCGCAAAACT
>Ga0209237_1000465_pt1 | contig 22860 bp, 21 predicted proteins | sample GraSoi013_1_40cm_2_FD_185820 | JGI IMG/M metagenome (GOLD analysis project Ga0209237, IMG submission 185820) | Grasslands soil microbial communities from the Angelo Coastal Reserve, California, USA - Sample 10_02_2013_1_40cm (SPAdes) (version 2) | ecosystem: Environmental > Terrestrial > Soil >...
TGAGAAAACTACGGTCAGGCTACTTTTTCTTGTCGCTGAGCCACCATTTCAGGTAGTCTTTGTGGCGTCGTTTCTTCTCTTCGTCCGCGGACTCTTCGGTGCGAAGCATCTTTTCTCGTCCTTCGAGAAGGTTTTGCTGGGTGAAGGTTAGCCCGCAGCTCTTGCAGGCGTACGACTTGATTGCAGGGTCATAACTTAGGTTTCCACCGCACTCCAAGCAATAGTTGGGCAATCTCCTCGCTCAACAGGAAATTCGGGTCCGGAACCAGATAAAGATTCGGTTACTCAAACGGGCCAAAGACGAAAAATCAGTCTTTGTCACTAGAAAGTCATCTGTCAACGTATACTCGCTATGTGAGTTGGTCATCTTCTTAGCCAGTTAGTTCAACGGATTTGAACAATCGCCTTGGAGGCTTGAACATCTGGAGGCTCATTTCGTGTTCAGGCTAACAAGGTCTAGAGCTTGATGGAATCACGTTCACGTGCTGTTCAATTGTCTAGGATTAAGTCAGGAGTTCCTTGCCAGAGCGGCTGAGAAAACATGGCACAGGAAACACATCAACCTACGTCAAAGAGAGGTAAAAAGAAGATAGTGCTGGCCATTGTACTAGTACTGGTGGTCGTCGGAGGAGTCGTAGGATTCCTCTTCTACGCGCCATCGAACGTGCAGATAAGCATCAGGGACCCTCCACAGCAGCCCTACGACCCGAGCATTACAGGGATATTCGTGACCTTCACCAGTATCGACGTACACTCTGCCAACGCAGGCAGCGATAGCGGATGGCATACAATAACCACAGGCGCGACAGTGAACCTGTTTACGGTGCTGAACGCGTCCAAGGTCCTTGGCAAGGCCTCACTACCAGCCGGAAAGTACACGGAACTGAGGTTCAACGTCAGCAAGGTCATCGTGATCATAAGCGGGGGTAACGTGACCTACACCATACCCAGCGGATCTCTAAAAATACCGATAACCGGCGCAGGAGCCCAGGCCTACGGCGCCTTGACTGTGAACGTTGAACTGGACCTCTCCTTCAAGACCAGCGAGATACTGAGCAATCCCACACTGACGCTAAACCCAGTTGCCACGGCAAAAGTAACCTAACCCTAGTCCACTGGGACGACCCTGCGATTCTACCACAACCAATCGTTTCCCCAGAAGAACCCTGTAGACTACTCTCCCCCTCTTTTTTCCATGGTGAACTACATTCTCTAAAGTTGGATTTTCGAGCTCCAGTGTCCGTCCCGGCTTCCCGCGGACATAAGGAGATGCACTGAACAATAGCAACGACTTAGTCAAGTCCCTCCCCTGTCTTCAAACTTCTAGAAATTCTTCATAACGTATTCCGTTCAACTCTCTGGTGAGAGTTGTGTAATCTTCTTACAAACAGTTCTCGACTATAGCATGATCATGAAAAAACGAGCGTTGGCCGTTGCTGGAAAAAGGGGGTGTGGGCCCGTTGTTCCGAGCCCGAGAATCGATGACGCTACTTGGTCAGTCTCGTGAGAGCCGCGGATATCGCGACTATGGCAGAAACCAGTACGAGCCCCGCGCCGACTATCAATGCGAAGACTTGGGCAATTATCTGGTTTGTGGGCAGTATGGCCCCGCTGTTGATGAGGAAGTATCCTATGGCGTAGACCACCGCTCCCACAATGAACACTTTCGAGTGGTCGAGTATTCCGGGTAGCACTTGGGGTAGTGGGCTGTGTTCGGAGATCGTTGTGGTGGCTAGGTAGAGGGCTGTGATGAAGGCGTAGCCTGCGACGATGAGTACTGCCCATCCTTGGATAGCTGTATTGGCGTCGGATATCATGCTGCTGGCTGCGGTTACGAGGTAGACGTTGAGAGCTAGTAGTATTGCGCCTATGGCAAGGTTCTGCCAGTGCTTGAACACTTTTGTCATCGGTTCCGTTCGAATCATTTCTGCCGACATTTTTCTTCGAAAGCGGTGCGAGCCGAAATCCGGGTGATAAACCCGAGTTTGTTCTAAACGTTGTACGGTGGAAAACGAACAATTACGTCTGCCATCAACGTTTTCCGCCGGACAAGTACCGAAACCAGTTCTACGTTCGGGACAGCAGAAATTTGCGAGAATCTCTTAGGCTTCCGACGAACCCGCCGCCCGGACTTCAGACCAGTACTTCCGATTTGCTTTTCCAGCTCTTTCCTTATCATGTTCGAAGCCTACATACAATGAAAATGTCGTCCCAGACAGGGAACGGTTAATATGCCAAGTCCACTGGTCAGAACTCGATTCGATTGCCTCGATACCATGGCAACCAACACAAGAAGAAACCTACTGGAGGGATTAAGCGTAGTTGGCGTGGAAAGCGCGCTTTCGAGGCCGGGGGAGAACCGGTTGAGACCACCCTTGGTAAGGTAAAGCAGAGAAGAGTTGGAATCCGAGGCGGGGCAACCAAAATAAAACTAGCGTCAGCTGACTGGGCTGTTGTCACAGACAAGTCAACGGGAAAGTCGTCAAAGTCGAAACTTCTGCGGGTTGTTAAGAACCCGGCGAACGTGGACTATCAGAGGAGAGGAGTAATCACCAAAGGCGCGATCGTCGACACGGAACTCGGTCAAGCACGCGTGACCTCTCGTCCGGGACAAGACGGAGTCATAAACACAGTCCTCGTATCCCAAGCCAGCAAGTCCTAAGATAGACGGTAGAGCCAGGGTGAAAAACCCGGGTCACATTATCATCTGGCCATTCCACATAGATAGCACTAAGACTCGAGGTCAGGGAAGAAAACTCCCGATAGCAAGAGCCATCAAACAACCGAACCTTCGAGAGATCGTACAGGCGGCCACCTCGCTAGGTTATGTTCCAGAACCGAAAGAAAAATCGGCGATGCCCAGCCTTCACTGGGAGAAGGCAGGATATGTTACCGTGAAGAAGGCCGCTCCAAAGATTGCGATGCTGAAATCGATCGCAGGAGAGATCGTGAAGATCCGGCAGAAAGAGGCCCATGCTGCCGAGCCGAAGAAAGACCGGCGGTAGACCTGACCTAGCCGTGTTTCTTGTTCGGGTACATGATGATCTTGCCTGAGTGTCCCGATTTCATCAAGGCAAAGGCTTTCGAGAACTCTTCGAGATCGAATCGGTGAGTTATCAGCCTGGCCAGATCCACTTGGCCCGCTTTCAATACCTCGGCTGTCTTGTACCAGGTTCCGAAGAGCCGACGGCCAAAGACGCCCCGGACATGAGCGTCCTTGAAGACGATCCAGTTGGCTACGTCAAGTTCGATTTTCTTTGAGGGCAGACCGAAGAGGACGGCGGTTCCACCTGGGCGGAGAACTTTGAAGCCTTCTTCGAAAGAGGGTTGGGCGCCTGACATCTCAAAAAACGCATCAACACCACGCCCATCTGTCAAGCGCATGATCTCCTTCACAGGATCCTGTTGAGACCCGTTGATTAAGACGTCTCCGCCCATATCCTTCGCCAGCTTCAATCGGTAGTCGACGATGTCAACTCCGAAAATCTTGGTCGCGCCGAATGACTTGCAGAGCCCGATAAGACAAGCGCCTATTGGACCGCAGCCAAAGACTGCGACGGTATTCCCTGAGAGGTCAGCGGCGGAGGCAGCGTGGACAGCGTTCCCGAGTGGTTCTTGAGCGGATGCTACCTCGATTGGAATCTTGCGATCGTTCAACCATGCATGCTGCTCGTTAAGAACGTGATATTCTGCGAAACAACCGTCAGTGTCTACACCTCTGAGGAGCATTCGTTCGCAGATGTGAGCGTTACCAGTCCGACACTGGAAGCATTTGCCGCAGAAGATGTGCGTTTCGCCTGAGACAATGTCGCCTTCGCGGAGATCGGAGACTTCCTTGCCTACTTCGATGATTTTTCCGGCGAACTCGTGTCCCATGACCATTGGAGGTTTGACTTTGTCTCTGATCGATTCGTGCCAGTCGTAGATGTGCATGTCCGTTCCGCAGATTGATGTGGCTTCGATCCGCACGAGAATGTCTCGAAGACCGGGCTTGGGGGTAGGCCAGGGTTCGAAGACTGCGCCGGGACCCGGCGACGTCTTCACAACGGCGTGCATCTTTTCTTTCAACAGATTTCCTCGAAACTGGGTGTTAGCCGCGCAGGGACCGCTGTAAAACGTTTTAGATTAGGGAGCTGATTCTTGATCTTGAGAGTATGAGCCAAGAGTCCGGTTTGCAAAGAGCCTTGCTTCTAGATTCGTTGAGGGAAGAGCTTAGAGGACTGGACGAGCAGGACTTGTTGTGGCGTGTCAGGACCCTTCAGAGTCCATCTGCACCGCACGCCAAAGTGGATGGCAAGAACGTTATTGTTCTCTGCTCGAACAACTATCTTGGACTAGCGAACCATCCGAAGCTCAAGCAAGCGGCTATTGCAGCAACTAGAAAATACGGAGCGGGGAGTGGATCGGTACGAGTTATCGCGGGAACCATGGACCTTCACGTCAAACTGGAAAAGGAATTGGCAGCTTACCGGGGAACCGAATCTTCGATCACGTTCCAGTCAGGCTACGCAACGAATCTTGGAACAATCATGTGCCTCGTGGACGAACGTGATCTGATCATTAGTGATGAACTGAACCATGGCAGCATTATCGACGGCTGTCGTCTGACGAAGGCGGAGAGGCGGGTCTACAAGCACAAAGACATGGGTGATCTAGAGAAACAGCTTCAGGGGACAGAACGGTTCCGTAGGGTCCTCGTCATTACTGACGGAGTCTTCAGCATGGACGGAGACATAGCGCCACTCAAGGATATTGTCAAGCTAGCGCAGGACCACAATGCTGTGACCTATGTTGACGATGCTCACGGAGACGGCGTTCTAGGCGAGAACGGCCGAGGAATAACCAATCATTTCCATCTTGAGGGAAAGGTGGACGTTGACATGGGAACTTTCTCGAAAGCCTTCGGATGCGTCGGAGGATACGTTGTCGGCTCGAAAGACCTCTGCCTGTATCTTCAGAACAAGGTCCGAAGCTATCTCCTCTCCGGGTCCCACCCGCCCGCCGTCGCAGGCGCATGCATCGCAGCGCTCCAAATCGTCCAGAAACAACCGTCCCTAGTCAAGAAGCTCTGGGACAACACACGCTACTTCAAAAAAGGACTGAAAGACATAGGCTTTGACACCGGGAACAGCGAGACGCCTATTACGCCAGTGATAGTTAGAGAGGCGCGTAAAGCTCGCGAACTAGCTGACAATCTCTTCAAGCTTGGAATATTCGTCCTACCAATCGTCTTTCCCATGGTGGCTCGGGACAAAGCTCGGGTCAGGACAATTGTGACCAGTGCCCATACGAGGAAGGATCTGGATGTGGCGCTGGCAGCTTTTGAGAAGGTTGGCAAACAACTAGCACTAATCTAACGACAAGAGTCCTTGCTCGGGGTCCGAGTTGGCAACAAAGAAAAAGAAACAAGCGAGAAAGCCCCGAAGACCAGAGTTCACTGTTCGCAAGGCCACCTTGAAGGACCTTCCAATTCTGGTTCACCAGAGAAGGGCGATGTGGCGTGACCTTGGGGCGAGAGAACAAAGAGAGCTGGATAGAGCGGACAAGGTCTACGCGCAATGGGCGAGGTCGAGGATGAAAAGCGGAACTCTGATGGGCTGGGTCGCTGAGAGTGGGGGTAGAGTCCTTGGTGGAGGATGCGTGTGGCTGCAACCTGTTCAACCCAGGCCAGGATACAATCTCATGATCCAGCCTTACCTGCTATCGATGTACACGGAACCTCGCTCAAGAGGACTTGGCGTCGCCTCAGGTGTCGTCGAGAAAGCATTGGAGTGGTGCAGGAAGAACCAGTTTCTCCAGCTCCGCTTGCACGCCAGCGAGATGGGACGCAAGGTCTACCTCAAGCATGGTTTCGAGCGCACTTGGGAAATGAGGCGCAGAATCAAGAAACTCAGAGAAGACAGCTAGGGTCTCACTCAGCGAAAGAAGTTTAGCTATCCATTCCAACCTCCAACCTAATCTTGTCCCGTCTAGTTCCTAGGTGCTCCTGCGGAGGAGAGCTAGTGATCGTGGGCGAGAACCGGAGCGCGGAAGGCTGGCGGACAGGCTTCAAGCTTCAATGCAAGAAATGCAACAAACGATGGACCTACACAGGCGGAAACTACCACGCAGACTCGACATCAGGCTGAGAATGAAATGTCCATCGAAGCAATGGAAGAAGAGATCTCGAGCCAAGCACAAGACCTCCCGGGATTCGCTTCTCAACTTCGACAAAAACACCTGCCAAAGCTCGAACGTTCCTCACTCGTATTTGTCGGGTCAGGCGACTCGTACGCGACAGCCGTCTTTGCCCAAGAACTCTCTCAGGGAGAAGCCGTTGCTTCGGACCCTTACGAGTTGCTGACGAACATCAACCGAGTTAGAGGCAAGAATCTCGTAATTATTTCTGTAAGTGGCAGAACGAAAACCAACATTGAGCTAGCCAGAAAGGCAAAAGGAATCTCAAGCATCTTAGCAATCACGGCGAACCCTGAGAGCCCACTAGCTAGAGAATGTGACGAGACTCTTCAGCTAGAGTATCGAACTACCGGAATACTTACCTCTGGGACAATCAGTTTTACAACTAGCTTGTTGGCTTGTGCATTACTTCTGAGGAATCTGCCGAGGACAATCCAGGCGAAGACCACTCCAAATGACACTAGACGGTTGTCAACGAGCATGAAACAGGCAGGGAAAGGAGCGTTTGTTTTCACTGGATCAGGAGTAAACTATGCACTCTCCCTCTATGGAGCTGCAAAAATCAACGAGGTCTTGGGTGCAAAAGCAGAGGCTGCATACCCGGAACAACTTGGGCACGCAAAACTGTTCTCAATAGACAAGAAACGGGACTTTGTTGTTAGCATCTCGTCAGGACGCGACAAGGCCAAAGAGACGCATCAATTGCTCACTAGGGACGGCTTCCAAACCTCAATTCTAACGTTTCCAGATAGCTCCACGGTCAATGGGAGCTTGAGGATTGCGATCTACCTTCAACGAATCGCACTCTCTCTCGCCAGGAGAAAGGGACTCAAAGAGTGCGCGTTCCTATCTGACAAGAGTAGGTTGAATCTCAGCAACCGAATGATCTACTGAGGGACCGGCGACTTCCTAGACCACAGTCTGAAGATGCCGGTACACGTCAAGAAGATCATCAGTATCCATGCTATGGGATGCAGCGGCCTTCACTTTGGGAACCTTCGCATTCAAGGCCACAGAATAACGTACAATCCTGAAGACAGGGACATCGTTCACCCAATCTCCCACATGAGCACATCTTGATGGAGGGATTCCCGTCCATGCGCAATATTTTCGCAAACCGAGTCGCTTGTCCGGCAGAGTTTCTATTTCGCCCGTGACAATTCCATCCTTGATGCCGACCTTTGATCCAACGTAGCCTTCAAACCCGAACCTTTCAATCAAGTAAGCGCATAGAAAATCCGGATTATCAGTCAATAGAACAACTCGAATTCTATGACCCTGCAGCTTCTCCACGGTTTCTCTGATGTTTTTGATGACCTCGACCTTGGAGACTTCTCGAAGAATGTCTGCTAGCTTCATTCCTTGGAGAAGCTTGTACTCAGACGCTAGGCACTCTCTTAGGGTGATTCTTCGATGATGGTACATTTCGTCGAGAGAGTCCCATTTCTCTCCAATTCCTAGAGATCGAGCCGCTTGGGTGAGAGCTGCTTTGCGGAAGATTGTTCCATCGACATCGAAGGACACCATTGAGAAGGAGGAGAGCGGCAAGGTCTTCACCCTCTTCGAGGTCAGGTGTATTCGAGGGTCTTGAACTCTTTCCGCAGCCTTGTCGCGGCGCTGCGTACGCTGCTCGGTTCTTCGCCCTTGTAGACTCTTACAATGAGTTCTGCAACCTTTTCCATGTCTCGGGCTTTCATTCCGCGTCGAGTGGATTCGTTGGTCCCAAGTCGGATTCCGTGATCTACTATCATGTTTGCTTCCTCCAGTTTCTCCGAAAACCGGTTCACGGTCTCTTCGCCATTTATGTCGAGGAAGACCTGGTGCGACTCGGTAAATCCATAGTCTGCGCATTTGACAGGTAGACCTCCTTCGTGAAGCGCCTTGGCCAAGGCTTTCGCGTTAGCAATTACTTGAGGCGCATATTTCGTTCCTCTCCTGCGAACCTCGTCCAACGCCCATGTTAGAGCTGCGATCCTGTTCCAGTGGGCGTTATCGACTAAACCCGGGAACTGTTGGTCCTTAACCCGCGTCTTCAGTGAAGCGGTTCCGAGGATTATTCCTCCTTGAGGTCCAAAGAAACTCTTGTGAGTGGAGCCAAGCATCAGATCCGCGCCCTCGTTTAGCGGACGCTGGAACTCGCCGCCGCCTATCAGGCCCAGGACATGGGATGCGTCGAAGGCGACTTGAGACTCAGCTGCTCGGCAGGCCTCGGACAATTCCCTGACCGGGTGAGGGAAGAGGAAATAGGACTGGCCAAATACCACGAGAGAGGGCTTCTCGTCCTCGATGAGCGTCTCGGCCTTTTCCACGTCAATATTCATCCGTTCGGAATCATATGGGAAAAAGAGATTCTTCACATTGACGAACGGTGGATAGCCCCGGGTCCCAAGTCCATCATACCCACCGTTCGAAGGATTGACGGTGAGGATCGAGCCTCCAGGTTTCGTAAGGGTTGACACCATTATCATGTCGGCAATGTGCCCGGAGAGTGGTCGGAGGCTTGCCCAGTCAGATCCGAAGACCTCGCACGCTATCTTCTCTCCTAGGGCCTCTAGCTCGTCGATGAAGCGTGTACCCTTGTAGAATCCGTCCCAAGCAGTGTAGCGATGGCCCATATCGCCGGTGAGAAGTTGGCGAACAGCGTAACTAGTTACGTTCTCAGAAGGAATAAGATTGAGGCATTCTTCCGCACGCCAGCGCTGATGCTTGTCAACGATTCGTCTGATCTGGGACGCGTAGGACGTTGAAAGTCTACCCTAGTTGGTTAGACTCTGCGACCGCGTCGACCGCCCGGTCTTCGGGTCCCATCGTGTGGAACCGGTGTCACGTCTTCTATTCTTCCAATTCTAAACCCGTGGCGGGCGAGCATTCTGATCGCGGCTTGTGCTCCGGGACCAGGGGTCCTAGCGCCATGCCCACCGGGAGCTCTAACTCGAATATGAAGCGAGGTAATTCCCTTGTCCTTTGCCGTCTTCGCGGCTGCTGCCGCAGCCTGCATCGCAGCGTACGGCGTTCCCTGAAGCCTGTCGGCTTTGACGTGTTGTCCTCCTGCGCTTCGGGATATTGTCTCGGCGCCGGTGAGGTCGGTTATGTGGACCATTGTGTTGTTGAAGGATGAGTAGATGTGGGCGATTCCCCATCTGTCCGCCGGTGCCTTGGGCTTCTCCGCCATGCAGAATTACCTGATAGGTTGGGGCTTGAGCCTTGCACGAATTTAAACTCTCCCCGAACGCGGGCTGATTTCCCGTCATTGCCTAGTAACCGAGAGAACTCTGTCGACCCCTTGAAATACCGGTGGCAAGAAGTGACGAGGACCCACCGCTGGCGTGTCAAACTTGAATGAACCAGCTCTCCTATGGCTTCTAGACCCGGAGAATCCTTCTGTCCGATATCAGACTCTCGTGGATGTTCTAGGTTACTCCCCTGAGAGAAAGGAGGCAGCTGAGGCGAGACGTCAAATTTCTGGCAACCTCATATTCAAGCGGATAATGGCCGGACAGTCCAAAGCCGGCTACTGGCCTCGAAAGGATACGTGCGATAGCCCAAGATTCACCGGGGCATTATGGGCCCTGATACTCCTCGGCGAAATGGCCGTCCTTCCAGATACTCGAATAAAGAAAGAGTGCGAGCGGTTCTTCGAGCTACACCAGACTGACAACGGAGCATTCTCCTACGACAGTAAACTTCGCCAGAAGAAACAACATGATGAACCGTGCCTGACCGGAAACATGATCAGGTCACTGCTTGTGCTAGGATACGACAAGGATCCTCGGGTTAGAAGAGCCATTGATTGGATGCCTGAGGCACAGCTTGAGGACGGCGGTTGGAACTGCGATTATCCGCAATACCAAGATGTCAAAGTGAGGCACAGCTCCTTCATGTCAACAATTGAACCTCTCTGGGCTTACTCTGAGATCCCAAAGCAAAGATGGACAAGACGAATGAAGAGGTCGATTGAGAGAGCTGCTGAGTTCTTGCTTATGCATCGATTGTACAAGGCGGACCATCATGAATGGATCCCAATGAACCGAACAATCACCGCTCTCCACTTCCCAATGTACTACTACTATGACGTACTTCATGGGCTGAGAGTGCTCACAAAGCTTGGCTACGGAGATGATGAAAGGATGAGAGACGCTGTCCATCTAGTCATGTCGAAGAGGAGACCTGATGACAAGTGGATTCTGGAAGGAGACTGGTTCAGCGAACCAGGCACCTCCACCAGATGGCTCGACCCGAAGGCGAGCGAGAACTCCGCTGGTCCGATGGACCCGTGGGGAAACTCTTTGGCCGGCTCGACAAAGTTTGACCTGGAACAGGTAGGAAAGCCGAGCAAGTGGATCACCCTTAGCTGCTACAGAGCATTAGTTCAGACAGGAGACCTAATCACTTCCAACAACTAGAAACAGCGAAGGCGTAGCTTGAGCCTTACGCAAATTCGAACTCTCCGGCAAACATTCGGGACAGTAACATAATGATTCGAATTCGAGTCTTAGCCCGCACCGGGGACAGATCAAGGGCAAAAGTTCACGCGTTTCAACGTCCATCATTCCTGTAGGAACCATCGACTGAGTATCGCATCTTGGGCAGTGAAATTCCACGAGCTTAGCCAAAGTCATCAAGGGTAGGAAGAGGCAAGGAAGAGATAAGGGTCTGAGAGAGGCGAAAGTTACAAACTATTCGTCGGTTCCAAGCGCTATTTGAGGGCAAGATGCAAGTATTGCGCAAGACACTTTACAAAATCCCGGCAGAGATCATCCCAAGTTGAGACTTGACTTCTGGCTCTTAGACCTCAACCACGAGGCTCACGAGGGCAAGTCCGCGATCTGGCTATGGGGAGTAACACATGACAACAAGCGGGTCCTAGTCATAGACCCCAACTTCCAATCCTACTTCTATCTCCTTCCCAAGAAAGGCCAGGACATCGATCAACTCAAAGATAGAATTGAAACAGAGAAACCTCATCCGTCCGTAGAAAGAGTTGTTATTGAAAAGAGAAAACGCCTCGCTGAGGAGAGGCAGGTTCTCAAAGTATTCTGCAAAGACCCTGATACATTGGAGAAGTGTGCCAAAGAGTGCGTAGGGAGGCTCGGGGTTGAGACGAGCTTTGAGGACAAACTTCGCTATTCAATTAAGTACCAGAACGAGTTTGAGATCAGACCCTCCCAGTGGTACCGCGTCGAGGGAACAGAATCAGCAGTCGACCCTAGAAAGTATCACGTAGACAAGGTCTTTGAGACAACGGGACACCCAACTGTTGTCCCGAGGGAAAACGCTCCCAGGCTACGGCTCCTCTCCTTCTCCATCCTTGCAGTTAGTCCGACAGGCTCTCCGAGCCCAATCCGGGATTCTGTAAGACTTATCGCATGGAAAAACAATGAGGGAAAAGCCGGTACCATCGAATCAGAAAATGATTCTGACATCGAAATTATCGAGAGGTTATCGGAAGTTTTCCGGAGGTTTGACCCGGATGTTGTCTTCTCGTTTGGCGGCAACACATTCGACTGGCCCTACCTGATCAAGCGAGCAGATAAGGCCAAGGCGAAACTTTCCGTTGGGAGAGATGAAGGTCCTGCTCGCCAGAGTCTCTACGGCCACTTCTCACTGACCGGGCGAGCAAACGTGGATTTGCTCGACTTCTCAGAAGACCTCTACGATGTAAAGATCAAGACTGCTGAGAATGTGGCAAGGTTTCTCGGAGTCGAAGCCTCCAGTCCAACAATTGACGAGACAGAATATTACGATCGCTGGACCGGTAAGGATCGTTCAGCCTTAGTGGGACAGATCGAAGCGCAAGCGACCTCAGTCTTCAACGTTGGGGAAGACGCGCTCGATTACACACTGCAACTCTCGAATCTCTCGGCGCTCCCACCGGATCAGGTCCTCGCCGCCACGGTTGGTTTCAGAGTTGACAACTACTTGATGATGGAGGCACATAAACTCAGCGAGCTGATACCAGCCAGAGAAGAGCTCAATATTATTCCCTACAAAGGCGCAATCGTTCTTGAACCCAGTGTAGGATTACACGACAGTGTCGCGGTGCTCGACTTTTCAGCAATGTATCCTAGCTTGATGGTCAAGTACAACATCTCCCCGGACACTCTCGTCAATAAGCGAGGCGAAGACATCTTTGAAGTTCCCGAGGTCGGCCATCATTTTAGAAGAAGCCCTCCAGGTTTCTACAAGATCGTTCTCAGCCAGCTCATTGCAAGCAGACAAGCTGCGAAGAGAGAGGCGGCCAAGACACCGCGAGGGACTCTCGAGCACAAGATCCTGAAAGCTCGTGAAAAAGCGACGAAGGTCATCACCAACGCCACCTACGGCTACGCAGGCTGGGCCGGGTCCCGATGGTACTCTCGAGAGGTCGCAGAATCAGCCGCTGCACTCGGACGCGATACTATCAATAAATCCATCGATATCGCCAAAACCCTCGGGCTCAAAGTCCTCTACGGAGATACAGACAGCCTCTTTGTCGAGTACAAGGAAAAACTCGTAAACCAGTTCATCAAAGAGATCGACAAGAACCTAGGACTCGAAATCAATCTAGGACAGTTGTACAAGCGAATCCTATTCACTGAAGCCAAGAAGAAATACGCTGGACTACTGGAGGATGGAGAACTTGACGTTGTTGGAATGGAAGCAATCAGAGGAGACTGGTCCAATCTGGCCAGGAATGTTCAGAACGAAGTCCTCAAGCTCGTCCTACAAGATGGAAATCCAGTAAAAGCAAAGTCGTACGTGATGAGCTTGACCAAGGACTTAGAATCGGCAAAGATCCCCAAGTCTTCGCTGGTGATATGGAAGACCCTGACCAAGCGACCGGACGAGTACGAGGTCAACGCGCCTCATGTAGAGGTGGCCCGGAAGATGGCGAAAGAGGGTTGGCCAGTTAGTGTAGGAGACAAGGTCGGGTTCATTATCACAAAAAAGTCAGGGAAACTCTACCAGAAGGCAGAGCCTCACTTCAAAGTCTCGTTAGACCAGGTGGACTACGAATACTATGTTCACAACCAGATTGTCCCGGCTGCGGCTAGAGTTCTAGAGGTCTTCGGGATAGCAGAGAAGGATTTGGTTGGGACGAGTCGCGGTCAGATCAGCTTGCAATCGCAGGGCCGGGACTGAACGAAGATAGATCGCTGAGCGTCATGACGTTCACGTTCGGTGGTTTCTTGGCTCCATCAGATACTCTGTCGCCGATGACGAATCGGATGTTCTTGCCAGCGGCGATGTCCAACAGTCTCTGAGTGACAACTCCATCGAAAAGTACTAAGTGGGCGTTCTCGACGCCCGGAATCTTCTCAGCAAGCTCGCTGACAGGCATCCTGCCTAGCTCCTTTCCTGCCTCGTCGAATATCACTGCCTCTAGAGTTCCTCGCAGGTCTTTCGCAACATCGAATACTACTGGCGACAGGCTGGGTCTTGGTATAGGCGGCGCTTGAGCCGGAGGCTCAGACGGACCATACCCTCTCTCGTAGGGTCGCTCATATCGTTCCTGTCTCTCAGGTCTTTCTTGGCGAGCGAACTGGACTCTTTCCGGTCTCTCGACTGGTCGAGCGAGGTTGATCGGGACCCGCTCCCTGAGGGCTTTCATTATCTCCTTGGGCGTGAGCTCCTCGACCTCCTTCCCGAAAGGCGCACGAGCAACGTAGTCTATGTCTGCGACCTGTTGCAGCTCTTTGAGAATAAGGTCTCCAGCCCTATCCCCGTCGAGGAAGGCTGTGACTTCTTTGTCTTTGGTGAGTTTGATGATGGTGTCAGGAACCTTGGTCCCGTTGAGCGCAACCACGTTCTTGATCCCGACCTTCATAAGGAGAATGACGTCTGCTCTGCCCTCAACTACTATCAGGGAGCCGCTCTCGACCTCGGGACCTGCGGGAAGCTTCTCGGGACCGTACTCGATGAGGTCGACTCCTCGTAGGGAGGATGCGACTTCCTTGACGACCTCTTCAGTGCTGGGGGATGACTCGACTACCCATTTGCGGAGAATATCCTTCGCTTTGGTTAGGATGGCGTTTCGTTTTTCCTCGCGGACATCCTCGACCTTCTCCAGTGTGATCTTTGCTTCACATGGGCCGATTCTGTCGACGCTCTCGATCGCCGCAGCGATAATTGCCGTCGAGACTTTGTCTAAGCTTGAGGGTATTACGATGGATCCAGTTGTCTTGTCGCGCTTGGAATCGAGGTTGATCTCGATTCTTCCTATTCTTCCTGACTTTTGTAGTTCTCTAAGGTCTAGATCGGGTCCGAAGAGTCCTTCTGTCTGTCCGAAAACTGCGCCAACAACGTCTGGTTTCTCGACGACACCTTGAACGTCGAAGTGTGCTTTCACTATGTACTTTGTAGTCGTAGCGTACTGAGACTGTTCAACCATGAAAGTTTAACCTCCATAATTCATTACCTTCTCCCTGATACCTTCTCTTTTCGATTTGTAAGCGGTAAAGCTTGAGAGCGTAAAGTGTCCAGCCCTAGTATTAAAGCCCGTCTCCACTCATCACGATTATCAGTATTGCTAGTTATCTCCAAAGCGCGCAACGGGATATATTCAGTACGATTGATCTAAAGACCGTCAGCAAAAAATGATTCTTGACTTACTAGGTCCCGAGAGACCGTGCGATGAAGACCACAGAAAAGTCAGTCCCCAGCAGGTCACTTTCCTAGAATTCGTGACTATGAACCGTACGTTGCATCACTGGGCAAGTGACGAGAGAAGGTCTTGAGGAATTGGGAAGAGATGTCTTTCGACGAACAAGGCTAATTCCTCAAGTTGCGGAGGGCACAAGAGCAAACGTCAAAGTTCAAACCCAAGAAGGGATAACGTATGATAATCGACGCGTCAGAGATAGGCAACCATTGTAACCACGGCTGGAGAGCCGTCTTCAAATTCCAGGACGGACGAGTACAAGTCGAGTACGATGGCGAGGAAGCCTAACCGCATTCTTTCCTTTACTTGAGCTTCCTCAATTCTTTCTGAACGCCCTTAGGAAGGGAATCCCAAGTCGCCCTAAGAATCAATGCCCCTATTCCGATGATCTCTAGGATACTGAGACCGTAAAGGATGCCTTTGAGGGAGGACAGCGCGATTACAATGTCAAAGACCAGAAGCAAGATTCCTACGGCGACGATGGAACCCCACGTCACTTTCTGCTTCTTCTGATGCTTTGTCATGTCTTTCATTAGCCTTGATTGGTCATCTAAAAAAACTCCTCGTTCACGCGAGATTGCCCAAAAGTTGGAGTGCAAATCCAATACCGAGAATTACCATTCCGCTCTGAGCCGTGCGGGTGTCTCGCAGGAGCCATTTCTTGAAATGAGGATTCTCACCCCAATAAGTCCCCGAAAGAGCCTCGATATCCTGTGGATCTCTGAGGGCTCTGGGTATCACGGACGTGAGTGCGCCAGCAACGTTGAAACTAAGACCGAGCAATCGAAGATCACGTAGCCAGGCGTCAACAGGTTGCGTTAAGAAAATGCCTATCACTAGGAAAATTGCGAGCGCGAAACTTGTAAGCAAAAAAGCGGTCATGATGCCAAACTGACGCAATTTCATGAGATTCTGTAAAAGCCTCTTGCGTCTTAAACCCTCCAATATCGCGTTCATTTGACGTTAGGAAATCGCTGTGCCTCTCGCGTCGGGATAGGATAGACGACCGTCCTATCACTAGCGGGTGCGTCGTCTTTCACGATGAAGAATGTACCAAATCCAAGACTGGAAAAGCCAAGATACCCTTTGAGCAAGTGACTGTAAACTTGACAGGAGAGGCCTCAAGAGTGGAAAGAATCCTACAACACTCCTCGCAAAACTGTGAAGTCTACTCTTACCCGTTAAGGGGCCGGATACACAGTTATTGAGCATGGTTATGTCTAAAAGAAACCATTCTCACCCTCTATCCCTGATGTGCTAGAATGCCCAAGCCAGCTGCCAAGGTGGGAGTGAACGGGTTCGGTGTCATCGGCAAGCGTGTTGCCGAGGCCGTGTCGAAGCAGAAGGACATGAAACTCATCGGCGTCTCCGATGTAGTCGCAGATTATCGTGTGAAGATGGGGCAGAAGAAGAATTTCGCGATATACAGCTCTATTCCCGAAAAACTTCCCGATATGAAAAAGGCGGGAATAGAGGTTTCAGGAGTTCTAGAGGACCTGATCAAAAAGGTCGATGTTATGATCGACTGCACCCCCGCAGGACTGGGAGCGAAGAACAAGGCGCAATACGACAAGCTCGGGGTCAAGTCGGTCTTCCAGGGAGGCGAGAAACACGATCTAACAGGATCATCGTTCGTTGCCCAGTGCAACTACGCTGAGAATCTGGACAAGAACGCCACGCGGGTTGTGAGCTGCAATACAACCGGAATCTGCAGAACCATTGGAGCACTCCAGAATGGGCTCGGAGTAAGAAAGGCGAGAGTTGTCGTGTTCCGGAGAGGAACAGACCCGTGGGAGAGCCACAAGAACGGACTCATCAATACTGTCGTCCCCGAGGCGCATATTCCCTCCCATCAGGGACCCGACGCGCAGACCGTTCTTCCAAAACTCGACATTACAACAATGGCCGCGAAAGGACCCTTCAACATCGGCCACCTCCACTTCGCCATGGTCCAGCTAAAGAACAATCCAGAGCGGAAGGACGTCCTGAAGGTCTTGAAGAACGCACCTCGGCTGGCTCCTGTGAGGACGACTGATGGAGTTGACAGTATGAACGCTGTAGCTGAGATGATGCGAGACATGCATAGAGCTAGGGCTGACATGTGGGAAGTAGCCTACTGGGAAGACATACTCAACGTCACTGATGGTGAAGCGAATATGGTCTACCAAGTGCACAACGAGAGCGTCGTGGTTCCGGAGAATGTTGACGCCATAAGAGCACTTACCGGCCTGGAAGGTGAGGGTCGAAGGTCAATTGCGAAGACTGACGAGGCTCTCGGAATCACAAACAAGTTCCTTTAGCCCAGCCGAGGAAGAAAAGTTCCATGACTCAAGAACAGACAATCAAGAACGCTGTAAGAGACCGTTATGGTGCGAGAGCCAGAGATTCAGACACCGCCAATTGTTGTGGACCCTCGAACGTAGACGACCTATTGAGTCACGGCTATTCTCGAGAAGAGGTGGGACAGCTTCCAGAATCTGCTATCGTCATGGCAGCAGGCTGTGGCAATCCGACCGCGCTTGGGATGATCCGGACAGGCGAAACTGTGCTGGATCTTGGTTCTGGTGGAGGCATTGACGTTCTCCTAGCAAGCAAGAGGGTCGGTATGCAAGGGAAAGTTATCGGATTGGACATGACTAAAGAAATGGTTCAACGCGCATCGGAAAATGCACAGAAGCTTGGACTCCAAAATGTCGAGTTCAAGCTAGGCGAAATCGAAGAAATACCGCTAGAAGATGAGAGTGTCGACGTCATAATGAGTAATTGTGTAATCTGTTTGAGTCCGGACAAAGAGCGCGTCTTTCAAGAAATGTTTCGGGTACTACACAGTAACGGAAGATTAGCGATTGCGGACGAGGTCGCATTGAAACCATTCTCCAGTGAGGAGAAAGCAGATGCTGACAAGTGGTGTTCCTGCTCTAGTGGAGCAATCACGGGACTCGAATATGTTAGAGGGTTAGAAGAGGTCGGATTCACGGACGTACTGGTTAAACCATTGGAACAACGCGGTGGATATTCAGGTAGTGGAGTCCTCAGCGCTTTTGTAAGCGCAAGAAAACCCTAATTCAGCATGCCTGTCGAGCTTTTTCCGCTTCAATATCAGCTGAAAGGTTTCTCTTCCCAGTTCTAAGGATCGGTAGCTAGTTCGAAACTCCAAATCAAATATAGCTACTGGAATGCTGACCAGAGTTTCTAGCCAGGGAAAAGCCACAATGGAATTACGCGAAAACGACATCAAAGTTCTAAGAATTCTCCGGGACGCGGGCGGAACAGCCTCTGTCGAGGATATAGCCCAGAAAACGGGACTAGCCGACGCCGCGGTTGCACGTTCATCACTCACCCTTTCAGAACTAGGCTTGGTGAAGGAACACACAACAAAAACGACTGAGGTATTTTGCACTGAGGAAGGGCATGATTACCTCGCGAATAAACTGCCCGAGCGAAGGGTCGCTACGGTCGTTCACAATGCAGGGGGAAAACTCTCCGTCAGCGAAGCCGTCCAGCAAGCGGGTCTATCTCTAGACTTCGTCTCAATAGTGACTGGGTGGATTGCACGTAAAGGCTGGGGGAAAATCGAGAAAACAAGCTCAGGCACCATTCTAATGGTCTCGAAGAACCCGCCTAGGGACGAGGATGAAGAGGTTCTGGAGAGAGTCGGCCAGGTAAGCATTCCAATAGAAGAATTGCCAAGCAACCTGAAACAGGCAGCCGAAAGACTGCTCAAGAGAGACATTCTGGCCTCGAAGGAGAGAACACAGCGGAAGCTACAGATCACTCCACAAGGGTTGGACGCGATTCCTACCCAAGCTCCGGCCGAGGAGGTTAGCGGTCTAACAAGCGAAATGATTCTCTCTGGAGACTGGGAGAGAGTCCGCCTCCGAGCCTACAATGTCTCGTCTCCCGTCCCTTCACTTAATCCAGGCAAGTATCATCCGTACTTGCGATTCTTGCGGATGGTCAAACGGAAGCTCGTTGCGCTCGGGTTCAGAGAGGCTGTTGGACCTCTGGTCGAGACCGCGTTCATCAATGACGATTGCCTCTACATGCCGCAAGATCATCCAGCTCGAGAGATTCACGATCTCTACTATCTGAGACGCCCGGCCGCAGCAAGCTTGGAACCCTGGAAGGATATCGTGGAGAAGGTCGCTCAGACGCATGAGAACGGCTGGAAGACAGGTTCTACAGGCTGGGGCTACAAGTATTCGAGAGAAGAAGCCTCCAAGCTAGTCCTTCGCAGCCACGGAACAGCCCTAAGCGTCCGGTCAATGATCTCTAAAGACCTAAAGATCCCAGGCAAGTACTTCGCCATCGCTCGCTGCTTCCGTCCCGAACTCCTCGATAGAACGCATCTGACAGAGTTCAACCAGGCAGAAGGGATTGTTCTCGATCCCAGCCTCAGCCTACGCAACCTGCTCGGGGTCTTAGAGATGTTCGCCCGCGAGGTCGCGGGGGCCGACAAGGTCCGGTTCAAGCCAGACTACTTCCCCTTCACCGAACCCAGTGTTGAGCTGCAAGCCTACAAGGAAGGATACGGTTGGATGGAATTCGGCGGCAGCGGAATATTCAGACCCGAAGTCACAGAACCCCTCGGCATCAAAGTACCGGTAATCGCATGGGGTCTCGGAATCGACAGGCTCTACATGATGAACCAACAAATCCAAGACATCAGACAGCTCTTCACAACAGACCTCGAATGGATAAGACAGCAGAAGGTAGGCTAGAACGCCCTCAGTCCAATTCTCGCTAAGCGATCTAGAAGATCTTCTAGGGCAGAAGGTTCCCCGGGACGAAGATGGGCTGAACCAGATCCTCGCCTATGTGAAGGGCGACGTGGAATCTCTCGACGAACACAACGACAGTGTCAGCATCGAAGTCAAAGATAGCAATCACCCTGACATTTGGTCGGTAGAAGGAATAGCACGCGCTCTCAGGACCCAGCTCGGCATCGGCAAGCCCAAAGCTCCCATACTCTCCGGAAAATCCAATCTGAAAGTTACAGTAGACCGCAGACTAGGGCCGATCCGGCCGTACATCGCCACATCCATCGTGAGAAATGTCAAGCCCAGCGAGAACGCTCTGAAGAGCTGGATTAGCCTCCAGGAAAAAATGGACCTTACGTATGGTAGGAAGAGGAAACGAGCATCCATCGGATTCTACCAGGCCGACATGGTAAAGTCACCTCTTCGCTACACCGTTGGCAACCCTGACGACACAGCGTTCGTCCCATTAGGCTCGACAGAGAAGATGACCCTTCGAGAGATAGTAGAGAAGCACCCTAAGGGAGTCGAGTACGGCGGGATAATCTCATCCTTCAAGGACTGGCCTCTTCTAACGGACGGGGATGGCAAGGTTCTCTCTCTCCCCCCGATCATCAACTCGAACGATCTGGGCAAGGTCAGCTCTGGAACGAGGAATATCCTTGTGGAAGTTACGGGGACGAACGCCGACACCGTAGGCAATACGCTGAAGATAGTGGTAGCCGCCCTCGCCGAGAGAGGCGGCAAGATCTACAGCTGCACTCAAACGTACCCGGCTAAGGGCGCCAAGCCGGTAATTACTCCGGACCTGAAATCTAGCAGCAAGGAATTGTCAGTCAGCTACGCCAACAGACTTCTTGGAGCCGACTTGAAACCAGCAGAGATGATAAGATCCTTAGTAAGAGCCGGCCACCCCGCTCGACAAGTCAGTAAGGACGTCCTGCACGTGGAGAGCCTCTGCTACCGCATAGACATCATGCATCAAGTCGACCTCGTAGAGGATATCGCGATTGCGCTAGACATCAACAAGCTGGATCCTGAATGGCCGAGAATCTGGACCCTTGGAGGACTAGCACCTGAGACGGATAGGCATGAGACCCTGGCGGAGGTGATGATCGGTCTGGGATACCAAGAGCTCCTGACGTACAGCCTAACATCGCCAGAAGTCTTCGTCGACAAGATGGGGTTGAAGCACGAGAACTACGTCAAGCTGATGAGTCCCAAGATGTCCACTCACACCGCTATGAGAAGTTGGCTTCTGCCGAGCCTCCTGAATCTGCTTCGCGACAACACTCACGTAGATTATCCTCAGAAGGTGTTCGAAGTCGGGCCATGCGTAGCTCTCCAGCAGGACAGAGCAGGGGAGACTGAGACTCGGTACAAGATTGCAGCGGTCACGATTCATACAGCCGCTGGTTTCACTGAGATTCGTTCCTGCCTAGATACGCTACTCACAAGCACAGGACTCAAGTTCAAGGTCGAACCTACAACTCACCCAAGCTTTCTTGAAGGGCGGACAGGCAAAGTAATCTCGGAAGAGGAACTGCTCGGAATAGTGGGCGAGCTGCACCCTAGGATAATCCGTGAATGGGGCCTCAGCCTTCCTATAGCAGCTTTCGAACTGGAGATACCGCCGACGGCGGTCAGCTAGGAATGGTTGAAGAGAAATTTGTAGTAACACCGTGGGAAGTCAAAGGAGCAGTCGACTACGACCGTCTCATCCGAGACTTCGGAACCCAATCGATCTCCGGCCCACTCGCCAAGAAGCTCGAAGAGGTCCTAGGAGACGCTGCGTATCTCGTTCGTCGACGCGTCTTCTTCTCGCATCGCGACCTCGACCTTGTCCTCGACGACTACTCGAAAGGACGTGGTCTGTTTCTGTACACGGGTCGTGGGCCCAGTGGGCCGATGCACATCGGCCACATAATCAGCTTCTATTTCACCAAGTGGCTCCAAGACAAGTTCCACACAACAGTCTACATCCAGATAACCGATGATGAAAAATTCCTCGAAGAGAAGCGAAATCTATCCTTTGAAGACACTCAGCGGTGGGCAGTCGACAACATTCTCGAGATCGCCGCGGTTGGCTTCGACCCTGAGCGGACATTCATACTTCAAGACACCGAGTTTATCGGAAACGCATATCCCATGGTCCTCAAGATAGCCCGCCGCGTCAATTACAGCCTAGCCAAGTCAGTGTTCGGCTTCACCGGAGAAACCAACATTGGTTTCTCATTCTACCCCTCTTACCAGATCCTCCCAAGTCTTCTCGAAAAGCGACGCTGCCTCATACCGTCAGCAATAGACCAGGACCCTTACTGGAGGATACAACGGGACATTGCAGAGTCGATGGGATACTACAAGGCGGCCGCGGTCCACAGTAAGTTTCTGCCCCCGCTTACTGGGATGAAGGATAAGATGAGCTCCTCAAAGCCGGAGACAGCAATCTACCTCAGTGATGATGACAAGACGGTAAGGAACAAAGTGTACCGTTACGCCTTCTCCGGTGGACAGGCGACGAAGGAGGAGCATCGGAAGAAGGGCGGAGACCCGGATGTCGATGTTCCGTTCCAGTGGCTGTACATGTTCTTCGAGCCCGACGACAAGAGGATAGAGCAGATACGGGCTGAGTACAAGAGCGGCCGGATGCTAACGGGAGACCTGAAGGATATCCTCATCGAGAAGGTGACAGCATTTCTCAGCGAGCACCGGCAACGCCGGGAGAAAGCTCGCGACCTGGTCCATCTGTACAAGAAAGATGGGACGCTCGCACGGGAAGTGTGGAAGCGTGACTTCAGTAAGTCATAGTTCATACGTCAGAGGCGTATCCCTCTAGCATAGTAGTTAGGCGCATGGATTCATTGTACGATACGGAAGCCCTCAACTCGTTCCGGAAATCAGGCCAGATCATCGCAAAGCTCCGGAAAGAAATACCCTCCATCGTCAAACCGGGGAAGCCTGCATTGAAGATATGCAATGAAATCGAAAGCAGGATTCGGGAGCTCGGAGGAAAGCCGGCCTTCCCTGTCAACATCGGGATTAACGAGATTGCCGCACACTACACCTCGCCCCCCGGCGACACTCTAACGATTCCTTCCGGGTCGATGGTAAAGGTCGATTTCGGAGTCCACGTGAACGGTTACGTCACTGACACGGCGGTGACAGTCTTCTATGATCCGAAATTCGAGCCTATGGTCAAGGCTGCTGATGATGCGTTGCAGAACGCGATCAAGGCGTTCAGAGGGGGAGTCAAACTGTCAGATATCGGACGAGTCATTCAGACAA
>Ga0209237_1000470_pt1 | contig 22726 bp, 14 predicted proteins | sample GraSoi013_1_40cm_2_FD_185820 | JGI IMG/M metagenome (GOLD analysis project Ga0209237, IMG submission 185820) | Grasslands soil microbial communities from the Angelo Coastal Reserve, California, USA - Sample 10_02_2013_1_40cm (SPAdes) (version 2) | ecosystem: Environmental > Terrestrial > Soil >...
AAGCATGAGAGCTGTCGATGACGCCGAAGCCCTCGGGTCAATCGACGATTGGTGGGCGAAGGGATTTGCAGCCGGCCGAAGGATAGGGACCCAAGATCCTCAGAGACTGGCTGAAAAAGTGAAAGCGGTACTCGCGAAGGCCACGTCCCCGATGCAGCAGGCAGTCCAATCGGTTGCCGTGCAAGGCGAATCATTGATTGTTCAATTCAGAGTACCTGAGCAGCTGAAACAGACAGTCGTTGGGGACAGAACAGTGGAATGCCTTCTCTACCAATAGTCGAATTCTTCGGCTCCCTTACACATCTGTCGGACCGCGGCCAGCACGATTCTGTACAGTCGCTTCTAAAACCCTTTTACCCGCGTTTTTGCCCGATTCACTAGTCCTCGAATTGCAGGTGAGACGCTCCAGCAGTGTCCGCGCATATTATGAGCTGATGAAGCCGAGGATCGTTTACTTGCTAGACTTTACCGCGGTAGCGGCCTTTCTAGTTGCTTCGTCAAGTATCAATATCGTTCGTCTCGTCGCCGTCCTCGTCGCGGGGACTCTCGCCTCAGGAGGAGCAGGAGCATTGAATTGCTATCTTGACCGGGATGTGGATCGAACGATGGGACGTACGAGTTGGAGACCAATTCCTCAGGGAGAGGTTTCCCCAGTCCGCGCGCTCCTCTTCGGCCTTGCACTTATCGGCATTAGCGCGCTAATCTCCGCACTGTTCCTGCCCTTGTTAGCTGGACTCTTCATCATCCTAGGCGCAGCCATCTACGTACTGTTCTACACGAAATATCTCAAGCGTCGAACCAGCCTCAACATTGTTCTGGGAGGCTCGGCGGGAAGCTGCGCCCCCTTGGCAGGCTGGGCCGCGGCGACGGGACAGCTTACAGCACCGGCGCCATGGTTGATGGCCCTCTTGGTCTTCGTCTGGACTCCCAGCCATTTCTGGGCATTGGCTATGAGAGCTGTGGGTGACTATTCGAAGGCGGGAATCCCCATGCTGCCGGTGGTGGTGGGTGAGAAGAAGACAGCGCAGTACATTGCACTCAACACCTTCTTACTGGTTCCCCTCTCCCTAGCGTTTGTTCTACCTTCTCTGGGAGGGTTTGGTATCATCTATCTGGTGACCGCTACTATATTGGGTCTCGGCATGATTCTCGTCGACCTTCGGCTAGTCGCCAATCCGACCAAAGCTCAGGCATGGACAGCCTTCAAATTCTCCAGCCCGTACTTGGCCATCGTGTTTCTCGCGATGGTGATAGACGTAAAGCTTCTTCCGCACTATCTCCCAATCTAGAAACTCAAGTCAGAATTTCTCAGCGAGCTTCAAAAAGTTCTGAATGATCATGCGTCCATGAGGATGCTTCTCATCCGATCTTTCCGGATGGAACTGTAGGCCGTAGACGGGTCGTGTCTGATGGCCGATGGCTTCAACCTTTGATGTTTCTGATTCAGCTAGGTGGCGGAATCCTTCGGGGACCCGGTTTAGAGCTTGACGGTGCGACTCGGACACTCTAATTGAACCGGGGAGTCCGTCGAATAAGGGATCGTTTCCTATCAGTTTGATCTCTTTGAATTCTCGAACGGTATGGCCAAGGTCCAAGACTTCCGCCCCGTAGGCGGAGCCGATTAGTTGGTGGCCGAAGCAGATTCCGAGAAATGGTTGGTCTAGCTTTCTGACCAGATCCATCTCAGGCTGGAACACTAATCTTGTGTCGGGCTTTGATAGCATGAAGTTTGAGCCGGTAAGAATCGTAATGTCAGGGTCTTTCTGCAAAACGACATCGTGCAGTCGAGCAGTCTTGTAGTCCAGCATCTCAGGGCGTTGACCGGCGCAGAGTGTTATGTTGTTGAGTGCTTGTTTCGCCTTTTCGGGTTCCTTGTAGTTGTTGATTACTAGAATTTTCAATCTGTGAGGTCACAGGGCTGCGAGGAGTTTGTCGATTTCCTCCTCGGTATTGTAGTAGTGAGGGGATACGCGTATAGCCTTGACTCTACTCGCGACGGTGATGTTCAGTGACTTTAGCTTGTTGAAGGTTGCTTGAGGGTCCTCGTCTTCGAAGACTACTATTCCACTTCGACGCTCAGACTGTAGTGGTGTGACTATTTTTCGTTCTTTCTTCTTCAAACCGTCGATTAGACGGTCTGTTACTTTGAGGACCCGATGGTGTCTTTCTTGCTGGTCATGCTTGAGCGCGTATTCGAGGGCGGCCTCCGCTCCGACGATCGAGACTACTCCCCAGCTTCCTCCCTCGAAGCGAGTCGCGTCTAACGCGGGCTCTGCGTCGTCGATGTTGAATGGTTTGCCGAACAAGTCTTCCTGCTTGGACAATCTTCTAACAACTGAGTCCTCTACGCCGTGCCAGCCGATGTAGTTGGGGTCCAGCTCACTCAGCCTATCGCGGTGCGTGTATAGGTAGGCAGCGCCGTGGGGTCCCTGCATCCACTTGTACATGCCGCAGGCCAATGCATCGACTCCGTCTTGTTTGGCATTGATCGGGAAGACTCCTAGTCCGTGGAAGGAGTCTGCTATGACGAACGCGTTGTGCTCGTGAGCGATCTTTGCGATCTCTCGGATCTTTTCTCGGCAGCCGTTCGTCCATGAGACGTAGTCGACTGAGACGATCGAGGTGTCATCATCAATCGCCTTCTCCCACTCTTCTAGAGGGACGACGCCATTCTGGTCCTTTCTTAGTAGCCGAACCTCGTTTGTGCGGCCGTGCTTCTTCTGGAGATGCCAGAGGTAGATGTTCGTGGGAAAGTTCAGCTCGCTTATGACGATGTTCCCGTTCGGTTTGTACTTGATACTACTCGCCAACGCGGTGAGAGCTGAGCTGACGTTCGGGACACTCGCGACCTCCTCTAGGCTTGCTCCGATCATCTTCCCGAAGAGCCGACGTGATTCGATGATGATAGGCAGCCATTCTTCCCAGTTTTCGCCATAGTCGCGCCAGTCAGCCAAGTACTCGTGGATCGCGTTTAGAACATTGATCGAGGGCGGCCCAGTCCCCGCGTTATCGAAATATGCTCGTCGTGAGGTTACTGGGATTTCCTTCCTGACAACATCAATGTTCAAGGAGACGGCATTGCCTCGTGATGTTCCGGGTTTTCCGTTCGGAGTATAAAGGGAGTGCTAGGCGGAGTGGAAGGTTTCAGCTCCTGTTTCTGAGATGCAGTTCTTGCACCAGAACTGGTTTTTCTCGGGGCTGTATTCTGCATAGGAGTCGGTGACCACGTTTCCGCAACGGCTGCATCGTAGGATCATTACGCGCCGCATCTTGTGGTGCGGAAGATCTTTCTTGTGGATAGAGATGTCAGCATCTCCAAGTTCAATGATGACGTTGCACGTCTCGCAGTAGTAAACCGTGTTTAGTACTGCTTTGTCTCTCGCCTCTACCCAGTCTTCAGCCATGAACTAATATGTGCACTCTCTCCTTGAAAAATCTGCAAGACTAGCCGGTCATAGTCCGTGGATGCAGTCTTCCACGGAAGGCTAGAGAAGTTAGGGTCGAGGTCAGGGGAAGCTTCAGAGTTTGAAGGAGTAAGTCGTTGTTCAGATATTGAGTCGAGGTGACTGGGCTATTTTGTGACGATGAAGGTGAAGTTTGAGGTTGGCCCGGCGCTCCATCCTGGAGCATTTGGCTGGATTGGTAATTGGGAGTAGAAGATTGTTGCCTCGGTCTGGTACCTTGCTCTAATCGGCGGGGGGGTCCAACTAGTCTGAATGATAGTCTCTTCGCCAACGCTCAGTCTGGTAACCTGAGAAGTGACGAAGTACGCGGTGTTGTTGCCTCCCACCATTTTGAACTGGACGTATACGTATGCAGGGACTCCTGTTATGTTAACATCGGCTAGCAGGGTTTCTTCTGACGACTTTCGTAGACCGATGTGGTGTGAGCCTGCGGACGCCACGAACTTTTGGAAGGATGGTGTCCCGACAGGGACCTGTATCGTGAAGGTTGTGCTGGCAAATATTCCTGCAGAGTTCATGGCTTGGATGGTGATGTTGTGAGATCCGCCTGATGGATTTGTGATGTTGAAGGCAAAGTCTCGGATGGTCTTGCTGACGTTGTTTGGAGTGAGCAGCGCGTCTGTCAGTGTTCCTTGATCGATACTATATTGGACCGCGGAAATTCTACCAATGGATATGTCTCTTCCTCCGGGACGAAGGGTGGGATACGAAGTGGCCATGGCTTCTCCCATGACTGTCGTGACTGGGCTTGTTATGACGGTAGGTGGTGAGTTGACAACGATGGCTGGTCTTGTCTCCATAATATCAGGGATCCCATCTCCGTTGCAGTCTACGTGGCCTACTTGCGCTTCAGTGCTCGTGCTCACCGCGAGCGTATTTCGGTTCATGAGGCCTAAGGACCCGTCCGCGTCAGGTGTCCAGAGGTAACCCGAATACTCCAGTGCCGTGTCGTATTCGTCTGTTGCTCCGAAAATGTGCCCGGTCTCATGAGACGGGACCGCAACGTAGTACTGGTTGCTGTTAAACGCCCAAGATGAGAGGCGAGCCATGGTGAGCCATGGACCGCCTATGAGGGCGTGGGCATACTGGTAGTCGGTAAACCGGCCCTGGATAAATTGTGGGTCGTTGTCTACAACGAATATTGTGTACGCCCAGTCTGTGTTGTTAGCTTTCCTGATCACATTGTCGTAGGCTCGAGTCGCAGTGAACGCGTCGCCAGGATATCCGAGGCTATTCATTACCTGACTTATCCAGATCGTATCTTGACTCAGGGGAAGCTTGGTCGGCTCGTAGGAAGTAGGAACTCGGATATGAGTGTCAAAGTAGAAGGTCAGGTTGGCACCGGGGTCTTGGCTGGCCCAAAAGTTCATCGCCGCCTTTATTCCACTAATGCTCTGATTGACCTGTGCATCCGTCCAGTTGTAAAGTGGGCCGTTGGGCAGAATTATTCCGACCGCGATCTTTCCGATCATGAAACTGCTTGTATCATAGAACCCTGGCGATGAGTCTATTGTAAAGTTAGACTGCGAGAGTAGGGACGGCCTATTGTTGAAACAGCCACCCATGTCCCTGTGGTCTATCTGAATACCCTGCAGAGCGAGTATGGAGTTAGTGACCCGTAAGTTGCTTAGGCTCGTGATCAGTACTGTGAAGAACGTGGTGAGGAGTATTCCATTTCCCTGAGCGGTGATACCGCCTTCGACAACCACATGTAATACTCCAGGGGTGAACGTGTAATTGAAGACTGACTGGTAGATTGTGTGTTGATAGAAGACCGTCCCTTTCAGGGTCGTGTTTACGAGCTGGATTACTGAAGGGTTGAATCCGAGGTCGAACGAGTAGAAATCATACTGCGGAGCATTCGTAATGTTCACGGAGAGGCTGAACGTGTCTCCCGGCAGAAGATTCGGATCTGTTATGTTGCCGGAGGAGACGGCGGGGCTCCATATGCTGAAGACCGGTCCGATACTATTGGCTTGCTGAGCGTAGGCTATGGTGCTTGAACGTTCCGCGGGGACGCCCGTAGATGATAGCGATAGTGCGATGAGAAGAACTACGAGAAATGTCACATGAAACTAAGCTTATTGGAAACCCTTCATCGGCAAATAAGCATATTGCAAATGAGGCTGCCCCGCAAGCACAGCGCGGTATGAACCCAGGCCGATAAGCTTATCCTTCAATTTGAGATAATATTAGAAATTCGAGTAGCATGCCGAGCATCAGGCTTCTACTCATCTTTGCTACGGCCTTCTCACTTGTTAGTCTTCCCGGTGTCCTGTCCAGCAACTTCTTTCTCCCGAGTATTCCCGTGGTGAGGGCTCAACAAGAGACGACCCTTGGGTCATGGTATCCTGCAGGCGCCCAGATGGAGACTCTGACAATAAGCACTTTTACCGGGCCGGGTCCGGAGTTCAACTCCATTGTCTGCCCGCCTGCTTGTCCTCCAAATGTTGACTTTATCAGTTCGCCTCTCACTGCAAGTGAGATAGCGTCCACTTGCCCTGGGAGTGTGACGATAATTTGTACTGCTCCTGTTGCAGACAAGGGATATTTTGAGATCGAGTTCAACCTGGCCGGTGTCTTCTGGGGTATACCGTTAACGTATGGCAACAGCTCTGCCGGGGTTCAGCTCCGTCAGGGAATCGCCCATTTGATCAACAAGTCGTCGTTTGTCACGAACAATTCCGCATGCGTTGGAGGCGGGGTCTGTGTTGCGAACGATGATCCATTGGCTCCCTGCTCTTCTTCTTCTTCATGTCCGAATGGTGGCCTAGCCAATCCGAACTCGTGCGGCTGGGACTCCATGTTTCCGGAGAGTAGTTCCACCAACTGTATTGTTGGAGCGCCTGGTGGAACCGCCTACAACTGCGCATTCTCGGCTCTATGTCCAACCGGAACAGTCACTGGAACGAGTCAGTTTCCGTGGCAGCCTGCTATTGGAAGCCCTGATTTCTGCGCCGCAGCCCAACACTTCCAACAAGCCTTCAAGACGCAGTTCGGCTTCACTGTGACTCTAAACAGTTCGTGCGAGCTTGTTCCTCCAACTGGCGGATGGCCCGTCTCGGTTACGGCGCTTGCGAAAGCATGTTCGGGTGCGACTGCCACCGCTAATGTCTGCTTCTTCGTCCGTTCAACCGAACCTCGGACGAGCCTGGGTGAGGGTTTAGCGCAGGAGATTTGCGCCCTCTTCTCCCCGGCCTGGACGGGTGGTACTGGCTGGACAACGCTAGCAGGTCAACCATTCTCATGCGACAACACAAACACTGGAACAGGCAATGCTGCTTGTGGCGGTGGGTCATGCCCGTTCCTCCAAGTGACCACGGGAGTCGTCAGTGCGTTCTGCGGTTTCACGACCAGCCCTGGGACACCTGACCTATGCTGGGGTATGTATACGGCAGGCTTCGGACAAGTCTTCCCGTTCGACAGTACGATATACTTCGAATACAACAGCGTGTTTGCTACCCAGACCAGCGTGACCTGTACCAACGTGGACTGCTCCTCCAACACGCCGGGGTCAACCTGCGCCGGCACAACATCAACCACTTCTGCCCCTGACTACAATTATGTCTGTTCGCCTGTGTATGATTCAATCAGCAGCCAGATGGAGAATACTTCCTGTCTGGCGGCTACAGGCGATCCTGTTTTCGACCAGTCTACTCCCAGCTTCGCTAACTGTCCGGGAACTAGTCAGCTGTCCTCTGTCAGTGCTGGATACCAGGCTGTGGACCTTTTCGGCAAGAATGTCTTCACTCTGCCGATCTGGACCGGGAATGACTACTATGCGCGACTGAGCAACTGGGCTCAGGGTGGGGCCACGCCGGGAGTAAGTACCGCTGTTGGAGGCGGCCTCACCGCTCTTCCGAACTATTTCAACTGGCTAAACGCATACAGCCCGACCCCCGCAGTCTCGGGCACTATACGTCAAGGATTCATGGCGACAATCACTAATCTCAACCCATTCGACTTCGATACCGTTTGGGAGGCGTATTTACTGAGTAACATCTACGACAGTCTCTTTGAGCCTAATCCGCTTTGCTCAATCGCCACGGAGCCCGGTGTAACAACATGTTCTTCGATATTGCAGAATATCGACTGGATGACCACCAGTCATAGCTTCCTCTGCTACACCGGCGGCCCCGCATGTACCGCAACAACTCTGGGCTATGGTAATTCGACATATTTTGCAGGCACGACAGCCGATCTTCGCCTCTCATTGAATCGTAGCAGCCATTGGCAGGATGGCGGTCCTGTCACGGCGTGGGACGTAAAGTACAGTTTCATCAACCTCAATGCTACGGGCGCGTTTCAGGCAACGTCGCTTGCCAACGTCGCTCACATCAACGTCCTTGACGAGTTCACTCTGGACCTTAACCTCAAGATCAAGGGTCCATTCACAGAGTTTTCGATTGGCGGCGTCACCATAATTCCGGGCCACGTCTGGTCTAATTGCGGAACGCACGGGACGAACACGTGGAATAATGGTTTGACTGGCAAGAACATTGCAGGCAACAATATTGTCAACGCACTCCAAGACAGTTGCGTCGGAACATTCAGCTCGCCCAACATCGTCACTTTGAATAATATTCCGGCTGCCAGTGTGCTCTTCGACCCCGTCACAAATGGCTTCTTGATCGGATCAGGACCATATACTTGCGAGAGCATTGGTGGCGCGGGTCACCCTGCTTTCGGCACGATTGGAGGAGGTTGCAGTGTCGACAATACCCAGGCTCCAGCTCCAGGGCTCGATGACTTCACGTTGACTAGGACTGGCTGCACTCTAACTTCGACCGGGACTATCTGTGGTGTGGCAGGCTCCAGTAGCGACTATTTCCGAAGCAGCGGCGCACTCGCATCATACATCTGGACAGGCGATATTGGTTCTGGCAGCGCTGACTTTTCGAAGGTGTTGACCGTAAACAGCTGTCACTCAGCTTCCCCATCGGCCAACTGTCCTCACTGGGCACAGGGCATCGGCAACCCCGGTGGAACAGGTACAAACGCTGTCGGACTGAGCCAACGTTTGAAGGTCAACTCGCTCAAGGGGGTAAGCTGGATAGGGTTCAGCACCGAGAAGACCGCTGGAACACAACTCGTTCTCTCCTGCAGGGCGGGATACACGATTCCAGGAACAACAATCACGCCATGCACGGCAACCAACGCGGGATGGACAGGGGCTGTCTTACCGGGCATCGGAGGATACGCTTCGACGCTCTATGAAGTAGGCAGCACAGTCCTAAGCACAAGCACCCCAACACTAGCACCGGCTGGCCCTGTGGGTGGACCGTATACGAACTGCGCAGCGCCCGTAGGAACAGGCTCAGCCTATCCCAACGGCGGGTACGACTGCTAGAGGACTAGCGAAGAAAGGCCGCAATTCTCTCTTTCTTGGGATTCTGCGTGAAGGATTGAGCACGTGCTCGAGAAAGTGAACAGAGGCAAGCACCAAATAAAACGATGAGCGTCGATCTTCTCGGTGTGAAAAACGACCCTTCGCTCCTTTCTTCTGAAAAGGTTCGTATACACGGTAATTCTGATCTTCCTTATCATTATCGTAAACTGGCTTATTTTCGAGGGGATTCCTGGACAGAGCGGTGCGCAGGCGTTTCTTTCGGGCAGTCCTCGGATCGCTCAAAACCCACAGGCAGTGGCGAATCTCTGCGCGCTGTGGCAGTGCCATGCGTCGCGCACTGATCAGTTCATAGCCTATATTCACGCGATGCTTACCTTCCAGTTTGGAAACTCTTACCAGAACGGCCAGTCCATATCCATACAGATCATAACGCAAGGAAGGCTTCAGAACACTCTGTTGCTGCTCGGAGTGTCTACAATTCTCGGCATAATCATCGGCATAGTACTTGGGATTGTCTCGGCCCACGGACGAGGCTCTATTCTAGACAGGCTTAACGTATCCACATCGATCGCGACCTCTGCCTTCCCAACGTTCTGGATTGGTCTCCTATTGATACTCGTCTTCGCCATCGGTCTAGGCTGGTTTCCCTCAGGAGGCCTTCAACCGGCATCATGGACTATCCCGGGCTATCTTCCAAACATTCTCACCCAGATCCTCGTCCGTATACAGTTCTTCTTCCTCCCGGCGGTCACGTTGACGCTTATTTCCTACGGTGGCTTTGTGCTCTTGACTAGGGCTACGATGATGGAGGCGCTAACCGAAGACTACATTCTCACGGCCAGAGCGAAGGGGCTGTCGCAGAGGGTGATACTCTTCCGGCATGCTTTCAAGAACGCTTCACTCCCAGTGATAACTGCTAGCGCGCTCGCATTCGGAGGCATTCTTTCCGGTGCGATCATAACTGAGACGGTCTTCGCCTGGCCCGGACTCGGCTTCTGGCTATTTCAAGCTGTAGAGGTGAAGGACTATCCTGTCATGCAAGCGATGTTCTATCTCATCTCTCTCACTGTGGTAGCTGCAAACTTCATCTCAGATGTTCTATACGGGATTCTTGATCCAAGGATCCGGTATGAGTAGGAGAGTCAGTCAGCAGCTTGATAGGAGGCTAACCAGCGATCGAGAGCAAACTCGTTATTGGGAATTAGCTGAAATAAATTCGAAGTAACGGCCTGTCCCTCATACTTACCCTGCTGTCTCGAGGGCTTTTCGACCATCCAGTGGTCGCGATGAATAGTTCGTCGAGAGGACTCAAGCCGATAAACTTATCATGCGAATGTGAGAGGCTAACCTTTGAGTAGCATGCCCACTTTGAGGCTCCTACTCACCTTTGCCATCGCTTTCTCACTGGTAAGCCTTCCCAGTGTCCTGTCGAACAACTTCATTCTTCCAAACATTCCGGTTGCGAGGGCTCAACAAGAGACAACGTACGGATCATGGTATCCTGCCGGTGCTCAGGAGCAGACCCTGTCGATAAGCCAGGGTGACGGTGCTACGGGAACCCAGGTCAACTGGTTGATGACAAACCAGGTTGACAGTGAGGACTGGCCTCTCGCCGCCAGCCAGTATTCATCTATCTGTCCTGGTAGCACTACATTCTTGTGTAGTGCTCCCGTCGCGGATAAGAACTACTTCGAGATCGAGTTCAACTTGGCAGGTGTTTTCTGGGGGATACCGATGCAGTATGGCAGCAACTCGGCCGGGATCCAGCTTCGGCAAGGAATCGCCCACCTTCTCAACAAAGCAGCCTTCATCGCAGACGGTTCTACTTACTTCTCTTGCGGTGGCATTGTCTGTGTTCCGAACGATAACCCTGTGCCCCCCTGCTCAATCTCTTCCTGTCCGAACGGTGGTTTGGTCAACCCGAACCCGTGCGGATGGGACACGCTCTTCCCAGAAACCAGTTCCACAAACTGTATCGTTGGAGCGCCTGGAGGTACGGCCTACAACTGCCTCTACTCGACTGTGTGTCCATCCGGAACGGTCACGGGGACTGTTCAGCATCCAGGGCAGGTAGCGATAGGAAGCCCTGACTTCTGTGCTGCAGCCCTACACTTCCAGCAAGCCTTCAAGATGCAGCTCGGCATCAACGTGACTCTGAATAATTATTGTGAGCTCGTTCCTCCAACTGGTGGCTGGCCCTCCGCAGTGTATGCTATCAACCCGACAGACTGTATTGGACTGGTTGCTCGGGCAAACGTGTGTTTTTCGGTCCGTAAAAGCCAGCCCCGCGCGGGGTTGGGTGAGGGTTTGGCTCAGGAGATTTGCGCCCTCTTCTCACCCGCTTGGACTGGCGGCACTGGTTGGACCACGTTAGCAGGTGAGCCTAGCTCATGTGATACGTTGACCACTGGGACAGGCAACGCTGATTGTGGCGGTGGATATTGCACTTTCCTTGATGAATACGAGTTAGATAGCTACTACGCTGTTTTTAACACGAGCACGAGTGGTACTCCCCTCCTCGATTGGGGAATGTACACCGCGGGCTTCGGCCAGGTCTTCCCTTTTGACAGCACCACCTACTTCAATTACAACGGCGTCTTCGCGACCAAGACCACCGTGACCTGCACCAATCTGGACTGCTCCTCTAATGTTCCAGGCTCGCCGTGTGCCAGTACCACTTTCTCCAGCGGCGCGTCCGACTACATGTACGTCTGCAGCCCAACTTATGATAGTCTGAGCTCAGCGATGGAGTTTTCACTATGCCTCGGCTCGCCTGGACCCTCAACAGATCCGACGTTCGGCCAGGCGTCACCAACACTCGCCAACTGCTCGGGTGGAGCAGTCTCCGGTGGAGCAGGAGCTACGACATGCATCGGCGCATCCCCAGTATGTAGCGCGATCAGTGCTGGCTACCAGGCGTTGGACTTTTTCGGAAAGAACGTGTTAACATTGCCCATCTGGAGTGGGAACGACTACTATGCACGTCTGAGCAACTGGTCTCAGGGAGGGTCAGTGCCGGGATTCAGCACCGCTGTGGGGTTCGGTTTTTACGGTCTCCCGAACTACTTCAACTGGCTCAACGCCTACAGCGCCACCCCAGCCGTTCCTGGAACCCATCGCGAGGGTACATTGACGACCGTTGACAGTCTGAACCCGTTTGAGGCAACCACCTACTGGGACTTTCACCTTTTGGCGAAAATATACGAGAGTCTCTTCGAGCCGAACCCTCTCTGCTCAACCGCGACAACACCGGGCGTAACAACCTGCTCCCAGCCGTTGCAGCTTATGGATTGGGTGACTACTAGTCACAGCTTCCTCTGCTACCCAGGTGGTCCAGCATGCACTGCAACAAACCTTGGCTATGGTAACTCGACATACTTCGCAGGTACAGCGGCGGATTTGCGGCTTACTCTCAACCGTAGTAACCACTGGCAGAATGGTGGTCCTGTCACAGCGTGGGATGTCAAGTATAGTTTCATCAATCTCAACGCTACAGGTGCTTACCAGGCTACCGCTCTCCCCAACATCGCTCACATCAACGTACTGGACGAATATACTCTGGACCTCAATCTCAAAACCAAGGGTCCCTTCACTGACTATTTCATTGGCTCGATTACCATCATGCCAGGCAGTGTCTGGTCTGCTTGTGGAACAAGCACATGGAACACTGGTGTGACTGGCAAGGACATTTTGGGCACGAGTATTGTCGGCGCTGCTGAGGACAGTTGCGTCGGAACATTCGGCTCGCCCAGCATTGTCTCTGTTGGTGGCGTGCGTGCTGATAGTCCGACCTTCGATCCCGTCGCGAATGGTCTCCTGATCGGATCCGGACCATATACATGTGAGAGCATCGGTGGTACAGGTCATCCTTCTGTCGGAACAATTGGAGGAGGCTGCAGCATCGACAATACGCAGTATCCCCCGTTCGGCCTAAATGATTTTACACTGACAAGAACTGGTTGCACTCTCACTTCGACCGGGACTGTTTGTGGTGTTGCTGGTTCTAGCAGCGATTACTTCCGCAGCAGCGGCGCACTAGCAAGCTACGTCTGGTCTGGTGATATCGGTTCTGGTAGTGCTGACTTTTCGAAGGTGTTGACGGTTAACAGCTGTCACTCTTCAAGTCCGTCGGCGAACTGTCCTCACTGGGCACAGGGAATCGGTAACCCAGGAGGAACAGGAACCAACGCTGTCGGTCTAAGCCAGCGGCTGAAGGTCAACTCGTACAAGGGTGTGAGCTGGATTGGCTTCTCAACTCCACAGTCTGCCGGCACACAACTGATCCTATCATGCAGTGCAGGATACACGATTCCACAGACAACAATTACACCATGTACGGCATCCAACGCTGGATGGACCGGTACTGTCCTACCGGGCATTGGAGGATACGCTTCGACGCTCTATGAGGTCGGGAGCCAGATAACCATAGGTACAACGACAACCGGCACCTCTACACTATCACCAGCCAGCGCTGTGGGCTGCGCAACAACCTATCCTAATGGAGGATACGACTGCTAGCAATGGCCGCCGTTAGAACCATGATCATTTTTGCCATCGCATTCTCACTCGTAAGTCTTCCCAGCGTCCTGTCAAGCAATTTCGTTCTTCCGAGTATTCCCGTTGTGAGGGCTCTGCAGGAGACTTCTGGTTCATGGTACCCGGCGGGCGCCCAAGAGCAGACCCTGTCCATAAGCCAGGGTGACGGCGCCAGCATTACCCAAGTCAACTGGCTGTTGACCAAACAGATCGACGCCGAGGACTGGCCACTGACAGCATCCCAGCAAGGAGCAAGCACAGTCAACTGTTCAGGTAACGCAAATGTTCAATGCAGTCTTCCAGTGCCTGACCACGGATACTTTGAGCTCCAGTTCAACCTCGCAAACGTTTTCTGGGGCATTCCCATGAGCTACGGAAACAGCACCGCGGGTACCGAGCTCCGCCAGGGAATCGCCCATCTCTTCAACAAACAGAGCTTCGCTGCGAACAACCCTGCTTGCTTGAACGTCGCATGTTATCCCAACGATGCCGCGATCCCCGCGTGCACCACCTCAGCAGGCTGTACAAACGGTGGCCTCCCCGCAGCCAACCCGTGTAACTGGGACACTCTGTTTTCAGAGAGCAGTTCCAGCAATTGTATCGTAGGATCGCCCGGAGGCACAGCCTACAACTGCGCCTACTCGACGTCCTGTCCGACAGGGTCGGTCACAGGCACGAACACCTTCGCATGGCAGGCAACAATTGGAAGTCCCGACTTTTGTGCTGCAGCCCAGCACTTCATCCGAGCCTTCACTAGTGCTGGGATAACAGGCGTGATGACCAATGCAAGCTGTGAACTTGTCGCGCCCACAGGCGGCTGGCCCACGGTCGTTACAGCCATCAATACCGCAGGGTGTGCTATCGGAGTTCCTGCCACGGCTAACACATGCCTCTACGTCCGTTCCACTGAGCCCCGGAAGAGTCTGGGTGAAGGTCTCGCGCAGGACATTTGCGCGCTTTTCTCGCCCGCATGGGGTGCATGGACAACCCTCGCTGGTCAACAATTCTCATGCGACAATTCAAACACCGGTTCGGCCAATGCTGCTTGTGGAGGTGGATCATGTCCGTTCCTCCAGAATATTGAGAATGGAGATTTCCCCTTCTGCGGATTCAACTCAAGCACTAGCGGCACTCCTAACAACTGCTGGGGACTTGGAATATTCGCCTTTGGTCAAGTCTTCCCGTTCGATAACACAGCCTATTACGTTTACAACAGCCTGTTCGCTACCAAGACCGACTTTACCTGTACCAATGCTAATTGCACGAGCAAGACTACAGGTTCCACATGCGCAAGCACGACTTACACAGGCGCCGCGGCTGATTACATGTATCTCTGCAGCCCTATGTACGATAGCCTGTCCAGCGCGATGGAGTTCTCAACGTGCCTCGACTCGCCTTCCACCACCAACCTAGATCCTACGTTCAACCAGAACGCAACCCAACTCACCCTCGCGAGCTGTTCCGGTACATCAGTGCCCGTGGGCGGACCCTTCGCGAAGGGTGCAACATCTACCACGTGCATAGGCGCATCTCCGGCTTGTAGCGCCGTCAGCGCTGGCTACCAGGCTGAAGACTATTTTGGCAGTCACGTTTTCACGATGCCCGTCTGGAGCGGCCGGGACACTCAGGGAAGTCTCAGCAACTGGGCTCCAGTCACCTCAACGCAGCCCGCCTTCAACACAGCCTTCGGCGGCGGTTACTCGGCCTCCGCGAACTACTTCAACTGGCTCAACGCTTACAGTGCCACTCCTGCCATAGCTGGAACTTTCCGCCAGAGCTTCTTGACAACAGTTGACAGCCTCAACCCGTTCGACTTCACTACCCTCTGGGACGCGTACTTGCTATCCAACATCTATGACAGTCTCTTCGTCCAGAACCCTCAATGCACCAACTCCGCGGCTCTAGCTGCTAGTGCTGGTGTTTCTCAGTGTTCTTCTATCTTGCAGAACATTGACTGGATGACTACGAGCCACAGCTTCCTCTGCTACCCCGGTGGTCCAGCGTGCACTGCAACAAACCTTGGCTATGGTAACTCGACATACTTCGCAAACACATCCGCTGATCTTCGCCTCACACTCAACCGTAGTAACCACTGGCAGGACGGTGGTCCGGTAACGGCTTGGGATGTAAAGTACAGCTTCATGGATCTCAATGCCACTGGTGCGTTCCAGGCGACTTCGCTCTCTAACGTTGCTCACATCAACGTCTTGGACGAGTTTACTCTTGACTTGAATCTCAAGGCTAAGGGTCCATTCACTGAATTGTTCATCGGTGGTATCACCATAATCCCAGGCCACATCTGGTCTGCTTGTGGTGCCAGTGCTTGGAACAATGGTGTGACCGGCAAGAACATTGCAGGCACGAGCATTGTTAGTGCTGCTGAGGACACTTGCGTCGGACACTTCGGCGCACCCAGCATTACCAGCGTCGGTGGTGTGCGTGCTGACAGTCCGATCTTCGACCCGATGGCGAACAACTTCCTCATAGGATCTGGACCATATACTTGCGAGAGCATCGGTGGTACTGGTCACCCTGCCGTAGGCACTCTTGGAGGAGGCTGCAGTATCGACAATACACAGTATCCCCCGTTTGGCCTAAACGATTTCACACTGACAAGGACTAGCTGCACTCTCACTTCGACCGGAACTGTTTGTGGTGTTGCTGGTTCCAGCAGTGACTACTTCCGCAGTAGCGGTGCGCTAGCAGCGTACACCTGGACGGGCGACATCGGTTCGGGTAGCGCTGACTTTTCCAAGGTGTTGACTGTGAACAGCTGCCACTCTTCTACTCCATCAGCCAACTGTCCACACTGGGCTCAGGGAATAGGCAACCCGAGTCTGACAAGCACCAGCAACCCTGTCGGGTTGAGCCAACGGTTGAAGGTCAACTCGTTGAAGGGTGTAAGCTGGATAGCCTTCTCGACAGAGAAGACTACCGGTACTCAGCTGATCCTCAGCTGCGTTGAAGGATACACGCTACCAGGAACAACACTTACACCATGCAATTCGTCTAATGCTGGATGGACAGGCAGTGTCCTGCCAGGCATTGGAGCATACGCTACCACGCTCTACGAGGTCGGCAGCCAGATAACCATCGGCACCACCACAACCTCAACCAGTACGCTGGCACCCGCCTCATCCATTGGATGCACGACAGACTATCCTAACGGAGGATATGACTGCTAGCCATGCCGGTCATTAGGACCCTGATCATTTTTGCCATCGCATTCTCACTCGTAAGTCTTCCCAGTGTCCTGTCGAACGACTTCTTTCTTCCGAGTATTCCTGTTGTCAGGGCTCAACAGGAGACGACTTCTGGGTCATGGTATCCTGCGGGTGCGCAAGAACAGACCCTGTCTATCAGCCAGGGTGACGGCGCCAGCATTACCCAGGTCAACTGGCTGTTGACAAATCAGGTCGACAGCGAGGACTGGCCACTAACCGCGACCCAGCAAGGAGCGAGCACAGTAAACTGTTCAGGCAACGCGAATGTTCTCTGCAGCCTCCCGGTGCCTGACCATGGATACTTTGAGATCGAGTTCAACCTCGCTAACGTCCTTTGGGGTATACCCATGCAGTACGGCAACAGCGCATCGGGCGTCGAGCTTCGGCAGGGAATAGCTCATCTCATCAACAAACAGAGCTTCACAGCGAACAACCCAGCGTGCCTAGGTGTAGCGTGTGTTCCTGACGATCAGGCGGTCCCCGTCTGCACCATATCGGTTGGCTGTACTAACGGCGGGCTCTATGCGGCCAACCCGTGTGGATGGGATACAAAGTACACCGAGTCCAGCTCGACGAACTGCGTCGTGGGTGCTCCGGGTGGTACCTCGTACAACTGTAATTTCAGTACTACGTGTCCCATGGGCACTCTTACCGGCACCACTACCTTCGCATGGCAGGCCGCGATCGGCAGCCCCGACTTTTGCGCAGCCGCACAGCACTTCATCCAAGCCTTCGCAGATGCTGGCATCAGCGGCGTGAGTACGAATGCGAACTGTGAACTAGTCGCCCCTACTGGCGGCTGGCCCGCAGTCGTTACAGCCATCAACACCGCAGGCAGTTGTAGCATCCCTATTGCTACGGCGAACACTTGCTTCTTCGTCCGTACCACTGAACCTCGGAAGAGTCTCGGTGAAGGCCTCGCGCAGGATATTTGCGCCCTCTTCTCGCCTGCATGGGGCGCGTGGACTACTTTCGCTGGTCAACGATTCTCTTGTGATAATTCAAACACCGGTTCTGGCAATTCTGCTTGTGGAGGAGGATCATGCCCGTTCCTCCAGGAAATAGAGGGGCCTTCCCAATTCTGCGGATTCAACACTAGCACCAACGGCACCCCGATCAATTGCTGGGGACTCGGAACGTTCGGCTTTGGACAAGTCTTCCCGTTCGACAGCACGACGTACTTCGAGTACAACAGTCTCTTTGCCACAAAGACTACGGTTACCTGCACCAGTGCCGACTGTTCCACTAATGTTCCAGGCTCACCATGTGCGAGTGTCACATTCACTCCCAGCGCGTCCGACTACAACTACGTCTGCAGCCCCACATACGATAGTCTGAGCCAGGTCATGGAGTTTTCGCCCTGCCTCAGCGCGACCGGGGATCCAGCATCCAATGTTGCCACGCCGACTTTCGTAAACTGTTCGGGTGGAACGGTGGGTTCAGGCACAGGGTCTACATCATGCATCAGCGCATCCCCAATGTGCACAGCTATCAGCGCTGGCTACCAGGCTGAAGACTATTTTGGCAGTCACGTTTTCACGATACCCGTCTGGTCCGGCCTAGACACTCAGGCTCGCCTATCCTGTTGGCATCTAGGTAGCTCGTCACCGGGCATAATCACAGCCTTCGGTGGGGGTTACTTGGGATCAGCGAACTACTTCAGCTGGCTTAATGCGTATTGTGGCGCTCCTGCCGTTGCCGGCACATACCGACAGAGCTTGTTGACAACCGTTGACAGTCTCAACCCGTTCGACTTCACCACCGTCTGGGACGGTTATGTGATGAGCAATATCTATGACAGTCTTTTCGTACAGAACCCTCTCTGTAGCCAGGCTCCTCCCGCGGGCTCTGGCGTGAACCAGTGTTCTTCGATATTGCAGAACATCGACTGGATGACTACCAGCCACAGCTTCCTCTGCTATCCTGGTGGTCCAGCGTGCACTTCGACAACAATGGGGTATGGTAACTCGACGTATTTTGCAAACACATCCGCTGATCTTCGCCTCACACTCAACCGTAGTAACAACTGGCATGATGGTGGACCTGTCACGGCATGGGACGTGAAGTACAGCTTCATCAACCTCAACGCTACAGGAGCTTACCAGGCAACATCGCTCGCCAACATCTCCCACATCAACGTGCTTGACGAATATACTCTCGACCTGAATCTCAAGGCTAAGGGTCCATTCACTGAACTCCTCATCGGCGGCGTCACCATCATCCCGGGCCATGTTTGGTCTGCTTGTGGTGCGAGCACCTGGAACACTGGTGTGACAGGCAAGAACGTTGCGGGCACAAACATAGTGAACGCTTCGGAGGACAATTGCGTAGGACTCTTCGGTGCACCCAACATCGCTATGGTGGGTGGGGTGCGTGCTGACAGTCCAATCTTCGATCCCATGACGAACAACTTCCTGACTGGATCTGGACCATACACTTGCCAGAGTATCGGTGGCACGGGTCATCCTCCTGTCGGTACGCTTGGTGGAGGCTGCAGTATCGATAATACTCAGGCTCCGGCCTTCGGTCTCGGTGACTTCACTCTGACCAGGACTGGCTGTAGACTCACAGGAACCGGCACCACCTGTGGAATCGCAGGCTCCAGTAGCGACTACTTCCGCAGCAGCGGCTCACTAGCAAACTACGTCTGGTCTGGCGATATCGGTTCTGGCAGTGCTGACTTTTCGAAGGTGTTGACTGTGAACAGTTGTCACTCTTCGAGTCCATCAGCCAACTGTCCACACTGGGCACAGGGAATCGGCAACCCGAGTCTTACGAGCATTAACAATCCTGTTGGCTTAAGCCAACGTTTGAAGGTCAACTCGCTTAAGGGAATTAGTTGGATAGGCTTCAGTACGGAGAGGACTAACGGTACCCAGCTGATCCTTTCCTGCGCAGCAGGATACACGCTACCTGGGACAACAATCACCCCGTGCACAGCGACGAACGCGGGATGGACGATCAATGTCCTGCCTGGCATAGGAGGATACGCTAGTACGCTCTACGAGGTCGGCAGCAACGTCCTAAGCACTAGCACCTCGACGCTGTCACCTGCCAGCGCCATCGGATGCACATCAGACTATCCAAACGGCGGATACGACTGCTAGTGCAAAACTTTGTTGCAAACTCTAATCTGACCGAGCCAGAAACTGTCTCACGAGCAGAAGCCCTTCGGCAATCCTCGAGGCTGTGGGCAATACTCCTATATCTCAGCTCCAGCAAGACCAGGTCTCACGGAATAAACGATCTGCCGGTGAGCTGAGAGAGCTCGAAGGCAATCCGGTAGGAGTCCTCAATGGGCCAAAAGATCAAGAGAGAGAACAGCTTTGATACGCTTCTCGATCAATCACTTGACAAGCAGGGGCACGGTGGGCCTGCCGCAAGACATGCTCGGAAGGCAGCTGGTAGGTTTTGGCCACGGCGACATGCCCGTCTCACTCTCTCACTGACCATTCTTCTAGTAGTTGGGCTTTCAGCTTCTGTCTGGGCCTGGCAGAACGGTCTCTGGTTTGCGCCGGCTGGTCCCAGCGGTTTGAGGGCCGTGCTGATCGACGGGCTCTCAGTGAGCTACCCCGACCCTTCATTCACCAACAATGTGACGAAGACACTCTCTTCCGTCGGGTATACGGTTGACTACATCGGTCCAGACAAGTTCACAGTAGATACTCTCGCAAATCTTCCCTCCCAAGGGTACGGTCTTGTGATCATACGAGCCCATACCGCACACTCAGCCATCATTACATCCGAGCCCTACACTAGCTCCAAGTACGTCTTCGCACAACTCGCTGGCCACGTATCTCCCGCCACCATAGGGACTCCAGTAGAATATTTCGCAGTCGCCGCGCAATTCATCAGCAGCGAATCTCATGGAAGGTTCCAGAACTCAATCATCGTATTGATGGGCTGCGGCGATCCGGGTGACCGAGAGACTTTCGGCTCGGCCTTCGCGGACAAAGGAGCCGGCTACCTAATAGGGTTCGACAATTCAGTGAGCGCCCAGTTCACCGATTCTGAGACCTCCACCCTCGTGTCGGCTCTCGCTCATGGAAACACTGTACAGGAATCCGTCAGTCTAGCCTCAAGCTCTGACCCCGTATACCGTGGACAGTTCGGGTTCGTTGTAGCGAGCAGTATCTTGCAACAGAGGACGGTCAATCTTCTCTCCGAACTATCCCTCTTCGCGATTTTCTTCATCATACTTGTGTTCGGCCCATTATCCGTATTCCTAGTTCCAAAACTGCTTGCCAGACGTTAGCGACTTCCGACTCCGACAAGAATCGATTGTTCGACAGGTACTATCCCGCTAGGCGATCATTCGCTAGCGTCCACTTTTGCGGGGACACCGGTAGCCCCGAGGGTCTTTAATCGCGACTACTAATGTTAGGGATAGTGGAATTGTCCTTCAGGAACAATAATTCTGGCTTGTTTCTCTTCTCCAACTCCTCCCAATGCCTCGAGTATTAACAGAACGAGGCCGATTAGGAAGATGATCACGCTAATGGGACGGTAACCATCTTGATAAAAGTACAGAATCGCCCCTGAAGTCATCAGGAGAAGCGACACACTCGTTACGATATTATCCACATATTTCGACCATTTCATCGGCGAGCACCCTCGGAATGCTAACAACCTCTATTCAGCTAGGTTTCCTCGGTCTTGAAAGTTGCCTAGGGGTTAGTGATCCCCTTACTTTGAGCCAGGGAGTAAACTTGACTATGTCCGATTGCGCAACACTTGTGCAAGAATGAAGGTAGGATAGTATGGGTCTTCCTGAAAAGATCAAGCAGATAGAGGAGGAGATGAAGAAGACCCAGATCAATAAACACACCGAGCATCATATCGGTTTGTTGAAGGCGAAGCTTGCCAGAGTACGGGCTGAGCTCGAAGCCTCCACTTCGAAGAGTGGGGGTCCAGCCTTCGAGATTCGCAAAGGCGGAGATGCCACCGTTGTCCTCATCGGTCTCCCTAGCGTTGGTAAGTCTACTATCCTCAATCGTCTGACGAATGCGAAGTCGAAGGTCGCTGCCTACGCGTTTACGACGCTAACTGTAGTCCCAGGAATATTGCGATACAACGGCGCTGACATTCAGATTCTCGACCTCCCCGGAATTATTAGCGGTGCCTCCTCTGGAAGAGGGAGAGGGCGCAGAGTCCTCTCTGTCGCTCGTAACGCTGACCTTGTCATGTTGGTCCTAGACGTTTTTCAGCCAGGTCAGGTACAGCTGTTGAAGCGTGAGCTTCACGAGATGGGTATTCGAATCAACCAGAAGCCACCGGATGTGGTGATAACAAAGTCCAGCAAAGGAGGGCTAGCTCTAACAACCAGCGTCAAACTCACCAAGCTCTCTCAGGCGACAGTCAAAGGGATAGCTGAAGCATACGGGCTGACCAATGGCAGTATTCTGATCCGTGAAGACATCACGGACGACCAGCTCATCGATGTCTTGACTGGGAACAGAAGATATGCTTCGGCACTCGTCGTCCTTAACAAGGTAGACCTCGTCAACGAGCACTATCTTGCTGTAGTGAAGAAACAAGTTGGAACTGATTTCGTGGCCATATCCGCGGAAAAGGGTCTGAACATGGACATACTGACCGAACGGATCTGGGAGACACTGGATTTCATACGAATCTACTTGAAGCGTCCAGATGGAGAACCTGATTTCGACAAGCCTTTGATCCTTCCAGCTAGTTCGACATTAAGGGACGTTTGTAAGAAGATCCATCCTAGATTCAGTGAAGGCGCAAAGTATGCCCTCGTCTCGGGCCAGAGCGTGAAGTATGCAGGACAGAGAGTCGGGTTGGACCATGTCCCGTTGGACAAGGACGTAGTAACAATCATGAGATGAGCTGCCTGAAGATTCTTCCTCTCTATTCTAAGAACAGGTAGACTTTAGTAGTGAAAGTTTGAAGGGCCTTCATAGATCGTATCTGCGAACACTTCGCGGAAGGTCTTGTGATAATGTCAAGGTCGATCATCAAGTCCAGCGTCGCCGTAGCCATAGCAGTATTGGTCGGGATATCGGGCTGGTCTGCGGGCTGGATTCCGTTTCTGCCAGCTATCCATGCACAGGGCGGTGCGGAGGTTGACGTCAATCCTTCCAGCATAGCCAGCTTGACCAGCCTTCCAGGCAGCACCGTAACCTTCCAAG
>Ga0209237_1000471_pt1 | contig 22720 bp, 25 predicted proteins | sample GraSoi013_1_40cm_2_FD_185820 | JGI IMG/M metagenome (GOLD analysis project Ga0209237, IMG submission 185820) | Grasslands soil microbial communities from the Angelo Coastal Reserve, California, USA - Sample 10_02_2013_1_40cm (SPAdes) (version 2) | ecosystem: Environmental > Terrestrial > Soil >...
TGGTAGTATGAAGTATTCCTGACGGAGGCAGAACGAACCAAATGTGCCAGGGAGGAAGATACGAAGTCGAAGTCAGCGCTTTGAACTCTACATGTAGTGCGCGGGGTTCACCCTTGTCAGAAGATGTTAAGGATTATCGAGAAAGAGGCTTGGTTGGCGTATCTCTACTTTGAAGAAGAAGACTACTCGAAGTGCGGGCTCGAAGAGCGATCTCAAGTCTCCCACAAAGCAAGGCGGACAGCCTAAGGCGCGATTCTCAGTCCGGGAGCTCGGGTCCGCGACGTGGCCCGACTTTGAGCGAATGGTCGAAAAACACAATGGAGTGTGGGGGGGCTGCTGGTGCACCTTCTTCCACCTCACCCATATTGAATCGAAACAATGGTCCGGGAAGCACAAGGAATACAAAGAGAAACTCGTTCGAGCAAACCGGTCTCATGCCGCGCTCGTCTACGACGGGGCGGAGGTTGTCGGGTGGTGTCAGTTCGGACCTCCTCCCGAGCTTCCTGGCCGAATGAGCGGGTACGGCAAGATGGACGTGGCTCCGCCCGACTGGAGGACCACCTGCATCTTCGTCGACCGCGACCACAGACACGAGGGAGTTGCCAGGGTAGCGTTGGAAGGCGCACTTCGCTTTATCGCCACCAGAGGCGGCGGAACGGTCGACGGATATCCAAAGGCACTTCAGCGAGGGAAAACATACTCGAGCTCGTTCTTGTGGGGCGGAACCGAGTCAATGTACGCCGATCTCGGTTTCCGTCCACTCGGTGCTCTCGGAACAAGCCCACGCGTTAAAGTGATGCGAAAAGTTGTTCGTGCTCAATGATGTCATCCCGCAGATTTCCCTCAATGTCGAATTGAGCTGGTCCCGCACGATGCGGGAGTCCGCTTGAGTAGTTATGTGTACATAACGGCGAAGTAGCGAGGTAGAATTCCTTCAGCCATCTGAGGCCGAGGACGTGTTCAGTTTATCCAGATTTTTCTTCTGCCTTCAAAGCGCGTTCCTGTTTATGTTCGATCTGTTTCTGTTTTATCTCCTCGTAGAGGTTGCACCAGTCGCGGCCAGAGACGACAAGCTGGTACGGCTTGAGCTTCGGGTGAATGCACATTGCCCTGTCAAACAGATCAGCGTTGAGCGGATCGGTTGTGGCAAACCAGATGCAGGATAGACAATTTTGGCTCTGCCACTGAATGCCCTTCAAGCGCTTCTGTAGTTCAGACTCAGTCCCAGACATGATGTTTCAGCGAGGAATGAACTCGTGAAAAGTAATTAAGCTATGAAGACAAAATGAATTCCATGAAACCTGCCCAGAAGGGCACCCAGAAGCCCGCCAAAGGCACCGCGCCGATCAGCTCCAAGTCCAAAGGATTCACGGAAGAAGAACGAGCCGCGATAAGGGACCGCGTCGAAGAGACGAAGGCTGGCAAGGAGGATGGGGAAGGCGCCGTGCTCGCGAAGATCGCAGAGATGCGGGAACCGGATCGAACCATGGGCAAGAGGCTCCATGCTATCATCAAGGAAAGCGTGCCAACTCTCTCGCCGAGGCTCTGGTACGGGATGCCTGCTTATGCCAAGGACGACAAAGTCGTTTGTTTCTTCCAACCAGCGCTGAAGTTCAAGACGAGGTACGCGACGTTCGGCTTCAGCGACAAGGCGAACCTCGACGAAGGCGCAATGTGGCCGAATGCCTTCGCGCTGAAGGGGTTGACGGCCGCTGAAGAGGCGAGGATCGCCGCGCTCGTGAAGAAAGCGGTGAGCTAAGGACCAAGCTAGCGACTGGTGCTCGCGCTTTTCAGAAACCATATTCTCAAGGAAGGCTATTTTAGTGAAGGGGTCGCCTCTTGATCTTGGATTTAGTTGCGTAGGCCGCGTAGGGTCAAGCCGCTGGCTACAATCATTTCTGCGGGCCTCTCCAAATTCGGACGGCGAGACGGCGTCTACGCCCGGGAGCTGTTCGCTGAAGCAGCGCTAGAGGCTTTTCACCGGGTCGAGGAGCTGGACCCTGGCAAGGATATCAAGGCCGCATTTATCGGCCAGATGAGCGAGGCCTACGAGCATCAAGCGCATGATGCCCCGATAAACGCAAGCTGGGCTGGCTTACTGCCCGCTCCTGCAACGAGGATTGAGAACGCTTGCGCCTCTTCGGGATCAGCCCTCCGCGCCGGGATAATGGCGATCAAATCCGGTATGTACGACATCGTGTTGGTCGGAGGCGTCGAGAAGATGACTAATCAACCAACGCCAGAAGTAACCGGAATTCTCGCCACTGCATCGGACTATCCCTTCGAACAATGGAACGGGATGACATTCCCCGGACTATTCGCCCTGATGGCAACAGTCCACATGCACGAATATGGAACGACCGAAGAACAAATGGCCGCTGTGGCAGTAAAGAATCACAAGAACGGTGCCCTGAATCCCAAAGCCCACATGCAAAAGGAAGTCAGCCTCGATGAAGTCATGAAATCCCGCATGGTCGCGTGGCCTCTCAAACTATACGATTGTTCCCTCATAACCGATGGAGCCAGTTGCCTCATCCTGACGTCACCAAAGCTGGCGAAGAAGCTCAGCGACAACTACGTCCACATCATCGGTTCGGGACAGTCTCAGGACACGTTTTGTCTCCACGAGCGTGACAGCCTCACAACCATCAACGCTGCAAAGCAAGCGGCCCAAGAAGCCTACAAGATGGCTGATGTGAAAGCCAAAGACATCGATGTTGCCGAGGTTCACGACTGCTTCACAATTGCCGAGATAATCGCGTGCGAGGACTTGGGTTTCTGCAAGGCTGGTCAAGGAGGCAAGTTCGTTGAGAGCGGCGCTTCCAACATTGGTGGGACTATCCCGATTAACACCAGTGGCGGGCTCAAATCGAAAGGACACCCCGTAGGTGCTACCGGAACTGCCCAGATCCACGAACTATACCTGCAACTGACAGGACAGGCTGACCGGAGACAAGTTGCCGACGCCGAAATTGCACTTGCCCATAACCTAGGCGGATCCGGTGCCACCGGTGTTGTTCACATTTTGAGGAGTGCTTGAGAATTGAGCGAGCTCCCGCCTCCTACAATCGAAGAGTTCTATCGGCAATGCGCCGAGCGCAAACTGATGGCGGTCAGGTGCGTCCGTTGCAAACACATCATGGTTCCACCCAGATCGATCTGTCCAAAATGTCGATCCTCGAGAGTTGAGTGGGTTCAACTCGGAACCAAAGGCAAGCTCGTAACATACACCGTCGTCCATGTGGCACCGCCACAGTTCAAACACATGACTCCCTATGCGGTGGGAATTGTCGACATGGAAGAAGGGGTCAAGCTGCCTAGCATTATCAGAACCTCCCGACTGGAATCCTTGAAAATTGGAATGGAGTTGGAGGTTGATTTCAGTCCGAAATCACAAGAGACCAGCTGGCCCCATTGGCCACGCTATTTCTTCAAAGAAACCGAGTAGCCAGCGCTTAAATAAGCGGTTCCTATTCCCTTCTGTCAACGGGGAGCTGGGGTAAACCCGGCTGAGAGGATGGCTTCGCTTGCCATCGACCCTTTGAACCTGATCCGGGTAATGCCGGCGGAGGGACGATACGAAGCCTACTTTCTGCCTTGTTTTCCCTTCCTCGAAGAATGGAGAAACAATGAATCAATATCCAGAGTGGTCATCGCAGAATTTACTTCCTCTGTCGGGATCAGCTCCTATTCGGAGAGAGCTTCATACGAATAATCCGGTCTTAGATATCGCTAGAATCGGCGCTTTTTCGGCACTCGTGGCTGTCGGAACGATCATATCGAACGTCTTGTTTGGTTTCACACTTCCCTATCCTCTTGGAGAAATTACCGCCGCACCTGCCTTCTATCTTGCTATCGCTGTTCTATTTTCACGTAAAGTCAGCTTCTGGTCGACGGCTATTGGCTCAGCAATCGGTGAGAGTGTCAACATTTTCGTCTTTGGTGAAGCTCCCTCCATTTGGGCCTTAACCTTCGTTCCTGGAATAGTGCTTGCGCGAGCACCCGAGGTTCTAATCATTCACAGATTCAGAGACAAGGCAAGACGTATTCTCGCTTACGGAATGGTTCTAGCGACCATCTATGAGACCGTCGTCTTCTTTCTGATCGACTGGCCGGTGTACTCGTTTACAGCGTTTTACTGCATCCAACCAGGCTGTAGCTCCTCAGGGTTAGTCCAAGGTTTCTGGTTCGCATCTTTCGACTTCGCGACGCTCATCGACATCGCATGGATACCCGTGGCCCTGATTCTCATTGTCGCAGCACAGAGGGCGTTTCGGGTCCAGCATTTCGATTAGGCCCGATTTTATGCGTGCTATGCGTGGTTCTCCGAGGCTCGGTAAAGCGGGACAAGATATCCTAGAATCCGTCATCTATCGGTCCTTGGGCGCTTCATCATCACGACTAATCGTCGGCCCTGCCTTCGGTGCCGACAATTCAATTCTTCGACTTAATCGCGGCCGTGTTCTGGTCGCGACCTCTGATCCATTATCGTACATTCCCTCGCTGGGCCCCAAGGCCTCAGCCTGGTTGTCTGTTCACCTGTTAGCTTCCGATCTCACTACGAGCGGATTTTCCCCCGAGTTTGGACTTTTTGACTTCAACCTCCCACCAACCCTTAGTGACACGAACTTTGCGAGGTATTGGAGATCTTTCCACAAAGAATGCAAACAGCTGGGGCTCTCCATCATCGGCGGCCACACTGGAAGGTACCCAGGCATAGACTACACGATAGTTGGAGGAGGCGTGGTGATGGCCACGGGTCCAGAGGACCGTTACCTGACGTCAAGCATGGCTCGAGCTGGAGACGATGTCATCCTGACCAAGGGAGCGGCGATCGAGACAACGGCAATCTTGACGCGAGCATTCCCAAAGAGGGCGAGGAGAGCTCTAGGAAACAGACTCTTTGAAAAAGCCTGGGACTACCTGTACAAAGTGACTGCAGTGGCAGATGCGTTGACGGCTTCATCAGTAGGGGTTCGGGAGCATGGTGTGACAGCGATGCATGATGCGACGGAAGGCGGGGTAATCGCAGGCCTGATCGAACTTACGGCAGCATCAAAACTTGGCCTAACGGTAGATTTAGAACAGGTTCAGATTAGCGAAGAGACCCGACAGCTGTGCAAATTATTCAGGATAGACCCACTGGTTTGTCTGAGCGAAGGCAGTCTCATCATAGCGTCGAGACCGACAAAGACAGAAAGGATATTGGCCAAGTTATCTTCTCGGGGTATTCCTTCATCTATTGTTGGGAGCCTGACGCGTAAGTTTCGAGGTTGCAAGGCCGCTGCGGGCAAGGGGCCGCGAAGCCTCAGTTACCCCAAAGTTGACCCTTACTGGAAGGCATACTCAAAAGGGATCGAGCGAGGCTGGTCATGAATTGCCGCAGCGATGAATAGGATCGTGTTGAGGTTCCGGTTGAGGAGGTCGACAGTTCGCTATTTGGGCCGCCTACCTCTCCTACCAATCAAGTTCCCGCTGATTCGCTCCAAGTATGGAATCCAGGTGTCATTCCGAAGATTGCAATGCTGAAACCATCCTATTCTGCCGCGACTGTCGCAAATGGTTCTGTAAAAAGCACTTTGGTGAGCATAGAGAGCTTATCCGTCAACTCAAGGCTAGAGCTATCTTCCCGGCGTTAGAGGCGCATTCACCCGAGCCTGCTAAGAGGTAGATTTCGCTATTGTTTTCGCGCGATGCACTTCGAATTGCCGAGGGTCGAGACGAACTCTGGTTGAGCTGGCGAATGCTACGCCGGGATTTTCAGTTGTTCGTTCTCGTGTGAGTAAATGTAAACCGGGTTCTCTATCCGTCGCAATAGGTCGATTGATTCCAGTCCTTGCGCCGTGCTGTATATCATTCCTGTGATGTTCCGTTTCTCGATGTTTTCCGGTAGGGGAGCTGCATCCCCCGCGTACACGAGGTTCCGGTTCTTCCACCTTACGACAACTGACTGGTGCCCTACGGTGTGGCCTGGTGTTGGCACGATCTCCACTCCGTCCTCAATCGTGTATCTTCCTCGTAGCGGCACGATTTCCCCTTCGGTATCGAAGAATTCACGCAGGTAGCTTACCCGCATGAATCTGTCTGGAAAGTATGCGTACCGGACCTCGTCTGTTTGTTCTAGAAACTTTGCGTTGGGAAAGAGAAGATTGTTTCCGCAGTGGTCAAAGTGCAGGTGAGTATTCACCACTAATGTAATGTCGCCGGGTTCCAGTCCAGCTTTCTTCAATGATAGCCGTAGCCGTTCTTCCTTGGTCCGGATGACCTCGTGGAATTTCTCGTATTTCGGTGGCAGCGTTCCGATTCCGGTGTCGACTAGAATATTCTCTTTGTTTGTTCGTATCAGTAACGGTTTGAGTGCTGCCTTGTACTTGATTCCCTGATATTTGCCAAATACTAGAAAGCTCTTGTCGAGCGTGAAATATCCATCTGTAAGTAGTCTTACGTCGACGACGGTCAAATGGACTCGTGTCTGGAGTCTGGTTGAAAGGCTATAAATTATCCAGGTCGAAATCCTTCAAAGCGAGTCCGGACAAGTCATCAAGGGATTTTTGGAGCGGTTTGCCTACTTGGTTGGAACGGGTCTCAGGAGCAAGCCTCTCTGGATTCCTTCTGGTGAGCGAGTAAAACAGGCCAATCTCACCCGCTTTCTAGCATTTGCCAACAAGACCTATGGACTGAGCCTCGGGTCCTATCTTGAGCTCTACAGGTGGTCCATTGAGCAGCCTAATGACTTTTGGTCCGCCATGTGGGAATACGCAGAGATCCTATCCTCGAAAAAGTTCGACTCAGTTGTAGACGACCTTGGCAAGTTTCCCGGGGCCAAATGGTTTCCCGGGGCCAGACTCAACTTTGCCGAGAACCTTCTCAGATTCAGAGACGAAAGGATCGCCCTCATCTCACGGTCTGAGGGTCGAGATCGTTCGAGCTTGACCTATTCCGGCCTCCATGGAAGCGTGGCGCGTGTGGCAAATGGTCTACGTCAGACAGGAGTTCGTCCTGGTGACCGAGTGGCAGGCTACTTGCCGAACATAGAGGAGGCAGCGACCGCTATGTTGGCTTCTACCAGCATCGGCGCAGTCTGGGCGTGCTGCGGTGCGGAACTCGGCTCAGGTGCCGTCTTGGATAGACTCGGCCAGGTCAAACCGAAAGTATTGTTCACTGTTGATGGGTACGTCTACAAAGGCAAGAAATTCGACATTTCATCTAACGTCAAGAATGTTGCACACGGAATCCCTTCGCTCGAGAAGATAGTGACGATTCCCCGATTGAACGGCGAATCGGGCGTGGGCCAACTTGCCAACTCTGTTAGGTTCGATGAATTCGGATCAGCCAAGGAGACGAGCAACATCCGGTTTGAGCAATTGCCCTCAGATCATCCAGTGTACATCATGTTCACGTCTGGGACAACGGGGAAGCCGAAGTGTATGGTTCAAGGAGCCGCGGGGGTCTTGCTGAATCAGTTGAAGGAGACACAACTCCATGCTGATGTGAAGAAGACCGATCGGATCACATACATTACCTCGCCGAGTTGGATGATGTGGAACTGGCTGATGAGCTGCTTAGCAGCGGGTGCGACTCTAGTTTTGTACGATGGAAATCCTCTCTATCCTGAGTGGGACACCATGTGGAGGCTGGTTCAGGAAGAAAATATCACCATCCTTGGATGCAGTGCCAGTTACATCAATCATCTTAGAACAATAAGCGCGAAACCGAGCAAAGATTACGACTTATCATCACTTCGAGAGATTTCCCAAACCGGATCTCCCCTTTCCACCGAGGGGTTCGAGTGGGTCTACAGGGAAGTCAAAGCAGATCTGCATCTCAACTCGATCAGCGGAGGTACGGATATCAACGGTTGCTTCGCTGGCGGAGTCCCGATTCTCCCCGTCTTTGGAGGTGAGCTGCAGGCGCCTGGGCTAGGGATGAAGATCAACGTGTACGATGAGAATGGGCAGCCTGTTGTTGACAGGATGGGCGAGCTGGTCTGCGAGGCTCCAACCCCATCTATGCCGCTCTACTTCTGGGATGACCCCAAAAATGAGAGATACCGTGAGGCTTACTTCGAATACTATCGCGCCAAGGGGAAGAACGTTTGGCGGCACGGCGATTTTGTGCTCGTCCACGGCGACACCGGCGGTTACACGTTCTATGGACGCTCTGACGCGGTGATAAAGGCCTCTGGGGTCCGGGTTGGCACGTCAGAAATCTACAATGTTGTTGAGAAACTGCCTGAAGTCGCTGACAGTCTCGTGGTAGGGCAGAACTGGGAGGGAGATCAGAGAATCATCCTCTTCGTCAAGCTGTCCCCTAATCGAAAGCTTACAGAGGAGCTGAAGGAGAAGATCAAGAGAGTGATTCGGGCTGAGGCTTCACCTAAGCATGTTCCCGCTCTGATCTTGGAAGTGCCTGATATTCCCTACACTCTTAACATGAAGAAAGTTGAGGTTGCAGTCGCGAATATTGTAAACAACAGACCCGTAACTAATCGGGATGTTCTAGCAAACCCCGAATCCCTCGACTTCTACACGCAGTTACTTCCACAACTGCAAGGAAAATAGCGGGTTGAGCCCGCCCCCGGGGGATTCACCCTGTCAAAATTGGAACGATTAAACGTTAACCAGTGCCGTTGCTAGATCCCTAGGTGTCGGGAAGCTTTCCCAGATTCTGCTTGAATTTCCCTCTCACCCAAATGAGACATGCCCAGGTCGCTAGAGAGAACCCGATTGCGTAAATTATCGAGCCCGAGAGAAGAGTCACGATTAAGCCGTACACCGCCAGCGCCTCAGATAGTATTGCGCCTGTTGAGAGAACGAGGTATGCTCCTTGAACCGGATTGCTCTTAACCATCTTCTCAAGGAATCTTTGGTTGGTTTGGGAAATGGCGAGGAAGCCAATGTTCACAACGGAGGCGGCTAACAGTCCCAAAAGAACTGGGAAAATAATTGCTGGGTCACGGGCAAGGCCCGGTCTCCCGAACACAACTAGGGCTGCGATTTGGATGTAGACGGCGGGGCTGATCCCTAGCATGACGAGGAGAATGTTTGCCTGGCGTATCATTCTATTCTTGTCTGGAAACATGATGCTGTCCTGATCGCTTCGTTGGTTCCATGTCTCTCTTTCGCCTTCTATCGCATCTTTCGAAAGAGGTAGATCGCCCAGCCAAGAGTGTCCCTTCCCCACTTGAGATAAGACTCTCTCTCCTTCGAATCACGTGCCAGCAGTTCTTCGAGATCGGGATCCTCGGGATGAGCAAGCGCATATTCAGCTGCAGTGGACCAATGAAGCCCCTCTGTTCGGTCCCAATCCTCCTGGCTGCTGACAAGTGTGAAGACAAGCCTCGGTCCTTGGTTCTCCACTCTCAGGCTTGTACTGGGACCCGTCCATCTCCAGGAACCGCAGGTCCGCCTGCGGAACTCGTTGACGTTTCCGTTTCTCAGCTTCCCGTACACAAAATGGAGACTTGTCGATTCCGAGGCCTTTGATGTCGTACTTCTCGGCTAGCCTGATTGGCATCTCTCCCTTTCCGCATCCGATATCTATGACCCTAGCATTCGGCTTCAGTTCCAGCAGATCATACAAGCGCCCGAGTTTGGTCTCGTTTACAGGATTCATTACGGAGTGGCGCTGATGTATGATATCGTAGTACTTCCAGCGGTCCATGGCAGGGATATCCTCTTGATTCTAGGTTATTCTAGGAGGCATAACTTGTCTCCCGCCTTCACTAAAGCGCCGGATTGAACGTAGACGTCTTTCACGATTCCAGTCTTTGGTGCGGCAATCTCGTTTTCCATTTTCATCGCCTCCAGAGTAGCTAGCGGCTGGCCCTTGTTTACTGGTTTGTTAGGAGATGCGCTTAACGACACAATTCTCCCGCTCATCGGTGAGGTTATCACAACAGGCCCGAGAACTGTCTCAGATATTCCCGCATTTTGGGATGACTGCTCTCTTCTGCCTAAGCTGACCTTGAGCAGTCTTCCGTTGAGTCGAATAAGATAGCCGCTTCCGTCGCGGTCTTCTTCCCTTCTCGCGATGAGAACCTTCCCGTTGATATTCGCAACCAGATCCGGTTGGTCAGTTGTTGGCTCTCGGAGGATGCGAACACTCAGTTCTTGATCGTTGATCTTGATCTTTTGCTTCTCGAGCTCTGTAACAGCCCAAGTTTTTCCGTTGACGGTGAGGTGGAGGATCTGTCTAGAGTCCTTCGACAAACAAAGGTTGCCTCGGCATTGGTTCCTTCTGGAGCGTGTTTCGCCATCTTGTCTGACTGTTCTGCAGCGACGATTTGCTGGTTCCTGAGAGCGGATAGTTTGCTGTCAAATGCAACATTGCAACCTCCTCCACCGACAGCTGCGGCGTGAAGTCCCACGTGGAGATCTTGTTGTCGATAAGTTGCGTATGGTAGTCACCCCGGACAAAGCCTTTGTCTTCAAGTATGGTCTGGTGTAGAGGAATCGTAGTTTCGACCCCGGTTATGATAGTCTCGCTCAAGGCGCCTTTGAGTCTCTGAATCGCCTCCTCTCTAGCTCGGCCGTATGAAGCAATCTTCGCGATGAGTGAATCATAGTACTCTGGGATGACAGCACCGTCGATCATGGCCGTGTCGACCCTGATACCGGGGCCTCCTGGTGGGACAAACTCTTCGATGCGACCGGGCGAGGGGGCAAAGTTTCTCGAAGGATCTTCTGCATTGATTCGACAGTTCATTGCAGCGCCGTTGAACTCGACTTCTTTTTGAGAGAGCCCTAGACCCTCTCGGTCAGCGATTCGGATCTGCTGCTCGACAATGTCTACCCCGGTAACCATCTCCGTGATGAGATGTTCTACTTGGATCCGCTTGTTTATCTCAAGATAGTAGAAATCGCCTTGTGATGATCGGACAAACTCTACTGTTCCCGCATTTTCGTATCTTGTTGCTTTGGCGATCTTCAAAGCAAGGGAAACTAGTTTTTTCCTTGATGCGGAATCGAGTCGGGGGGCAGGGGTTTCTTCGAGGATTTTCTGATGTCGTCTCTGGAGCGAGCATTCTCGCTCACCAAGGTGGACGAGTTGTCCTCTTGGCCCGGCGATTATTTGGACCTCAATATGCCGAGGGTTGATCAGATGCTTTTCCAGATACAGTTCTGAACGGCCAAAGGCTCCCTTCGCCTCAGAAGCAGCAAGATCGAAGGACTTTCGCAATTCACTCGCTGCGTTGACAATACGCATGCCCCTCCCGCCTCCTCCAAAGGAAGCTTTGATCAATACGGGAAAGCCCACCCGACGGGCTTCAGTTTCAGCCTCCTCCACGGTCTCTAGTTGTCGTTTCGAGCCGGGAATCGTAGGAACGCCCATTCGATCTGCTGTCTCCCTTGATGCGAACTTGTTCGCGGTGGAGGCCAGAATCTTGCTTCTTGGTCCGATGAAAACGAGTCCTGCTTCCTCACACTCTCGGGCAAACTGGGGATTTTCGGCTAGAAATCCATACCCGGGATGCACTGCTTCTGCTTTGGAGGCCTTCGCAACCTTGACTATCTTCGAGATGTTGAGGTAGCTTTCAGAGGGCTGTCCAGGCCCAATGTTGTACGCTTCGTCGGCATGGATGACGTGCTGGGATTCTAGATCCGGATCTGCATAGACTGCCACAGTCTTGATTCCGAGTTTTCTACAAGTGCGTATGATTCTGACGGCTATTTCTCCGCGGTTCGCAATGAGAATCTTTCTGAGCATCTGTCGGAGGCCCGGACTAGAGCGGAATGTTGCCGTGTTTTCGCGGAGGGCGGGCTTCCCTCTTCGTCTTCACTGATTCGAGATATTTGATCAACACTTCCCTTGTCTCCGAGGGCTCGATGACATCATCAACGTATCCTCTTCCCGCAGCAATGTACGGGTTACTGAATTTTTCACGATATTCCTTTACAAGTTTTCTTTTCTCTGCGACGGCGTCTTTCGCTTTGGCGATTTCGTTGCGGAAGATTATGTTGATCGCGGCATCAGGACCCATTACAGCTATCTCGGCCGAAGGCCAAGCAAGATTCACATCGGCTCGGATATGCTTGCTTCCAAGCACGTCGTATGCACCTCCATACGCCTTCCTTACGATGACGGTAAGTTTGGGAACGGAGGCTTCGCAGTAGGCGTAGAGGAGCTTGGACCCATGCCGAATTATCCCGTCGTGCTCCTGATCTATCCCCGGCAAGAAACCAGGCACATCCACGAGAGTCAAGATCGGGATGTTGAAAGCGTCACAGAACCTGACGAATCGTGCAGCCTTGACAGACGAATCAATGTCAAGGGTCCCGGCGTTGACCTTGGGCTGGTTTGCAACGATACCGATCGAGTATCCGTTGAGTCTGGCGAGTCCGATGACGATGTTCTGAGCCCAGAGAGGCTGTATCTCGAACAGTTCACTGCCGTCGACGATCCGAGTTATGACATCCCGGATATCGTACGCCTTGTCCGGATTGTCAGGCAAGACATCGTTGAGCTCACTCTTCTCCTCAACGGGTGGTCTCGGCTTGGCTCTAGGAGGATCCTCGGTGTTGTTGGACGGGATGAAGCCCAATAGCTTCCGGATTTGCTGAAATCCTTCCTGCTCGTTCTGTGCAAAAAAGTGCGCGACACCACTCTTAGTGTTGTGAAGTCTCGCCCCTCCAAGCTCCTCGAAGCTAACGTCCTGGTTGAGAACAGCTTTGATGACATCAGGTCCAGTTATGAACATGTAACTCGTCTTGTCGACCATGATGGTGAAATCTGTCATGGCAGGGGAATACACCGCGCCTCCCGCGCACGGACCCATTACAGCTGAAATCTGCGGAATAACTCCCGAGGCGAGCACGTTGCGGAAGAATATCTCAGCATATCCGCCCAGACTGACAACTCCCTCCTGGATTCTGGCCCCGCCTGAATCGTTAATTCCGATAACCGGGACCCCCGTCTTGAGCGCTAGATCCATGATCTTCGTGACCTTCCTCGCGAACATCTCTCCCAGAGAGCCCCCGAAGACGGTGAAATCGTGAGAGAACAAGTAGACAGTTCTTCCATCAATCTTCGCATGGCCCGTCACAACTCCATCGCCGAGTATTCTCTTCTCAGCCATACCGAAGTCAGAGGTCTGATGAACAACAAACCGGTCCATCTCCACAAAACTACCTGGATCGACCAGAGCGACAATTCTCTCCCTGGCGGTCATCTTTCCCTTAGAATGCTGATCCTCGATCTTGTCCTTGCCGCCTCCCTCCTCAGATTTTTCCCTGATGTTGCTGAGTTCTTTCGACAGCTCCTTCATTGTCATGGTCGATTGGAACTCGCTGGAGAGCCCTCTCGTATTAAAGCACGGAAGACAAGCTCACGTGTCCAGTCGAAGAGTCCCGTCAGGAACTGCTACTTTTCCATGATCCGTCTCGATGATAATGCTTCCATCCAAGTTGACTCCAACCGATTTTCCGCTGACCCGACTGTTGCCGGTTTCGATTATCACAGGTTTCATTCGATGAGCACAATGCTCCCACCAATCGGCCACAATGGCTTTTTCGTCTCCTAGGTTCCCGTGATGACGTTCCAAGATTGTCAGAATCGAACTAAGCGTCTTTTCCAAGCTGAATCGTTTCTTTTTGACCATGAAAATCGAGGTTGCTCCAGTCGGCAACTCTTCAGCAGTTAGGTTCACATTGAGGCCGATCCCAACTACCGCGTATACTATTCCTGAACCGCTAATCTTGGTCTCGATGAGTATGCCCGCCAGCTTTTGCCGATCAACCACTAAGTCGTTCGGCCACTTTACCTCTGATTGGACCCCGTATACCTCCTGAATTGCTGTTCGAAGCGCCTTGGCGAACAAGAACTGGAAAAGCGATATCCGATCGACAGGTATTCTCGGCCTGATAATTATCGAGAACCAAAGGCCGCCTTTAGGCGACTTCCAGGTTCGTCCTGATCGGCCCCTACCTTGTGTCTGAACCTCGGAGAAAGCGACGGTCCATTCGGTGGCTCCCTTCTCAGCGAGGGTTTTTGCCTTGGTATTTGTCGATGATATTCTCTTGTATCGGATGATCTTCAGGCCGCAACCCCTAGGATCGGGGTTGAAGCCTCGGTTTTAGGTATAATTCGTGCAAAGAGGCCTTAGAGCTTGCGGGAAGGGTAGCCATCGAGTGTAGATATTATCGGCAAAATTTAGCGTTCTCATCTCGACTGATAATGCTCCTTCGTTGTCTTGGTCACGGAATTCGAGGACGATGTCGGCGAATCTTTTGACCATCTCGACCATCGACTTCTCATGAATATCCTCTTTAATCACCAGAATCGCGGTTCTTTTTCTTAGTCGGATTCTCGAAGCGAGTTGGCAGAAGAACGAGTAGAAGCTTTCAGGGGATCCGATGCTCTTGATGATGTTGTCGAGAAAGTCGCCAAGAATTATTTGAGATCCGTCTCCCTGGGCGGCTTTTTCGATGAATAAGTTGACCTCCAACAAGTTGTCCGGCGAGATTATCTCGACATCCGTCGAGGGATGGGCTATCGAGGTTCCGTCAACGAAGGTTATCCATCCTACCTTTCCAGTCCAATCGGTTGAGAGTTCCTCGGGCGCGGTTGGTCCCAGGACAAGGGTCGGGCATAGTCCGTCGGGCCCGATTGCCTCTTTCAGGATGAGGCTCATTGTCTCCTTGACGCTGACATTACCTTTTACGCATACTACTACGAGTCGATACTGGTCGAGTGTTCCCCTGTTTAGGAGGGGTTTTCCCTGGTCAAGTCTCGTGAAACTGAGTTTTCGTGCTGCCACTTTTGTGACCTTCCTTGGGAAGCTACCCTTTTCCGATAATCCAAGTAACATTAGCTACGTTTCGAGTCATTTCCGGGCAGGCATCTCCCGTTCTTACCGGATTCCGTAGATTTGGTAGTTTCATAGTCTCCCCTTCGGCAAAGGCTCCGCATATAAGACTTTACCATCTATCCGCAATCCAGTAGAGAACTTTCCTACGAGAAAAAGTATGAAGTGTTGGTATTCCCTACATCTACCAGGGTGGCTTGCCCGTCGATTGTTGCGTCATGGGCGGTGGGATCTCGTGCCTGACGATTCTTTCTCTCGCTAGATAGAACGCCGTTCCATAGATTGCGGCTGGTATGGCGGCGAGGAAGCCAGTGAAGAGGAATACGCCTGTCCCAAAGTAGATCGTCCAGAATCCGCCGCTGCTGAACGGCAGGATGAACAGGTTAACGAGGCTAAGTGCTATCGAAATCGCGTAGGCGGTCCAGAGTAGTGTTCGACCGGGACCTTTTTGGAGGGAGTATGTCAGCAGGACTTCGGAGAGTCCGAAGATTGCTCCGCCGATGACGAAAATGATGCTGAACAGTGTGAGAATGGAGGACGAGCTTCCTCCGGTGATAGCCGAGGAGACGCCGTAGACAAGGGCGTAGAAGAATCCGAATATTGTGACGGTGATCCCGACTATGAAGAGAATCAGGGCTAGTGTTGTGTTTCGAACGTGGTCTTCCCCGAAGGGTTCGCGTCCTACGAGGACGAGTATGGCGCCGATGAAGCCTACTATTCCTCCGATGGCGCCTGCAAATGGTATCCACGAGATCAGGACGCCGATGACGAGTAGGAGCAGGCCTGTCAGGCTGTTGTTTATCTTGTTTGTTCGAGCGACCTCCCAGGCGTTTTGAGGATACTGGTATTGGTAGTATGGCTGGACGGGCTGCATCGCGTACGGATATGCTGGTTGTTGCGAAGGCTGTGGTGCTGGTGTAGCGGTTGGTACCAGGGCGGTTCCGCAGGTCATGCAGTATCGTGCTTGTGGAGCGTTGCTTGCGCCGCATCGCGGACAAATGACCGCTGACATTCAGTTGGTCACTTTGAGGATGCCTAGAGCGCTACCGTGCGAGAATTAAGCTTGAGGATTCTTTTCGACACCGCTCTTTCCTCCGTGTAAACTATGACGGGTAAGCGGTCCTGATACGGCCTCCACGGTGAGTGCGCTGCCGTGCCATTCCTCGCTGTTAGATTATGGTCCTCCCCACTTATCTCCCACTATTGGCTTCAGCAGTCGTATCCCCCACTATTGTTGCATGAGTTCGCGCACCCGTTTCAAACCTCTCATTCGAAATTCCCAGGAGTATTTTGATTTCCTCCGCTTCTCTCGGGGTTGCCGAAGGCAGGGAGTTGAAGTATTCGAGGAAACCCGTCCGAGAAAGACAGGCGGAGCAAAGGTCCCACTCGACAATTTCGACCCCGAAAACGATCTCGGCGACACGGGTTTGAGAAACGCCGCAACCCGAGGCGCAAGTCCCATCACGGGTGCGCAAAGCGTAGAAAACGCTTTGAGAGGCGACTTTGACCTCGGGCTCGAGAAGGGTCACAGCTCCCACGGTAGTTTTCCGAGCCTGCATGTATCTGGCCATTGTGTTGACCGATTCTCTTTTCCTTGAAGTGTTATTGATAAAATACGATAAGATTTCTCGATAGTCCGGATCAATGACGACTGAATTTCGTCAGGAGGATAGGCACCGGATTCGATTCCCTGCTTGGGAGCCTGAGACTGGGTGTGAACCTTCACTGAACTGACTAGTAGATTCAACTCGGGATCAGGTATGGTGTGGCCGGAGCATCGGCGGGTTAGTGTGTCGGCCATCCCTTTCTCAGGTTGACTTCGAGTAGCAAGAGCTCGGCTTCTTTCTCTGTTGTGGTCGTGACGATTCCTTGTCCTCTTGTTTCTGCCGCGTTGAATTCGGGCAAAAGCTTGTCGCCGACTCGGACGGGTCCGCCTTCGAGGACGTAAAGATACAGACCGTGACCTTCTCTCAATTCATAATCGATCTCGTATCCGGGTTGGAGGAATGAGGCGAGGACTGCACCGTCGGCTCTGAGCGGTAGAGTCTCCGGATCCTTGTAAGCCACCAACGGGAGCCACTGGTTGGTTCTCTCTGATCGATCTACCTCTTGTTGTTCGACTGACGGTGTCATGTTGAGCTGTTCGGGTATGTACCATATCTGGATGAACCGCATGGGAATATCTTTCCGGTTATTGATCTCTGAATGGTACATTCCACGGCCCACGGTAGTGTGTTGTACTCCTCCCTTGTGGAGAACGCCGCCCTTACCACGCTCATCCTCATGACGAAACTCTCCCTCGACAACATATGTGACAACCTCATTCTGAGTATGAGGATGCAAAGGCCAGATGGCTCCGGGACTCAGCGTATCGTCATTTAAGACCCGAAGATTTCCGAAACCATTGTGCAGGGGACTACTGTACGCGTCGAAGGAAAAATGCCACCGACCACGAAACGTCCCATCCTGAATCCTACCTGAAGCCGCATAGAGAGTGTTAGAGGGCCGGACCGTTATTTTGACGTCTTCTGTTTTCTGTGACGACAAGAGTGTGCGGAGGTGCAGCGGCACGGGCCGATATTTAGGATTTCAACGTCATCCGCCAATGACTTCTGAAGCTCTTCAGTTTTCTCTTCTCGAACAAATTCCATGCCAGGGCAAGAGATGCGGAAAGCGCACCTCCGGCGATGAATAGAAGATAGTTGCTGATGATGAGCTCATAGACTGCGACCACCCATATGATAAGGACCGTAAAGAGCACTGCAAGCATCATTCTCTTCCTCGGTATGCTTGCCCACCTCCAAAAATCAGGATGGACAGTCTCGCAGTGGGGACCCTGGACTTTCCCCGTCTCTAGTAGAGTGGCCTTCGGAAGCGTTTCTCCACAGATAACGCAACTAGCGGGGATCTGCCTTTCAAGACGTTGCCGTCCAGTCATCGCTGTTCGCCGGAAGATTGCGTAAGCGAATACGGGAAGAAACATGCTCATCGGAGCTATGACGATTACCAAACCGATGGGAGCTACTGGATTGGCACTTGCATGTACGGCTAGCTATATTCCTGGCCTAAGCTGCGAAAATCCGCGAAGTGTCCGGATCTAGCGGTTCTATTTTGTGGCGAAGGCGCGCAAACGATCTTCAAAGATCGTTCGTGCTGGAAAGCCCATGCTGCAGGCGTACGTGTTGAAATCAAGTAATTTTTTCCCGTTTCTTACCGCTCTATTCTGTATCTCCCTGATACTCTCGCCTACTATGGCGTATGTGGACGCGTAGCCCGGCCCGTTTCCTTGGTGTGCTGGGAAGAGCTGGTGGTAGACCATGCTCTTTGACAAGCCCGTCCTCTTACTCGCCCACTCGATAAACTCGACAAGACCCTGCTTCCCAGAGTTAATCCGGGCATCACCGATAATCCGCAAGAACCGTACAATACGCCACATCCACGTATAGAACTCGTACTCCTCCACAATATTGTCAAATCCACCATGCTTCTCATAGAACTTCACGAAGGCCTTCTCTTCCGAGCTCAAGCCCTTCCCCGTCTTCATCTTCTCCAAGACATCCTGGAACTCGATCTCCCGCTGGAACGAGATACCCTCCGTAACCGCGCCTCCAAGCGGAGACCAGAGCATATCCACCAACGTCGGCTTCGCCCCATACCCAAGCGCCGAGTTCGAAGCATGAACACAGTGCCCATACTCCTCGTGGACAAGCAGATTCAGAAGTTCTCCTGGCGCCGTGCTCGGATCACGACGTGGGTCCGTGGTACAGATGAATAACTGCTGGGGTTTGTCGGTTAGAGTATCGTAGAAGAACGCGCCACCGCTCGGAAATATTGCCGTCAGATACGGTGGTGTCTCGATCACCTTCGCAGCATATTTCGGGTTCACCTTGACGATACTCTTGTTCGCAACTTTCACAACAATCTTGCGAAGCTGTGTGAGATACGATATTACCTCGTTGACCTTGACAGCTCGTTTCGCCTTGATCGCTTGAGACAGTTTCTCCGCATTCGCGGCAACACCATATTTCTTCGCAAGCTTCGCCGTCATCCGCTGGAACTTCGGCAACTCTCGATCGAGATACTTGAGACCCTTCGCCTCCAGCTCGTCAGGCGTCTCGGAATAGTCCCAGAGACGCTGCAACGCCTGCCCGTAGATCTCTTTCCGTCCTAGATCCGCGCCTTGCTTCTTGATGATCTTGTAGACCTCGTCAAAACCCTGGTTCTTGAAACCCTTAACACGGAATATCGACGCATACTTCCTCGTAACCTGCGATAGATCATCTAGACCTTCCTTCAGCTGCTTATCCTGGGTCTCCTTCTTGACCGTCCGAAGGATCTCCTGCAGACCATCGCAACGTATCAGCGCGAGCAACCGCAGCCCTGTCGGCCAGTCTCTACCTGCCGTCTCAGCTGTAGCTGTCTCGATGGCTTTGATCCCGTTCCTGGTCAGCGACTTCATGTGGTTGTCGTTGATGCCTTCTTTGATCATGTAGCCGAAGTACGCGTTCAGAACTGTCTCGACAACCATGTGAGGCTCGCCGAGCCCGTTCCAGGCGGCGATCGAGTCCAAGACCTTCAGCTGCGACTTGTTCTCCGCCTTCAGCCTCAACTCGTCAACGCGTCGTGAAAACTTCTCGAGATTCCGTTTTGAAGGAACGAAGATCTTGCCAGCATACTCGTTGAGCCCGGATATGTAGGCTCCAGAAGGATCATACTCCTTGAACAGCTCGAAGATTTCTGATTCAACAGGTGATGCAGGTTTCGGTATAGCCAATTCTTTCCCATCAATCCCCGTGTTTGTTGATCTCCACTCGAGGCTAGACTACTTAATTTTACGCCATCTTCACGTATGCAAGCAAGACCACGCGAGAATCCACTCGAAACCCCGATCTATACCGTTTGCCGCGTCACGGCGACATGAGTGAACTGGCCTTGTACGAGCGAGAGGCGCTCGATGGGCAAAAGAATGCCACCCCCACGGGCCTTTTGAACTTGAACCTGCGGTACCGGATCGTCTTCGGCGTTTGAGGCTAAGGCTATCTGGAGCCTTTCTTTTTCTCTTTCTCTAGTATTTCGTCCAGGATATTGAAGCGATCATTCCAGCTCTTGGTCATTTTCTGGATCCATTGCTCAATTCCTGACATCGCCTCAGGATTAATCCGATAGATGTGTTGTTGGGCGCGTTTTTCTAGGCTTACAAAATTTGCTTCGCGCAATATTTTGAGATGTTGCGAGATCGCTGGTGGGCTAACTTCGAAATTGTCGGATATGTCTGTGGCGGATAACTGTCCTTTGTTGGCCAAGAGTTCTATGATGCCGCGTCTCGTGGGCTCGGCTAGCGCGTGGAATAATTGTTGTTCTGCTGCGTTTTCTCTTTGTGTTCTTGCGGTTTTATCGGGCAACGATTTCCTTTTGTCTCTTTATCTTTTCCAAGAGTTCCTCTAGACGCTCATAGGATTGAGTGAATCCTTCTTCGGCGCCGCTCTGGAACATTCCGTCTCGGTCCGCGACCGACTGGAAAACCACTTGGATCATTACTTTCGTTCTCCCGCCCGGTAGCTCCATGAATCTTGCCGTTTGCAGAGCGACATGTCCCTTCTCCGGCAGCCCTTCATATTCGAAAGTGTCGATAATTCTCTCCGGAGCCTGAACCTCATGGTTTACGCCATGAAATCCAAATTCATTGCCATCCTTGTCTTTGGAAATGTAACGCCACATGCCTCCGGTTTTCGGTTCAAACTTCACAAGAGTCATGGTAATTCCTCGTGGTCCAAGCCATTGAACGTACAGGTTTGGGTCCGTGAACGCTTTGAAAACAAGCTCTCGGGGCGCATTTAGCTCCCTTGTAATGAAAAATTCTTGTTTGCCAGGTTCCGCCGTAACTTGTATCTCATTCATACTGTTTCAGCATGCGTGTAATTAAGCCAGCACTTAATTAAGCTTTGGAAAAACGAGACGACTATCTGGCCGAAGAATAGAATTCGAGACCCCCTAGGGGTCCCGTCTGCGCTCCAAGAAACATGGTTTTACTCGTGGCTACTTTCTTGGCTTAGTTCCGGTCTGCTTCTCGATGCCGCGGAGATTGATCTCCCTGACAAAAGCTTCCGTAATGACATCGAGGGAGTCAATCTTCTCCTGCATTAGAACATCGCTGATCTTCAGCGGGTGATCAGGGAGAAGGAGATTGTCGTTCGATGCAACGAAGTGCTCCCAGTTTATTCCGACGTCCAAGGTTGAGTCCGCGAGCTCCTCATCTGTTACGCTAGCGGTTTTCGCAGTGTTGACGAAGTTCTGAAACCCTTCATCAGGAACCTGTAGATCAGTTACGGTTCGAATCGGTCTAGGAGTCGTTCCGCCAAGCTCATGTCCAAGAACATGGGCGAGAAAGGTGAAGTTCTCGATCTCCGTAAAGTGTTTCATCCGAATCTCCAGAGGAGTATCCCCTGTAGGATTAGTATCCGGGAAGTCTGAGATCTGGGGAGCGCCTGTTTGCGGATCGTTGAATCGGAAGACTCTCGATAGTTTTAGCGGGATCGACTGGCTAATGCTTCTTGCCGAAGACTCTTGTTCATCCCACGACTCTCTATTCTTAGTATCCGACGCCATGTTTCAACCCCACAAGCTGCGATTGGAGCACTAATTTCTGATCTGTTACCCACGACAAGGCTCGAATGTACTCATCCTCCTCTGCCCATCCACAGCTATCGCGCCAAACCTCCCACGTTCTCGACTACCTTCTTGACAACGTATAGAAGAGGTCATACGCCTGGCTTGCAGACGATCTTGACTCGGTATTCCGAGACACTATCGTTGAGGACTGTGAAAGGGCAGCCGTCAGCAGTGCAGCCTGTCATCGAAGGAGTGCATCTGAAGTAGTTGTAGACCGCGGTCCTGTTGTCGAAATTCAGCCAGTATACCTGTTCGGTATTCACAGCTCCATTATTGTACGATGCTTGAATCTGAGTATGGTTGCCGTTCTTGGTCAGAACGTATTCGACCGAGTATGTGGTCCAGCCATTTTGTTGCCGTGGAAGACTCTGATACCATACAACCCCAACGATAACGATTACACCAATCACAAGTATGGCTATGTGTTTCCGTCTCATTGCTTCCTTCGTCCCGCAGACCCTCGCGTGAAGCTTAGATTGTCAGATCGAGAGCACATAGCGATTGTGTTCGAGCGCAGACCAAGGCCGCGTCCTAGCCGCTCTGGCGACGCCATAGTTGGCACCCTACGCTTTCTTGCCTGTTGGCCCAGCCCGCGGTCGCGGAGGCCTTGCGCGTCTCATGAATCGTGAAATGCGTCCCGGCATCTTAAATAAGAATGAAAATCAACGAGCCTTGCGACCTTCTATTGGCCAGGAGAAAATCTCGCAAGGTCGCGCCAAGAATGCGCAATAGATCAAGTAACAATTCTCAGGGCAACCGCGAGATCTCCCCATCCAAGGAGTCTATCAAGGCAGCAGAGGAACTCGCTCTCGCGGCTTTTGCTTCGGGGCTAAAATTGGCGGCTGCCTTCGGAACCGTCGCGGCCAAAACCACGAGTCTGGCGCTCGCATCGATCGCAACCGGCGCAGACAAATTCTCCGAGCTTGTCAAGCAGGAAGCAATAAAGTCACAGAAGGCGATCGATCACAAAACCTCTCTAGTAACTTTTGCGAGAGGCAGAAAAAGAGCTAAGCGACAGCCGAAGCTGAAATCCTAGCGTCCTGATAGCTTGCCTATGCTAGTCTCTATGTTTCCTGCAAACGATATCTCGCGATGAGATCTCGACTCGCGAGTAACAGCGGAGAGCAAAGTAGCACTGCTCCGAATACGATGATCGTTCTTTCGAATGGGTAAACTAGGAATATAGCAGGCCAAAAACTACGCGCGCCTGCTCCGACAACGCTCGCAAAGAGAATGCCTCCAGTG